>Ga0207114_1116_pt1 | contig 22519 bp, 20 predicted proteins | sample Alteio_BWMinHeat_70_FD_153560 | JGI IMG/M metagenome (GOLD analysis project Ga0207114, IMG submission 153560) | Enriched cells from forest soil in Barre Woods Harvard Forest LTER site, Petersham, Massachusetts, United States -... | ecosystem: Environmental > Terrestrial > Soil > Temperate forest >... | reverse complement strand
CGACTTATTACTGAGTTGGACCGTGCGTATGTTTTTCCGATAAGTGTGATCTTCGTATCTTAAAAAATCTTCTTTGTAATAATCATCGAGACTGTCGCTTTGATTTTGGGAAATAGGAATTTTCTGAGCTGAGATAGGTTTACACAAGAAAAACATAAAAACGAGAAAGAGGGGGTAGTTCCGGAAGCCGTTCTTTCTCAGCTTAGGTAAGAAGGAGAGGCAGACAAGGCTTAAGTCATTTTCTTTCAATGGAAACAATTTTATTTCCTTTGTAGTGATAAATAGAGTCCCAGTTGTTCAGGTCGGAAGTTCCGGGGTAAAAAACAATTTGATCGAGCTTACCGGATTCATTGTAATAGTTCCAAGGCCCCTGAAGAGTAAAGCATTCCCCTGGACATTGCATTCCGGTAACTTTTACTTTGCCATCCGGATACCACTCCTTATAGGCTCCGGTCACATAATTTTTTTCAAACTGAAGGTTTCCTTCCTCATCGAAGTGTTTTTTAATGCCCAGGGTATCCGATAATTCCAGATCAACCATTAATCTTTTTGGATAATAGGTTTTATAGGAAACGAGTCGGTCATGAACGAATTCCTTCTCCTGCATTATCTGCCCGTCGGAATAATACCAGGTGTCGGGCCCTTCTCTTTTATGCCCCTTGTAGAAAAGGGTCCGGCGAATACGACCGTTTTCGTCATAAATAACGAGTTTTCCATCCGGTTTATTGCTGTTGTCAAGCATATATCTCTGGTATGGACTGTCGTAATAAGAGGCTGAGTCATAGTGGTTGACATTGATTTTGTAGAGCTGATCTCCTATACGGATGCATTCAAACTTATCCTGAGCGAGTATCTGGTCAAGCGGAAGTTTATTCACTTTGCAGGAGAATGCACTAAAAAGAAGTACCAAAAAGAGAGTGAAACGGAATGCTTTCATAAAACGATTTAGAGATAAAATTAAGCAATTATCGGAAGCAGGCCAGGGTTCTTTGGGGAATTAATTAGGGTTTCAACCCCATAGTTTACAGAATGTTGTTCAGGATATCCACAGATCTCCGTGATTATCTTTACAATCACTAACTTGGGAAACATTTCTAAGTTATGCTCTCCCTTATTCAGAAGAAATTATGGATTCTTCCCTTGAGTTTGTTTGGGATGAATATTATACTCAAGCTGCTTTATGTTACCTCCAACGGGATAGCCCTGGATGAACCGTTTAGCATCTTCTATTCACAGCTGAGCCCCGTAAAGATTATCAACTTTTTATTTTCGGGAGATAATCCTCCGCTTTTTGAACTGCTGCTTCATTACTGGACAGGGTTGTTCGGAATTGAATCATTCTCTGTTCGCTTCCTTCCTCTCTTGTTCAGTTCCTTAACCGTAATCTATGTTTACCTCCTGGGGAAAAAAATGTCAGGCACTGTTGCAGGTCTGACAGCAGGGCTTGTATATACTTTTTCCTCTTTTCATATCTATTTTGCACATGAAGCAAGGGTTTACAGTTTGTTTACACTGCTGAGCACTGCATCTCTTTATTATTATTTTTCTCTGGAATACAAGAAACACAGGGCCCCTTTTATTTTGTTTGTTTTAAGCAATATTCTGCTCTGTTACAGTCACTATTTTGGTTTGCTGGTAATTCTCGGGGAACTCTGTTTTTCAGTATTCTTTCTTAAGAATCAGCCTTTTTCATTTCGCAAAGTGTGGCTTTCGTTTCTGATCATTCTGGCCTTCCTATCTCCTTTGTTCCTTGTATTACCCATACGCATTGGAAATGCGATTCATCATGGAGGAACCTGGGTGAGTAAGCCTCCTCTGGATGCCTGGTATGAGAATATCCGGAAATTCTCTAACCAGCCAGTAATTGCCGTAGGATTTCTGTGCATTTCTATCCTGGGAATTGTTTATCTTTTCCGGAGGAAATTGTTCAAGGTAAATGTCATCTATTTAATTCTTTCTTATTGGTTCTTCGGTTTGTATACGTTGCTCTTTTTGATTTCTTTTATCCTACCCGTATTTCTCGACCGATACCTGATCTTTCTCTCCATTCCTTTTTATCTGCTGGTTTCAGCTGGGGCTGTGGTACTGATAAAGGGAAGATTCCGGCACCTCCTTCCACTGGCATGCTGCCTGGGCATGTTGGCTGGAATGAACCTGAATCCGGGTAATGAACGCAATCCGATAGGCATGTCTGCTTATATCCTTGAAAACCGTAAGTCAGCAACACCAGTATTCATTACGCCTCCCTGGCTGGACAAGGGGGTGCTTTATTACTGTGATAGGGCGGCTTTCATTGATCCTGAAAACTTCAATAAGACCCTGCGTTCTAAAAGCTGGCTGACCGGATTTTCTTCGGGAGAATTAATAAAGCTTCTTCCCCTCGGAACGAAGCGGATTCTGGTGGTGGCAAGTGGGCCGGAATTAGAGGAGCAACTGTTGAGAGAGGCGGGTGGGCATTCTTTTCCCTTTGTAAAAGTGGAAAGCAAACAATTTGGCAAGTCTGAAAATGTGACTCTCTATGAGATGAAAAAAGAGAAATAAAATTTAAAGACCCCCTTTCATATTCACGGGATTGGCATCTGCCCGGGTGTGTTTTTTGTCCGGTAACATGTTTTCCATAGTCCAGTCCAATTTACCCGAAAAAGGAAACTGCCTTACCTTACAGGTTGTTAAAGCACAAATAGAACAGGAGGAAGGGATGCAAGGGTCGGAGTGAATGAAAAATTCGACTTCTCCCTGAAAATCCTCTTTGATTAATTGTTCCAGAACAGAAACCTCCGAGTGGGTGTCTTCCAGCGATTCATACCAAGGCAAGGTTATGTGACAGTCGATATGTAACTGAGCTCCATATTTAAGAACCCTTAGTTTATGAATATCAATCCATTTATCTCTTCGCTTCTTATTAAGCAGGGAAATGACCTGTTTGAGTTTCTCAAAATCAGCTTCATCAAGTAATTCCCCGACAGAATTTTTCATCAATTTATATCCTGTCCTCAGGATAAATGAGCCGTACAACAAGGCAATTACATTATCAAGCCAAAGGATATGCGTGAGCTGTATGAGTATGAGTCCTATAATCAATCCCAGTCCCGAAATAGTGTCACTCAACAGGTGCTTGCCTTCAGCAACCATTACAGCCGAATCATGTTTTCTGCCCGATTTGGTCAGATAGGCCCCCATAAAGTAGTTACAGGCCGAACTAAGCCCTACCAGCAGTAATCCAATATCCAGCTCTTGAATTGGGGGGTGGTAAAGAAACCCTTGCAAGGATTTGAACAGTATCCAAACCCCAGCTACCGATATAAGGGCACCTTCGAACCCGGCTGAAATAAATTCAATTTTCCCGTGACCGTAGGGGTGGTCGGTATCCTTGGGTTTGGATGCGAAATAAATGCTGTAAAGGGCAAATCCTCCGGCAACAAGGTTGATAATGCTTTCCAGGGCATCAGTAAATATTGCATTTGAGTTTGTCAGATGCCAGGCCAGGAACTTGGAGGAGCATAACAAGCAACTGAGAATGAGTATTACCCACATGGTACGGACTTTCTGAGCTATGAGTCTGTTTTGATCCATGAGTAGTTAAGCGTTCATTAGAAGCATGTGTCCGGGGGGACTTGGTTTTGTAATCCTGTGACCAGAAAGCAAAAGTACAATTATTAGAGTTAATACCTTACTCTGTCTGTTTTATGACGGACTTCGAGGGGGCAAACGAATTCTTTTAGCCCTGGATTGCTCAAACTCCTGAGAGCGGAGTTAAATGGGCACTGTGGTGAATGAATACAAGATGGAGAGTAAATTGTATCTTAGCAGGATTGGCTTATAGCGGTTTCTTAGGAAATACATGCTTTTTGTCCGCTGGCACTTAAATGAATTCTGAACTAGATCTTTATGGCAACAGATCACTTGTTTAAACTGGTTAAAGCCTTAAGTAAGAACGAAAAGGTATATATCAAACGGAGCGCAGCCCTTCATACGATAGGGGAGAGGAACAAATATCTGAAGCTATTTGATTTGCTTTGCACCATGAAGGAATACGATGAGCGCCTTCTTCGGAAACGCTTCGGAGACGACCCCTTCCTTCGGCATTTATCTGCCGCAAAAAATTACCTGCTCAATACCATTCTTCATATTCTGGAATCCTATCACCAGACCGGGTATAGCGAAATTCGGAGCTGCCTTCATCAGGTGGAAATACTGGAGGACAAAGGGTTGATAGAGTTGTGCAGAAAAAAAATTGCAAGAGCCGAATTTCTGGCAAAAAAATATCAATTAGTGGAGCAATTGTTTTCGATATATAGCTGGAAATACCATCTTCATCCCACAGGCATGAAGAAGGAAGAATATTTGAAATACATGGATTTACTTCATAAAAATATTAAGGAAGTAATTAATCAAATTGGCGAATATGCGGATATAAAAAATGAATTCTATCAGGTTCTTGGTAAAGTCCAATACCTCGATTCAAAACCAAAGGAAGAACGCGTTCGCCTCCTGACGGAAGAAGCAAAGCGCATCGGTATTCACAAGGAATCGGACTTTCATTCCTTTTATGCGCAGTTTAATTTTGTGACTATCATGAGGACTCTTGCTGCTCACACAGGAAATATAACTCAGGGTCTTCAATATGTCGAATTGACGGATCAGCTTTTCACGTCTCACCCTCATATGATTGAAGTGGAGCTTTATAATTATCTTTTTAACCTGCGTGAAAAAATAAATTATGAACTGGAACTGGATAAATATGGGAGCGCGGTTCAAAGTTACCGGGTATTGGACCGGCTTTTTGATGATTACGGTTCAAGCAAAAAAATCATTGGATTATTGCTGAATAATATGAAGCTTTCACATTGTATACGCTTTGGCGAATTTGAACCAGCCAAGATATACAGTGTCCGGTTGTTTCAGATATTCCGCCAGATAGATACAGCCGAACGATATGTGGAAGAGAGAAAGTTGCTGCTGATCCGTACAGCAATTCTTCGCATGGGCTTGAGGGATTTCAAGGAATGCTTCCGTTGCCTGAACGAACTGCTTGATACTTCCGCAAAGGAAATGGCAGGAGAGTTGCATTATTTTGCTCAACTTTTTCAACTCATTGCTTACTATGAAAAAGGCGAGTCGGAATTGGTGGAATACAAGGCAAGGGCAGTTTACCGGAAATTACTCAGAAAGAAAGGCAGATGGAACGCGGAAAAACTACTGGTTGATTTCTTTAAACATCATGTCTTTTTTGAAGACAGTAAGGAAAAAGCAGAAGCCTTTACCCTTTTGAAAAAGGATATAGTGGCAGTTTTTGAGTCTAGTCCTGAAGAACGTCATGCGTTTCGGTATTTCAATGTGCTTGATTGGATCAGCAGCAAAATTGAAAATTGCTCGTTCACGGAAATTCTTCGTTCGAAATACAGCAAATTGTATGAGTCTGAAGAAGGGAAAGACCTTATTGAATACCTGAAAGAAGAAAAAAGAAACTGAAAAATGACAACGGAGTCTTATTGCAGAATGAGTTTACCGCTGCCTGTCTGTGTTTGAAGAAGTGTTGCCGGAGTCCCTGTGCAGTATACATTGCCGATACCGTGTATATCCACCTTCATGTAAGAGGAAGTTGTTGCGGTAGAACGTACATAGGTATCGCCTGTGCAGTCGCTGGTCAGGTATATTCTGTCGGCCCTTATTTCGTCGGTATGAATCACTCCGTTTCCTGTATTGTAAACATAGAAACCGGAAACCGAACCGGAGATGTGGATATCGGGAGGTCCGGTGTGGATAGTCACGTTGGAGGCTTTGGCATTTACGCTGAGAGCCACATTGCCCGATCCTTCAAAGGATTGAACCCCAACAATAGTGTCTGTGCCGGTAAGGCCTGTAAGGGTGTTGGTACAAGTAACGTCTCCTGCACCCCAGTAAAGTAATTCACGCAAGTATTGGACAGAAGCATAAACGGTAATGCGTCTTCCGTAACCGCGGACAAAATTGCAGATATTATGGTTCCGGAGGTAAAGCGTATCATGTCCTACAGAAGTCTCAATCTTATCAATCAGGTGCCCTCCGGCAACCACAGACACATGTTCAACGGTGTCCTGAGTAAGGACAAGATCTATTTTCCCTTCCAGGTGGATGTAATGGAAGGGCGGAACATTTCGTACCGACGTTATGTCTCCCCCCGTGCTCTTAAAACAATCACAGAGGTTTTCTTTTTTGCATTCACTGAAAAAAAGAATGCAGAAGAGCATCAGAAAATTAAAGAAGAGAGTATTCTTTTTTATGAACATTTTTGTCGTTTGAAGCGGTAGGTTAATCCCCATTCGAAAAATTCGGCTCTGGCGAAATAGGTTTTCAGTTCCGTGCCGATGAGCAAATAATCGTTGATCTGATAGCGAAGACCAATGTGTTCAAACATGGGAACAGGTTCTCCTGCCACGAAATCATAAAAATAATAACCAATTTCTATAGGCATGGAAATCTTCCCCACACAGAGGGTATATCCTGCCTTAACTCCAGGCTGGAGGTATTGTTGCCGTATAACGGAAGGTGTTGATCTCCACCGCTCCTGATAATTGGCCTCGTTGTAGAAACAAATCAGACCGAGGTTCCACAAGTTCTTCAAACTGTATTGTTTATAGATGTCACCTGAAATCATGCCTCCTGGAAAATAATGTCCTCCTGCCGGATTTATCTGACTGATGGCACCGGCAACGGTTACACCGAAGAAATATTTACGGTCACATTTTGGGATAGAGTCAATTTTTCTCGGCTGAGGGCAGGGGTTTATCGTATAGCCTAGTCCCGCACACAATGTAGGCATATTAAGTCCCAGATTAGGGACTTTGAATGCACCATTGGAGGTATGAGAAAAGCTTACCCCTACATCGGCTCTCAGGCGTTTGGTTAGCTGTTGCTTCACGGTAAGCCTGAAATTGACAAACCCGTTGAAATGCGATCCTATTGCCACATCCTTGTAGTTGGTTATGGGGTCGAATGGCTTTTCGAGATAACTCATTCCAGCACCTGCTCTAAGGCAGATACGCGTGTGCATCCCGGCGGTAAATGGGAAATCAATAAATGGACAGATTGCATACAGATTCCCGAGATTTTGGGGATTGCCCAAATCAAAAACAAAGAGGGAAACACCGGGTTCAGGAAACTTGAAAAGCTGATTCCAGTATTGTTCACCATGGGTAGGACGGGTAAAGGACAACTCTCCGATTTGGATGTGGCCTCTGGTAAGATATTGCATTTCAGGGTGATGAGCAATGATAAACCCGTAATGATAATAAGGGGTGACAAGCAGTGGGCTTTTGCCAGGAACGCAGACTTCTCCACTTGAAGCAGTTGGAAAATCACTGCCCGTATTGGTTTGGGAATACAAGCCCAGAGGAATTCCACAAGCCGTGCAGGCGAGTAAACAAACAATTAACCGGAGTTTTAGAAAAGCCATCTTTGAAGGGGCAAATATAATAAAATAGGCTGCTTTTGGTATTATTTTGTAGGATTAAGTGCTTTTTTCTTGCTTTTTTGTAACTATTCTCAGGTAAATTCCTCCAGAAGTAGTTGGATGGCTGATCTAGGATCTTGAATAGCAAGGCAGATTCGCAAATGGCAGGCGTAAGGAATGCGTATATTTAACAACCAATTTAACAATTTATGGAGAGGAAATTAGCTGCGTTTGCCCGTCTTTTGAGGATAATGGATGAATTACGGGAACAATGTCCTTGGGACAAAAAACAAACCATAGAAAGTCTCCGGCACCTGACTATTGAAGAAACCTATGAACTTGCCGACTCTATTTTGGAAAAGGACATGAATAAGATCAAGAAGGAGTTAGGTGACGTTCTACTTCATATCGTTTTTTATGCACGTATTGCGTCCGAGACCGGTGCATTTGATATTGCAGACGTGATTGATTCTTTGTGCGAGAAGCTTATTCACCGTCACCCACATATCTATGGGGATGTAAAAGTACAGGATGCCAAGGAGGTATCGGAAAACTGGGAGAAACTGAAGCTCAAGGAAGGGAACACTTCCGTTTTAGGCGGAGTTCCGGTTTCACTTCCAGCTGTGGTCAAGTCATGGAGAATTCAGGAGAAAGCCAGGGCTGTTGGGTTTGACTGGGATGAACCTTCCCAGGTCTGGGATAAGGTAGAAGAAGAACTGGCGGAACTTAGACATGAGGTAGCACAGAATGCCCCAACCGAAAAGGTTGAAGACGAATTCGGAGATGTATTGTTTTCCCTTGTCAATTATGCACGATTTATTGGGGTGAATCCGGAAGATGCTTTGGAAAAAACCAACAGAAAGTTCATCAAAAGGTTTCAATACCTGGAAAGCAAAGCGTCAGCAACGGGCAAAAAGCTACAAGATATGACATTAGCGGAGATGGATGTATACTGGAATGAAGCAAAAAAGTTGTAGTAGTAACAAAACCGTTTTGATTTGCCTGCTTTGCAAGCTTTAGGTCTGAACCATTTTGTTAGGGTTATTTCGTATTTTTGTTTCTTCAATTTAACTGTATAATTGCTATGTTAGGTAAGGCCGTGGAAGATTTTATCAGGAAAAGCGAGAAGCTTCGTGTAGCCGTGATTGGAGAAACAATCATCGATGAGTTCGTTCCGGTTGTTTACGAAGGTCATTCGATAAAATCGGCTTGTCCTGTATACAAACTTTCCAGTGAGACAAAAAACATCCAGCAAGGTGGTGCGGCAGCAATTGCCGGGCACCTGAAAGACTTTGTTAAGTCGGTCGAACTCATTACCAATACAGGAGGAGAAATTGTGAAAACTCGTTTTGTTGATAATTTTGACCAAAAGAAACACGTTGAGATTAATAAATTCGACAATTCAGGCTTCAAAGAAATTCATATCGATAGTGCTTCCTATGATGTCTGTATTGTTGCGGATTTCGGTCATGGATTTTGCGATAAACTGAAGATTACTGATGGGTTTCACCTCAACTGTCAAACCAATTCAAATAATTTTGGATTTAACCGGATTTCCAAATGGAAGAAATACAGAAAGCGCAGTGTGAGTCTCGATCTTCGGGAAGCCAGCTTGCAGATGAACCGGAATATTACAGATAAGGACTCCGATATTCTGGAGTTGTTCAATTATGAAATAAATTCCGAAGCCTTGTTTCTGACACTCGGAGGCAAAGGGTCGGTATATACCAACGGAACGGAAGTCGTTCGTCATGCTGCCTACCCCAGCAAAATAGTGGATACGATCGGAGCCGGAGATACGTATTTCTCATTTGCATGTCTCCTTTCCTCGATTGAGCCAAGCATTCACCATCTGAGTATTCCGTCCCTCGCTGCAAGCCTGAGCACTACCTGGCTTTGTAACGAGTTCTCGGTCACCAGAAAAAGCCTTCTCGATTATGCAAACAGATTCGTACAGTAAGCATTTTGCTGAGTGGTTCGGCTCAGCCGAACTACGTCAGCAGATTAATGACTCGGTTAAAATTGTCCGGCATAGCAAACGTATATTCTTTATTGGAAACGGAGGCTCCAATTCCATCTGTTCTCATATGATGGAAGATTTTGCAAAAATGGGAAGGTATCCTACTTTTTGTTTCTCTGATCCTGCTCTTATTACTTGCTTTGCCAACGATTACGGATATGAGCGGGCAATGGAAGAATGGCTAAAGATCCATTTTTCCGAAGGAGACGTGTTGGTGGCCATAAGTAGCTCGGGAGAATCTAAAAATATTTTGAATGCAGTTGCTTATGCCAACTCTATCAATAATAATGTAATCACTCTTTCTGGATTCAAAACTGGAAATGCCTTGAGTCACGCTGGGCGGCTTAATTTTCATCTTCCAGTCAGCAATTATGGAATGGTAGAATGCTTTCATCAGGTGATCCTTCATCTGGTACTTGATATTATTACGGATACAAAATAATGCCTGCAGACCACTCAAAAAGTAACTCCCATCTGTTCTGACAATGAAAATAGGATTTGCATGCGGTGTTTTCGATCTCTTTCACGCCGGGCATGTGCTTATGCTGAAAGAATGCAAAGAGCATTGCGATTACCTGATCCTGGCATTGAACTCTGCAGAGTCATTGGATCCTCAGATTAATCCTGGTAAGAATAAGCCAGTATTTACTCTCGAAGACAGGATGTTGATCCTTTCCTCTTGCAAATATGTGGATGAGGTTGTTGAATACTCAACAGAAGAAGAACTCTACAGATTAATGAAGGAAAAAAAAGCAGATATACGTTTTTTGGGAGAGGACTACCGCGGCCGAAAGATTACCGGAGCCGACTTGCCTATTGAAATATATTATACCAGCAGGAGTCACGGACTCTCTACCAGCCTGTTCATCCGGAAAATCAAGGAAAGCTAATCCGGATGAGAATAGCACTTCTAACAGATGGTATTTATCCCTATATGATTGGAGGGATGCAAAAGCACTCCTTTAACCTGGCCCTCCATCTGGTACGAAACGAGGTGGAGGTGGACCTGTATCATTTTAATCAAAGTCCGAACGAAATCAACAGGTTGGAACTGTTCTCTGAAGAGGAAAAAAAAAGAATACGCTCCTTTGTGGTGCCATTCCCTGATACCGGATTGCTTCCTGGGCATTATTTGAGAGAGTCTTATGAATACTCCAAACGCATTCTAGAGGAATTTTTACAAAATGGACCGGTTGACTATGTTTATTCTAAAGGTTTCACTGCCTGGGCCATGCTTGATCAGAAAAGAAAAGGTTTGAAACTTCCTCCTGTTGGGGTTAACTTTCATGGGTATGAAATGTTTCAGGAGGCTGGTTCCCTCAAATCAAGGTTGGAACAATTTCTGCTTCGCGGCCCGGTCAGATTTGTGACTACCCATGCCGACCAGGTGTTTTCTTACGGAGGTAAAATTTCCGACATTATCCGGGATTTGGGTGTGTCTGGACAAAATCTAATAGAAATCCCTTCCGGTATCGAGTCCGGCTGGCTGACCGATAAAATCACTCCGGTTGGACCTGTAAGAAGATTTATATTTGCCGGACGTTATGAACGCAGGAAAGGAATTGAAGAATTGAACAAAGTTCTCCTGAACTGGAAAGGACCCTCGCTCGATTTTGTTTTTGTTGGCCCCATCCCCCCTAACAAACAAATTAAAAAAGAAGGCGTTGTCTATGCGGGTAATTGCAATTCTGCAGAAGAGATGAAAAAACTTCTGAGAAATGAAGATATATTGGTTTGCCCAAGTCACTCAGAAGGAATGCCCAATGTTATTCTGGAAGGTATGGCAAGTGGCCTCGCCATAATTGCTACAGATGTTGGAGCGGTTTCGTCAATGGTAGACGATTCTAACGGGTGGCTTATTCAACCCCATTCCGAAAGTCAGCTGGCCAAAGCATTGAATGAAGCCATCTCCTTGCCTGGCGATTTGCTGGACAATAAAAAAACGGAATCTCTTCGCCGGGTGAAAACTCAATTCCAATGGGATAAGATTATTCATACTACCATCGAGCGGATTTCGGAACAAATAGAACGATGAAACCAAAGCTATTTGAGACCTTTCTTATTTTCACTACGATATTCGTAAGTTCAATTACGTTTTTCACTGTGCCCTTTGAAGGATATTTTCATTACCTCATATTTGCTCTTTTTTTTCCTTTTTTTGTCGCAAGATACGGCTTCCCAAAACCGCCCTTCCAGTTATTGTTTCTGCCACTTCTTTTTGGTGTGTTTCACATATTTATGGGAGATGACACGGTGGATTTATTTCTTAAAATATTTATTGGTTTGTTACTCTCGACGACGTTTTATTTTTACGTTTTCGAATATTATGACATGAATGTGGAAGAGCTCTTTCGGATCTATATCAGAGGTTGTGTATTAGTTTCTTGGATTGGACTTTTTCAACTGATTTCTTATAGAATCGGATTTAAACTGGGTTATGACTATGGATGGCTTTTTAATAAATGGGCGGTGATTGCAGACCGTGCCGGAGGCATCAGGGTTAACAGCATATTTGCTGAACCGGTTCAGTTTGCCATTGTGATCATACCTTCTGTTTTTGTCGCAATGAACGGGTTATTTAGAAATGACTTCAAGTTTATGAGCCGTTTGGAATGTGTGTTAATCCTTTTAATTGTCCTTTTTACCAAATCATCTACTGGATATATCGGGATTTTTGTGATTTTCTTTTTATTCATCATTAATTACGGACATTTTGTAAACCTTCTGATTGGACTCGGAGTAATTGCATCCGTTTCCAGTATTATTTATGTTTATGTCCCTGAATTTCATGAGAGAGTAGATAGTTCTGTAGGGCTCTGGGTGAATGAAGACCTGTCGGTGAAGAACGTGAATTCTTCCAGTTTTGTTTTGTATAATAATTTTCATATCGCGTTTTTGAGCTTAAAGCATAATCCAATTGGTGGATCGGGCTTAGGTTCTCATAAAGTGGCTTTCGATATTTATTCTCTTACTAAAAATAAGGGGGTATTGAACTTTGCCTTCAATAAAAGTGATGCTAACTCTTTGTTCCTCCGGCTGATGTCTGAGACAGGTCTTTTAGGTGTTGTTTTTATTGTTATGCTCCTGTATCGTTGTTATGTACGAAGAAAGGATGGTGAGGAGGATCTGCCTTATTGGATGGTTTCCAACAGCATTTTGGTTATGCTTATTTTATGCCTGTTGAGACAAGGAAATTATTTTCTGAACGGACTCCCGTTCTTTTTCTGGATGTATTATTATAATTTCAAAGTTTATGGTGAAAGAAGTGAGACCGACAGCATTGTCCCTAAACCCATCGCAGAAGCCTAGTGTTTTCTTTCTGTATACAGAACTGGGGGGGTATACGCTTGCATGCATGAAAAAGTTGGCATCCACTGGGGTTGATGTTCATGTGGTTCATTTTCCAGTAAACAATGAAGCTCCTTTTAAACTGGATGCAACCCCAGGCCTCCTTTATTATCAGAATTCAGAATTTTCAAGAGAGGAGTTGCTTCAGATTGTACGGAGCAAAAGCCCATCACTGATTGTATGCAGCGGGTGGGTGGATAAAAATTATCTCTATGTCTGCCGTAAGATGAGAGGATCCTGCCAACTGGCTCTTGCCATCGACAATCAATGGAGATCAACCTGGAAGCAGAGATTTGGCAGCCTTTTTGCGCGTTGGTCTTTCATCCGGTATTTCGACCATATCTGGGTGCCTGGTAAAAGGCAGGTGACTTATGCGAGGAAGATGGGCGTGAGTGAGTCAAAAGTCCATACTGGTTTTTATTGTTGCGATGTAAAATTGTATGAAGACTATTACCAGTCGACATCTTTTTCGAAACGGAAAAATTTACCCAAACGATTTCTGTATGTAGGGCGGTATTTCGATTACAAAGGAGTGAGTGATTTATGGGAAGCATTTTCTGACCTTCACAAAGAGTTTCCGAACGAATGGGAGCTTTGGTGTGTTGGGATGGGTGATCTGGTACCTCCTCCACACCCTTCTATCCGACATTTCGGATTTGTTCAGCCAAATGAAATGGTTGATGTCATAAGAAATACGAGTGTATTTGTGATGCCCAGCAGGTTTGATCAGTGGGGTGTTGCCCTTCAGGAGTTTTGCATTGCAGGTTATCCTGTTTTATGCAGCGATCGGGTGGGGGCTTCCGATACTTTTCTGGAAGAAGGAGTAAATGGGTTTGGATTTACAGGTGAAGACATCTCTGGATTGAAGGAGGCTATGAAGCGAATCGTGCTTTTAGAGGAAGAGCAACTGCATCAAATGGGAGAAAGAAGTCATCTCAAAGGGCTCTTGATTACTCCTGAGTCGTGGTTGCAAACCGTCAATGAATTAATGAAAAATGAGTAGATTTACCCATACACCCAAATCCTGAGTCATGTGTGGTATTAACGGTATATTCGGTTTAAACGACGGAGAGAAAGCACTTTCACTCATCACCCGTATGAATGACGCACTGGCGCATAGAGGCCCGGATGATGCAGGTGTTTTCGAGGGCGAGGGTATTGTATTGGGTCACAGGAGACTTTCAATTATAGATCTGAGCAATGCCGGTCACCAACCCATGCATTCATCGGATAAAAGATACACTGTCGTTTACAACGGTGAACTATATAATTTTAAGGAACTACGGTTTGAGCTTCAACGCATCGCCGTCAATTCCAACCAGAAAGTTTATTCTTTTTCCACTCAAACAGATACGGAGGTTATTCTTGCCGCTTTTCAGCGGTGGGGGAAAGAATGCGTCCGGTATTTTAACGGGATGTTTGCCTTTGCCATCTGGGACCACTTGGAGAGGAAATTATTTATAGCCAGAGACCGACTAGGGATCAAGCCGCTTTATTATTACGCTCACGGCGATCTTTTTCTATTTTCCTCTGAGATCAGAGCTTTGCTTGTCACAGGGCTTATTCCCCGGAAGATTGATCCGGCTGGCCTTGCGGATTATCTGAGGTATCAAACAGTGCAAGCTCCGAAAACCATCATAAAAGGGGTTGGCATGCTCCTTCCCGGCCAGCTCGCGTTTGTTTCAACCGATGGCATACATGCCGAACAATACTGGAATCTTGGTGATGTGGCCTCTGTTCCTTCTCCGGAGGTCGGATATGAGGTGGTCTGCAAACAGGTGAATGAGTTATTGTTAAAGTCGGTTGAGAGAAGACTTGTAGCGGATGTTCCTTTTGGAGCCTTTCTCTCAGGTGGAATAGATTCCAGCATCATTGTGGCATTGATGAGCCAGGTTGCATCAGGCAAGGTGAAAACATTTTCTGTTTCATTCGACGAGGCCGAATTCAGTGAGGCAGTTTATGCCCGTCAGGTTGCAGAAAAGTACGGAACAGAGCATCATGAGATTAAGCTTAAGATTAGTGACTTTCTTCGGGAATTACCGGAAGCATTGCATGCCATGGATCATCCAAGCGGGGATGGGGCGAACACCTTCGTGGTTTCAAAGGCAACCCGAAATGCAGGTATAACCATGGCCCTTTCAGGATTAGGAGGTGATGAACTGTTTGCTGGTTATCCGGTATTCAAGCGTTTACTTAGCCTGGAACGGCAAAAATGGCTTAACGGTCTTCCATCAATCGTCAAAAAAGGGGCAGGGCATACTCTACGATTCATCAAGCCAGGCACATCGTCCGATAAAATTGCCGAACTCCTCGAGCTCCAGAAGCTGGATCTTCGTACCGCTTACCCCGTATCGAGGCAGATGATGTCAGAGACCCTCATCCAATCCTTCTTGCATGGCTCTGAACCTCTTCCAAATCTGGTTAAGGCCAGAGTTGCAGAGTTTCCATTACTGGCTTCGGATAAACGGCTTACCGGAGTCTCTCTGGCGGAAATAGGAACCTACATGCAGAATACCTTGTTGAGGGATACGGATCAGATGAGTATGGCTGTTGCATTAGAGGTACGCGTGCCTTTCCTTGATCATAAATTGGTGGAATATGTGTTGTCATTAAGTGATAAATATAAATACCCCCATTCTCCGAAAAAACTACTGGTCGATTCTGTACCTGGTTTGTTGCCGGCAGGTATTGTAGAACGGCCTAAAATGGGTTTCACCCTTCCGTGGAAGCACTGGATGCGGAATGAACTTAAATCCTATTGTGCTGAAAAAATAAGAATGCTTTCGGAAAGAGAGACTTTCGAAAAAAAATCGGTATTAAAGCTTTGGAATGCTTTTCTCTGTGATGATCCTTCCGTGGGCTGGTCCCGTATCTGGTATTTTGTAGTACTTGAATTCTGGTTGGAGGAACATCAGGTGGAGGCTTAAAAATTTACAGCTTGTCGAAAAAACGTATTGTACTCCTCTTTGTCGATTGGTATAGTCCAGGTTATAAGGCTGGTGGGCCCATTACCTCCTGTGTCAACCTGGTGGAACACCTTTCGGATGAATTCGAATTCCGCATAGTCACTCGTAACTGCGATTACACAGAAACGCTACCATACACTGACATCCCTCCTGATTGCTGGATTCAAATGCCTGACGGCAACTCTATTTATTATTTCTCTTCCGTTAATCTCAATGCCTCCAATGTGTTTAGCCTGATGGCAAAAACAACCTTTGATATAGTTTACCTCAATAGCCTCTATTCACTTTATTTCACACTCCTTCCGCTAATAAAGCTGAGACTGGACAAAAGTAAAAGGCCTGTAATTTTGGCTACCAGAGGCATGCTGGCTCAAAGCGCCATCCGGGTTAAAAAAGCAAAAAAGAAAATATTTCTTTCGGCTGCCAGGCTTACTGGTCTTTTTCGTTCTGTCGTATTCCATGCTACAACGGAGGAAGAAAAACGAGATATTCACTGTGAATTTGGAAATAAATACAAAATACTGGTAGCTGGAAACCTGCATTCGAAGAATATCCTGTTCTCAAATCCATCTCGTAATAAGACATCTGGTTCATTAATGCTTGTAAGCGTTGCCCGCATCGCTCCTGAAAAGAATCTGGAATTTGCCTTGTCACTTCTGAAGAATCTGGAAGTCAGCACCATTCAGATGGATATTTACGGTCCAATATATGACGCGAGCTACTGGGCCAGATGTCAGGAAATAATTCCGCTTCTCCCTAAGGGGATAACGGTGAATTACCTTGGCAGCCTCCCTTCAGAGGATGTGCAAGTAAAGTTAGGCACTTATCATTTCCTGTTTATGCCAACGCTGGGCGAAAATTTTGGTCATATTATCCTACAGGCAATGGGAGCGGGTTGTCCTGTTATCATCAGCGATCGAACTCCTTGGCGAGGACTGAAGATGGAAAAATGCGGTTGGGATATTCCGCTCTCCAGGCCAGAACTGTTTGAGCAGGTGCTGACAGAGTGCTGCTTGTTAAGTCAGGAAACTTATAATGAAATGTCTTATAACGCATCTCAGTACGCAAACAGGTTCAGGACAAATTCTGCTGCAGAAGAGGAAAGTCGTAATCTTTTCCGGCAGGTGATGGTTTCCGAAAAGGACTAACTTTGTCTCATGGCAGTCACAGACCTTTCCAGTTATAACAATGATTGGTATAATCCCGGCGCAGGGTTCTTCAAACGCTCACTCTGGTTTTGCGTCAATGCCTGTTTTTTCACATCCCGATTTCCGGTGAACAGTGTAAAATTGTTTTTGCTTCGGCTATTTGGCGCCAGCATAGGAAAAGGAGTAGTCGTTAAGCCTGGTGTAAATGTTAAATATCCATGGAATCTTCAAGCCGGAAACTATGTATGGCTGGGGGAAAATGTCTGGATAGATAACCTCAGCACAGTAACGTTGGGAGATCATGTCTGTCTGAGTCAGGGTGCATTCATACTTTGTGGAAATCACAATTACTCTAAATCCACATTTGACCTGCAGGTATCTGAGGTAACGCTTGAAGAAGGGGTTTGGATAGGTGCCAAAGCAATCGTATGTCCGGGAGTTACCTGCGGCTCACATTCCGTGCTTACAGCCGGTTCACTGGCGAGTAAAAATCTTGATTCATTTAAGATTTATCAGGGTAATCCGGCCTTACCGGTGAAGGAAAGGAAGATAGAATGAAGATCTCCATCATCACTGTTTGTTATAACAGCGAAGCTACAATCGAACACACGTTGAAGTCGGTGTTCTCCCAGGATCATTCCGATATTGAATACATTGTCGTTGATGGCGGTTCAACAGATGATACTTTGAAGATCATAGAAAACTATGCGGACAGGATTACTGTTTTTATCTCTGAGAAAGACCAAGGAATATATTTTGCTCTTAACAAGGGAATACAACTGGCCACTGGTGAAATTATCGGAATCCTTCACTCAGACGATTTTTTTTCCAACTCCTCCATACTCTCACTTCTAAACACCACTTTTGAACAAAGCGGAGCAGAAGCTGTATACGGTGACCTGCAGTATGTACATAAAGATAATGTGGAAAAGGTTTATCGTAATTGGGTCTCCGGTCCATATACAGAGGGGCTTTTTCTAAAAGGCTGGATGCCTCCCCATCCCTCTTTTTTTGCCAAACGTACATGCTACCAGCGTTATGGCTTGTTCAACACCCGTTTCCGCTCAGCTGCCGATTATGAATTAATGCTTCGTTTTATAGAAAAGCATCACATAGCTGTTACTTATCTTCCCAAGGTTCTGGTTAAGATGCGGGTTGGGGGGAAGAGCAATGTTTCGTTGCTGAACAGATTAAGAGCCAATCTGGAAGACAGGCTCGCCTGGAAAGTGAATGGCATTCGTCCGGGATGGTTTACACTTACTCTCAAACCCCTCTCTAAACTAAGGCAATTTTTAGGACAAAGGTAGTTTTCCAGTACGGTGTTTAAAACCTCATTCTAACGTGTTTTCTCCGGTGCCTGTTAACGCGTCCATGACTTCCATTATACCCTCTTCGATACCACCGGCCCCGGAATACATAGCTCGCGTTTATGGTCGTAAAGATATACGAATCGTTATGTGCAGGATCACCCCGTTTATTTCCGGGGGTGTAGTTGGCTGCCATGGCCGTGGAAGGATGCAACTCACCGGTGCGGTTTGCAAGGGCTATTGCCAGCGGACTGCTTAATTGGGAAGGGGAAGCGTAACGTCCGCTGACATCATCCAGATAGTCTGTAAACGTAGTCCGGCAATCAATATCCCAGCCCAAACGCCAGGACCTTTTAAACGTAAAATAAAACCCCATACTTACAGGAATAGCAACACAATAAGTGGCGTAGGGTTTTGATTCTCCTTCTGTACGCAAAGGCCTGAGTGCATACCATTGTCCTTGATAGTATGCCAATGGATTGTGGTAAAAACCTGCAACTCCTAAACCGAAATAAGCTCTGAAAGCAGTTCGGTAGGTATAGGAGTGGCCTAAATCGTCAACGGTATAAAAGTACCATTGGCCTTCCAGAGCCAGTTCATGGATATCATTCCGGAAGCTCAGATTCCGGTAATGCCTTCCTGGGTTTGAACTAAGTTTATCGTCACCGGCTATCCTTCCGTAGTTGTAACTCAGGAGAACGGAAATTGTTGGATAGCATTTGTATCGCGCAAACGCTCCCGCACTCATTTTGGTTTCCTGCATTTTCATGTCAGGAACAAAATCTCGTCGGGTTCCGGCTCCTCCGCCTATGTCGCCCAGGTAATTCGATCCACCCAGTTTGATCCCCCCATCCCATAAGTATTGGGAAAAGAGTGATACTGAAAAAAAGTGAAAGGAGAGAATAAAAAGGAAGGTCTTCATAATCCAAGGTGAGGACTGTGGAGTTGAATGTTCAGAAAAGTACGAAAATACTTTTGAATAGTAGTGAGCGGGGGTATTGTAAAAAAAAACCTCCATTTAGGAGGTTTTTTAATCAGAACTTGGCTCTGAATTTTCTCTTTTTATATTTTTTCCCTTTGAATATACTGCCGTAAGTGGATTTGTAAAAGGTGCTTTTTCCGCGTAAGGCATAGCTGAAGTTAATAGTACTGCTGAGGTACGAATCGGTGTGGTTTGACTGTCCCCTTTTATTGGGTGCCTCCGAATGACTGTGAGGATCACCATAATTGTTCTTCCATGCCTGGGAAATATTAAGCTGGGTGGTAGGATCAACATAATGATCGTAATTGTATTGGGTGCCACCAGATTTTATGTATTCTTTTGAAGTAGGGTAATTTCCGGAAACATCATCCAGGTAGTCGGTAAATGTTTGGCGCATGGTCAGATCCCAACCGATGCGGTAACGTTTGTTGACTGTGAAATAAAATCCGATCTGGTAGGGGATGGCAAATCCGAAATGGCTGTATGTATTGAGTTCGGTGTGAAGTGGATATAAATCAGTCCCGTCCAAAGCATGAGGATCATGATAGAATCCTGCAGCACCTAATCCGAGGTAAGCTTTAAAATCATTCCTGTAGCGGTAGGTATGGCCCAGGTCATTTATTTCATAGAAATAATATTGAGCCAGTACATTAACTTCGAAAATGTTATTGTAAAAAGTCAGATTCCTGTATTTGCGGTTAAGGTTTGGTGTAAGTGCATCTTTCCCTTCAATATGTACATAGTCAAAACCTCCCTGAACGGAAACCTTCGGATGGACGCGATACCTGACGAAGAGCCCTCCCGCAAAACGGGTTTCGGGCATTTTCATATCAGGAACGAAATTGCGACGTGTTCCTGTTCCCCCACCAATATCTCCAAGATAATTGGAGCACCCAAGCTTACCTCCAACGTCCCATTTATATTGGGCATTGCATAAAAGAGAGATAGAAAAGAGAGGAATGAGAAGTAAGATTTTCCGCATGAGACAAATATACAATATTTTCCAATCTTTAACAGGTTTTTGAAAAATATATTATGCACAGAAGGATTGTTCAATCGGGTCTTTTTCAAACAATTAGGCTCCCTGATCACAGCCTGGTAAACCATTCCTCTCCGAGATGGATCCGGTTGAAATGAGTACTTACTGTGTTCATCCGTACAAAGCAGTCCTCTTCAATTAAAAAAACCTTACTTTTAGCTCACATTTCAAAGAATGAAAAATCGGGTTTGTTCGTTGTTTAATACGCAGTTTCCTGTAATTCAGGCTGGTATGATCTGGTGCAGTGGATGGAAATTGGCCTCCGCAGTGAGTGAGGCAGGAGGTCTGGGACTGATTGGTGCCGGTTCCATGTATCCGGAAATACTTCTCGAGCATATACGCAAATGCAAGACATCTACAACCAAGCCTTTTGGAGTAAACCTGCCCCTTTTGTATCCGGATATAAGCCAGCACATTCGTATAATCCTGGAAGAGGGAGTGAAAATTGTTTTTACTTCTGCAGGTAACCCCAAAACATGGACTCCGGTACTCAAGGAGCATGGAGTAACGGTTGTGCATGTTGTATCCAATGTGAAGTTTGCCTGCAAATCGGCCGAGGCTGGTGTGGATGCAATAGTAGCAGAAGGGTTCGAAGCCGGTGGGCACAACGGAAGAGAAGAGACTACAACCCTCTGCCTGATTCCGCTCATTCGCCAGTCGGTGGAAATACCTCTTATCGCCGCAGGAGGTATTGGTAGCGGAGGTGCAATGCTGGCCGCAATGGCTCTGGGTGCGGAAGGAGTGCAGATAGGCTCTCGTTTTGTAGCATCAGAAGAGTCGTCAGCCCACCCCAATTTTAAAAAACGTGTGATCAGTTCAGTCGATGGCGATACCCGTCTTACCCTGAAACAACTTACTCCAGTCCGACTTCTTAGAAATAGATTTTCTTCACAGGTGGAAGAAGCTGAAAAAAAAGGAGCTTCTATAGAAGAACTTGCGGCACTACTGGGAAGGGGAAGAGCAAAAAAAGGAATGTTTGAAGGAGATCTGGAGGAAGGAGAGTTGGAGATTGGGCAGGTAAGTGCCTTGGTTCGTGAAATTAAACCTGCCGCTGCAATTCTCAAGGAAATAATGGAGGAGTTTGAAGCCGGCCGGAACGCACTAACCGGAATAAATTTTTGAATGAAATGAATGGTATTGTTTCATTGCATACTGAAAAAAACATATGATAAAATTCGATCGTTTTACCCTGGAAAATGGACTCAGGGTGATTGTTCACCACGATTCTTCCACGCCTCTGGCCTGTATCAATATCCTGTATGATGTAGGAGCCAGGGATGAAAACCCTGAGCAAACCGGCTTTGCCCATCTTTTCGAACATCTGATGTTTGGAGGATCGGTGAACATTCCGAGTTATGATGAGCCCTTGCAAAGGGTGGGAGGGGAGAATAATGCTTTTACTTCCAATGACATTACCAATTATTATCTCACCCTTCCTGCGGCTAATTTGGAAACAGGTTTCTGGCTTGAAAGTGACCGGATGCTAAGCCTGGCATTCTCAGAGAAAAGTCTGGAGGTTCAGCGGAGCGTGGTTATTGAGGAATTCAAACAGCGATATTTGAATCAGCCCTATGGAGATGTCTGGCTGCTCCTTCGGCCCCTTGCTTATAAAGTGCATCCCTATCTTTGGTGTACGATTGGGAAAGAGATAAAACATATTGAAGATGCACACATGAATGACGTGAAGGCTTTCTTCAAAAAACATTACACTCCTTCCAACGCCATTATGGTCGTGAGCGGACCTGTGGAAACAGCTGATGTAAAGCAGCTTTCGAATAGGTGGTTTTCTCCCATCCCAGCATCTCCGAAGCCGGCACGCCGCCTTCCTGAAGAGCCTCCCCAGACCGTTTACCGTAATCTGAGAGTTAAGCGAGAAGTTCCAAGCAACGCTTTGTATTTGGCTTTTCATATGTGTTCGAGACGCGATCCGGAATATCATACCATGGACTTGATTTCCGACATTCTCTCACGAGGCAACTCGGCAAGACTTTATAACGCACTGGTAAAGGAAAATCAGCTCTTCTCCGAAATAAGTGCGTATCTGATGGGTGATCTGGACAAGGGGTTGATTGTGATTTCAGGCAAGTTGCTTGATGGTATCTCCATGCAAAAGGCGGAAGATGCTGTGTTCACAGAACTTGAAAAACTGAAGCAGGAGCCGGTTACATCCAAAGAACTTGATAAGGTGAAAAATAAGATGGAATCAACCATTCTTTTCGGAGAAATGAGTGTTCTGGATAAATCCATGAACCTTGCCTTCTTTGAACTTCTGGGAGA
>Ga0207114_1114_pt1 | contig 22610 bp, 17 predicted proteins | sample Alteio_BWMinHeat_70_FD_153560 | JGI IMG/M metagenome (GOLD analysis project Ga0207114, IMG submission 153560) | Enriched cells from forest soil in Barre Woods Harvard Forest LTER site, Petersham, Massachusetts, United States -... | ecosystem: Environmental > Terrestrial > Soil > Temperate forest >... | reverse complement strand
AACAACGGTTCCATTACCTCCGTCACTACCGGTGGAACGGGAGCCTATACGTATTCCTGGAGCAGTCCTCCTGGCGGTACTACTTCATCTGCTGCAGGGCTTGCTCCCGGCACCTACACACTCACGGTAACGGATGCCAAGGGTTGCACAGGATCTCAGACCGCAGTTATCGGAGAACCGGCCCCTCTTCTGGCCGGAAGTACAGGAACTAATCCTTCCTGTAACGGTTCCTGTAATGGTACTGCCACTGCCACTCCCGTGGGAGGCACGAGTCCCTATTCCTATTCATGGAGCAATCCCCCTGGCGGTAATAGTCCGGGTATCTCAAATCTTTGTGCCGGGGCTTATACTATAACCGTCAGTGATGCGAAAGGATGTACAAATACACAGGTTGTGAATGTTGTAGACCCGGCTAAAATTTCCGGTGCCTTTGCGGTTGGAAACTCCAATTGCGGAGTATGTAACGGCACCCTAGGTGTGGTGCCATCCGGCGGCACAGGTCCCTACACGTTTTTCTGGACTCCGGGAGGCACCGGTCAAGGTACGGCCAACATGACCGCACTTTGTGCCGGCATTTACTCTGTAAAAATTACGGACAAGAACGGATGCACGGCAAACGTTGTCGCACCTCCTCTGAACAATACAGGCGGACCAACCAGCGATACCGTGAAAGTTGTTACACCAACCTGCTACCTGACTTGTAATGGTTCTGCCAATTCCATTGCCACGGTGGGTGGAGCTGCTCCTTATACCTACGCCTGGTTTGATTCCCTCAACAACAACCTTGGAAATACCAGTCAATTCATCACCAGTCTTTGTGCCGGAGGTTACTTCCTTCAGGTGACAGATAAAAATCTCTGTGTGTTTATTCAGCCTGTGGAATTGGGATCTCCAAAACCTTTTACTCCACACCAGGTGATCACACCTTCCAGTTGCAGCGGTATTTGCAATGGATCCATCACTCTTAGCCCGAGCGGAGGAACCGGAGCTTATGGATATTCGTGGAGTGGAGGCCAGCTTACCTCCAGTCTGTCTAATATTTGTGCCGGCAATTACACCGTTACCGTTTCGGATGCAAACTCCTGCGATTCGGTCTTTACCTTCAATTTCGTACCCAATACACTCTTCCTGGGAAATATGACAGCAAGTAACCCGCCTTGTAACGGCATTTGTTCCGGCTCTGCTACCATTACGATGACCACCGGAACAGCACCCTACACTTACCAATGGTCCGATCCTCTCGGGCAATCAGGCCCTACCGCAACAGGATTGTGTGCAGGAAGTTACACGGTTCATGTATTTGATGTGAATGGTTGTAACATACAGCCAACCACTACATTGGTTACTCCGGCTGCGATAACTGCAGTGCCAACAATTGCGGGACCGCTGTGCGGCATGTGTAACGGAAACGCCAGCATTGCACCCTCCGGAGGGGTATCACCGTATACCTATCAATGGAGCAACGGATCGACGCTGGTTTCTGCGAATAATCTGTGCGCAGGCGTTTATTCTGTCAGCGTGAAAGATGCTTCGGGCTGTTCCTCTTCCTTTTCCCTTCCGGTGAGCAACACGAACGGTCCTGGCCCGAGTACCCTTAGTATAACCAATATCAATTGTTTTGGCACCTGCAATGGAGCAGCTACTGCAACAGCCAATGGCGGAACGGCACCTTATACATTCAGCTGGACACCGGGAGGTCAAACAACGAATACCATTTCCGCCCAGTGTGCAGGACTGAACTTTGTTCAGGTGAAAGACAGTAACGGTTGTATACATACCGATTCGGTACAGATCAAGCAACCGGGTAATTACAATACCAATCAGGTAGTGGTTCCAACCACATGCCACGTATGCAACGGAAGCATTACCTTAAACCCAAGCGGAGGAACCGCCCCATACACCTATTCCTGGTCGGGAGGTCTTCCAGCGGCTTCCAGTGAGAATGCATTGTGCATTGGGATAGATACGGTACGCATTACAGATGCTACGGGTTGCGCACATATTTTCAGCATGGTTATCAATTCTTCCAATAGTCCCTTACTCACCAATAAAGTAACGAATGCCGTTTGCAATGGCAGCTGTAACGGACTTGATTCCGTAACTGCCACAAGCGGTTCAGGAGCATATACCTATTCCTGGTTCCCGGCACCGGGTAGCGGACAAGGGCAGCCTGTAGGAAAAGGATTGTGTGCAGGAAGTTATACTGTACAAGTAACTGATGCAAGCGGATGCGCAAATGCCGGAAGTTTTAATATCACTCAGCCGCAGGCCCTGGTATTTAGCACACCACAGTTCACTAATGTACTCTGTAACGGGCAATGTACAGGCAAGGCCCAGGTCATTCCATCGGGAGGCTCTGCTCCTTACACTTATTCGTGGAAACCGGGAATAAATACTTCCCTTACAGACTCCTTATTATGCGCCGGAAGCTACACCTTATATATGAAGGACCAGAATGCCTGTGCCGACAGTCAGACGGTGACGATTACCCAACCTGCCGCTCTTGGTTTCACCCCCTCCAATGTCAGGCCTCATTGCGATAATGTACCGGGAGGAAGTATCACCATGATTCCCCTGGGTGGCACCTCTCCTTATACATACAGCTGGTCCGGGCCCAATGCTTTCTCTTCCACCACACTTAACCTGATCACCCTGATGGGAGGCAACTATACCCTTACAGTAAAAGACGCCAACGGTTGTACTCAGGTGGTAACCGATACACTCAAGCCCGTAATCACTCTTGTATCGAATGCAGGGCCAAGTAAATCCTTCTGTACATTGGGAAGTGTAACACTCGACGGCTCTCTGAGCATAAACGCTATCAGCTACCACTGGTTCCTGGTACCGGCTCTGACACCTGTAGGTGATACCACGGTAACAACTCCTGTTACCCCTCCTACCGGTGCTACGACCTATGAACTGATTGTAGGCAATTCAGGATGTACCGATACCAGCATGGTTACGGTAACTTCCAATCCTCCGCCAATTGTAAGTGCAGGATTGCCTCAGACCATTTTAACCAATGGAAGCGTTGTTATAGGAGGCGCCCCTACTTGTGTTACCGGAGCATTTTATTACTGGTCTCCTAATTCCGGCATGAACGACTCATCTATCGCCAACCCAAGTGTAGACCCGCTGACCACTACCATTTATACGGTTACGGTTACCGACGTAAACGGATGCAAAGCAAAAGACACGGTGGTGGTAACCGTACTTCCGGATATTATTTTTGCAAACGGAATTACTCCTAACGGAGACGGTAATAACGACAGGTGGATGATAGACAATATCCAGAAATTTCCTAATAACGTAGTGGAGATCTATAACCGTTGGGGTGAGCTGCTGTTCCATGAAAAGGGCTACCAGAACGACTGGGATGGAACTTTCAAAGGAAAGCCGCTGCCAGTAGGTACTTATTATTACCTGGTGGATCTGCATGACAAACTTTATACAACAAAGTATTCGGGTCCAATAACCATAATGCGATAATCAGATGAAGAGAATCCTCACATGCCTTTTCACGGTGATTGCAGCGCACACTGCCTGGTCTCAGCAGTTGCCTCACTTCAGTCAGTATATGCTGAATGATTATGCGGAAAATTGCGCTGTCGCAGGTAAAAACCCTTACATCGAGGCTTCGTCTGTGAACCGTAACCAATGGTTTGGAATTACCGATGCTCCCCGTACCTACCTGCTCAGTGTGAATGGACCACTCAAAAATCCACACTTCGGTGTGGGTGGTCAGGTGTTCACCGATGTTGTAGGCCCTACCCGGCGGACAGGCTGCTACCTCTCTTATGCTTACCAGGCCACCATCACCAAGGACATCAAAGTTTCACTGGGTATTCAGGGAGGACTTCTCCAGTACATGGTGGATGGATCTAAAATAATCCTGCACGACCAAAGCGACAATGTGATGAGCAACGGAGTTCAAAGCGTGCTCATGCCCGAATTCGGTGTGGGCGCCTATATCTATAATAAAGATGTATGGTACGCAGGGTTTTCCATCCCTGAAATTATAGAGAGCAAACTAAAATTTTTCGATTACATGGCCAGTACCCAAAGCGTGATCGCCCGTCATTACACCATTATGGGAGGATACAAATACAACATCAATGAGTTCTTTGCGGTGCAGCCTACCTTTATCGTACGCATTCTAAACCCTGCACCTGTACAGTTTGATATAGGAGCCCGGGTACTATACAGAAACAAGATATGGGTAGGCGCAGCCTACCGTAACCTGGACGCCATTGTAGGTCTTATCGGTTATACCTACCGTGAGAACATCACCATTGGATATGCCTATGATTATGCCACCACCAATATTCAGAACTTCAGCACGGGTTCTCATGAGCTTTTTGTAAGTCTGAGGTTTAATCACAGACAAACCACAGAGAAGTAGAACTCTATTTTTTATGCAGGGTATAAATCACCGAATCCCACCACCCCCTATAAAACCAGTTTTCCTTATAATGGGCTTCCTTGATAAAGCCCAGCTTTTGAAGGACTCGTTCTGAAGCCAGATTGGCAGGAGCAATATTCGCCTCTATTGTATGAAGTTTATAGGCCGAAAAGGTATAGGCCGTAATGGCCGAAAGGGCTTCTGTCATCAACCCCCTGTTCCAGCATGCAGGAGAAAGTTCGTAACCAATTTCTCCTCTGAAATGTACCCAGTTGATTTTATTCAGCCCGGCCGTTCCCAACAAGCGTTCTTCCTGCCCATGAAAAGAGAGCCCCCATCTTTGTCCCCTGGCTTTTTGATCCAGTTCCTGAAAATGTTTGATGAGTGAATGTGCCTCTTCGGATGCATGATACAGATCTGTTCCCCGGTATTGCATCACGGCAGCATCACTATACAAGCGGAATAAATCATCTGCGTCACTTTCCTTAATCTGGCGAAGCACCAGGCGTTCTGTTTCCAGACGTGGAAAAATACTCGGTGGACTAAACAGCTGCTGGATTGACATATATTAATTTTAATATATATGTAAATATATATATATTTGTTTTCCCAATCCGAAAACCCATGTTAAAATCAACACTTGTTCCGCTGAGGTTGGATCATGCAGCCGAAATGCTCAAAGCCATGGCCCACCCGATGAGATTAAATATTGTGAAGCTTATCTGCAAGAAGGGAAGTTGCACCGTAAGTCAGATACAGGAAGCCCTGGACCTGGAACAGGCTGTTGTATCCCAACATTTGTCCATCCTCAAAACCAAGGATGTCCTAATTTGTGAAAGGGACGGACGCAATTCTGTCTACTCTCTGAAATTTCCTTGTCTTTCAACCATCCTGGACGCCCTCCAGGCCTGTAATTCCTGAGCGATGGATATAATCGGGTACATAGCTGCTTTGTTTATCGGAATAAGTTTGGGACTTATAGGAGGTGGAGGTTCTGCCCTTGCCGTACCGGTGTTGGTTTACCTGTTCCACATAGCTCCCCAGCATGCTGTTCCTGATTCCTTGTTTATAGTCGGCCTGTCTTCACTCATAGGAGCTATTTCTTATATATACCACCAATTGGTTTGTTTTAAATCTCTGACGGTCTTTGGGTTACCCTCTGTGCTTACGGTTTATTTTACCCGCACATGGCTTTCCCCTTCCATACCCCAGCAGCTCTCTTTTTGGGGAGACGTACATGTAAGCAAGGATGTTTTCCTCCTGGTCCTCTTTGCCATTCTGATGTTGGCCGCATCTTTTTCCATGATACGCCCCATGAACCTGGAAGGAGAAGAGACCGGACAAACGGAAGTACGTGCCTACCCCTGGGTGCAAATGGTGCTTGGAGGAGCTTGTGTAGGTTTTTTGGCCGGACTGGTTGGCGCCGGGGGAGGCTTTTTGATTATTCCAGCCCTGGTGCTTCTGGTCAGGCTTCCTATGAAAAAGGCAATCGGCACATCCCTGCTCATCATCGCCCTTAATTCCGGAATTGGTTTTGTGGGTGACCTTCAGAACCCTCATGCGGTAGACTGGAGTTTTTTGCTGGTATTCAGCAGCATCTCGATTACCGGTATTTTTTCAGGGATGTACCTAAGCCGTTTTATTTCCGGCGCTTCCCTGAAACCGGCTTTCGGCTGGTTCATTTTGTGTATAGGTACTTTTATTATTTCCCAGCAACTCTTTCACAGATAGTTTCTAAACTCTAAAATTACAACACATGCATATCGAACAGATGTATACCAGTTGCCTAGCCGAAGCGGCTTATTACATTGAATCGGCCGGAGAGGCGGCAATCATTGACCCTATCCGGGAAACAGAACCCTATATGCGCAAAGCCAAAGAAAGAGGTGTCAAAATCAAATACGTATTTGAAACCCATTTTCATGCCGATTTTGTTTCGGGTCACATAGACCTTGCCAGGGAGAGCGGTGCTGAAATTGTTTTCGGCCCGGAAGCCGATACGGCCTACCCTGTGCATCACGCCCACGATGGGGAAATTCTCAAAGTCGGCAATATCCGGATCAAGGTGTTGCATACACCAGGACATACACCCGAATCGTCCTGCTACCTTTTAATCGACGAATCCGGAAAAGAGTATTGTATTTTTAGCGGCGATACCTTGTTTGTAGGAGATGTGGGACGACCTGACTTGCTGGGTGGAGTAATGACGAAAGATGAACTGGCAGGAATGATGTATGATTCCCTTCGCAAACATATCTTTCCACTTGCCGATGAAGTGATTGTATATCCTGCCCATGGGCCCGGGTCGGCCTGCGGAAAAAACATAGGCAAGGAAACCTGGTCAACCATAGGACAGCAGAAGAAAACCAACTACGCGCTCAGCTCCCTGACCCGCCCTGAATTTATTCAAATGCTTACGGACGGACTTACCCTTCCTCCGCCCTATTTTTTCAGTGATGCCGCTATCAACAAACAGGGATATGAATCCATCGAAAGCGTGATCCGGAAAAATCTTGTTTCGCTCAACGTTGAACAATTCAAAAGCGAGGTGGAGAAGGGCGCAAAAATACTGGACACCCGGGACCCGGCTGTTTTTGAAAACGGCTTTATTCCCCAGTCTCTCAATATAGGATTGCAGGGAAGTTATGCCATCTGGGTAGGTACACTCCTGGACATCAAGACTCCCCTCGTAATTGTGGCAGAAGACGGGAAAGAGGAGGAATGTATCCTCCGCCTGGCCCGGGTTGGGTATGAGCAGGTGAAAGGTTTTCTGAAAGATGGAGTGCAGGCATGGAAGGAGGGGGGGCATTCCCTGGAAACAGTTGAATCGGTTACACCGGAGGAATTCTGTTCACTGGTTACCGACAAAGACGAAATTGTAATAGATGTGCGCAAACAGGGAGAATATGAAACGTGTCATGTAAAAGGTGCAAAGCTTGTTCCTCTTTCCGAGCTGGAGGCAAGTATTCATTTGTTTGATCCAGCCAAAAAATACCTGGTGCATTGCGCCGGAGGGTATCGTTCCATGATCGCTTCTTCCTTGCTTAAAAAGCATGGCATTACACAGTTTCGGAATGTGCTGGGCGGAATGGCTAAAATTAAGGAAGCCGGTGCACCAACAGTTTCCGGGAGCCTGGAGGCTCCAAGATAGTTAAGCGTAGCCTGGAGGCTACGCTTAACAAGGGGAGAACAAGCTTGCATAAAACAAGAAATGACTTGAATCATTTCATTTGTTCGTGCTTTAAATTAAATTTGAAGTTTCGTTGCATATTGTTCTGTAAGTGATTATTCAGCGTTTCAATTTTACCACTAAGACTATAAGTGGTTATTTATATTTAACAATTAATTTTATTCTCATGAAAACAAAAATCACCTCCCTTCTCCTGATGCTTGTATGTTCTTTTGCTTTACGCGCTCAACAATCAGCATCAACACCTGTAGTCGAAAATGTGGACTCCAAAAAATTCGAGGAAATGCTTAAGAATAAAGACGGTGTGCTGATAGACCTCCGTACACCCGGTGAGATTGAAAAAGGATTTATTGCCGGATCTAAAATGATTGATTATACCGACAAAGGTTTTGAAACGGAATTTGCCAAACTCGACAAAAACAAAACCACCTATGTGTATTGTGCAGGAGGAGGACGAAGCGCCGATGCTAGCCAATACCTGAAGGACCATGGCTTTAAGAAAGTGGTAAACCTGTCCAAAGGTTTTAACGACTGGAAGAAGAACGGTTTGCCGGTGGAGATGCCTAAGAAGTAAGCGTTTCAAAGCGATAACCCCTGCTTTTCATTTCCTGGAGGTAAAGAGGCAAGGTATATTGTAAATTTACTTTTGCCTTTTCACTGTCATGAAAAACCACCAGGGAGCCTTCCCTGGAATTGCGGAGCGTGTTTTCCAAACACTTTTCCGGAGGTGTGGCCCTGTCGAAATCCCCGCTGAGAACATCCCACATGACAATCTGATACTGCTTGCGGATAGTGGAGGATTGGGATTTTTTGAGCCGCCCGTATGGGGGTCGAAAATAGCGGGACTGAACTACCTGTGAGCAATGAACGAGGTTTTTCAGGTACTTACGCGAATCGGTATTCCATCCGTTCAGGTGGTTATAGGTGTGATTGCCGGTAAGGTGTCCCTCTGCTAGTATGCGATTATAAACTTCCGGATACTTCTCCACGTTTTCACCTACACAAAAGAAAAGAGCCTTGGCATCGACTGCCTGGAGATGATCCAGAACCCAGGGGGTGATGGATGGATGGGGCCCGTCATCGAAGGTGAGGTAGATGATTTTCTCGTCCGTCTCCACCCTCCAAAGAAGCTCCTTGTAAAGAGTCTTTAGCAGAAAAGGAGGACGGACGAGGTACATGTGAAAATCGGTGCTGGTTAGTCTATTCTTCTCCCTGGCCCATGGGTGCAATGGCTTGGGCAATTGGAGCGATGCGATCAAACCGGGTCTTGAAATCTTTTGCCAGGTCGGCTTGTTTGTACTGTTCACATAACTGTTCCAGGCTTTGAAGTATGGATGCCGCCTGTCGCGCCGGACCGGCTACATCTCTGGAAGGCACATCCTTTTTGAGGCCATACAGGTACATCAGTTCCCTTTCATAAATATCAAACATGCGTTTGGCAAGCACATTGCATTTCTCCCCTCCACCAATGCTGAACCAGGTTTGCACTACAAAATACATGGCCCCGTCATAGGGCACATTCCTTTCAGGCATCACTTCCATGCAACGCTCAATGACCTTACGTGCAGAATCCTTCTTCCCTTCTTCGAACAATGTTCCGGCCAGGGTACTCATCTGCAAGCGCAGATTCACAGCCATACGCATGTTGTTCTCGTCCATGTATATTTTGGGACTATCCATTCCTCCCCACACAAATTTTTCCATGATGTTTTTGTAGGTGATGGAAGTATTCTGTCTCATCTGCTCCCGTCCTCTTGCTCCGGCATTTTTGCTCTTCATTGGAATAAGGCGGTATGCCAACCCTTCCAGTTGAAGATAGGGTTGAAGGTTCATGTAACTTTCCTCACCGGTGGTAACGGCAAAATAGATGGGGCGCTCCCAGTTGTTGGTAGCCAGAAGGTCCAGAACCATCAGGTCGTTTTTCATCAACACCTGTTTTTTCAGAACCCAATCGATGTTGTTTAAGATAAGGCTGTCAGGTGTATCGGAAGGAACGGTTCCGTTGGCCTTCACCTTTTTCTTATCCACCGGAATGCGCATTTTATTGGTAGGGATATATTCCACCGGCTTTTCTCCGCTTTGGATAAATTTCTTGGCAGGGTCCTCGCTCGCAGCAAAGTCTATCAATTCGCGGCAAGGGATATAACCTTCTATTCCACGGTCCATGATATACACCACATTCCTTTTTTCGCCTACATATTTATCGGGAGTCATGGAAAAAGGAACAGGATCGGAATCATATGCTTTGCGCTTCATCTGGTCTATGTACCAGTCGGTCTGCAACAGGCTCAGGTTTACTACCCTGACATCTGTCCGGTAGCCTTCCACTTCCTGAACATACCAGAGGGGGAAAGTATCGTTATCTCCGTTCGTGAACAGGATGGCATTGGGGGCACAGGAGTTCAGGTAATTTTTGGCAAAGTCGCGACAGGTGTATCGGTGAGAGCGGTCATGGTCATCCCATCCTTCCTTGCCCATAATTGCCGGAACAGCCAGCGTACAGCAGGCAGTAGTAAGCACGGCAGCCAGGTTAGGGTTCATGTATTTTTTGATCATGTCCCAGATGGCATACACACCCAATCCTATCCAGAATGCAAAAGCATAGAATGATCCGGCGTAGGCATAGTCCCGCTCACGGGGCTGATTCGGGTACTGGTTCAGATAAATGACAATGGCCAGTCCTGTAAAGAAAAACAGGAGGAACACCACCAGCGCATACTTCCAGTCCTTATTGATCTGGTATACCAGACCAATCATTCCAAGCAGGAGTGGGAGCAGGTAAAACTGATTATGGCCTTTGTTTCCGGAAATACTTTCCGGAAGGTTTTGCTGGGGACCCAGGTTCATCTTGTCAATAAAGGAGACACCGCTCAGCCAGTTGCCATCCAGAGGTCCGCCATGACCTTGAATATCGTTTTGTCTGCCCGCGAAGTTCCACAGGAAATACCGGAAGTACATCCAGTGGAGCTGGTATTTGAAAAAATAAGTAATGTTCTGACCGAAGGTGGGTTTGTAAAGTGTATCGAGTCCTCCCCTTGGGGTGTTTACGATAACGGGTATCGTATTGTCTTTACGTATTCCGGCCCATTCGGCATAATCCCGTTCATGTCCCTGACTCCACATACGCGGAAATACGGTACACATAGAAGGAAGATAGTTGTAACCACCGCTTTCCTTACCGTCGGATACCATCGTGTATGTTTTCTTTACCGTGTCCTTGGCATAAACCGGACTGCCTCCTTTGTAGGATTCGGCAGGTGCATTGTAATAAGGCCCATACGTAATTGGCCAGTCCCCATACTGTTCCCTGTTCAGATAAGAAAGGAGCTTCACTGCATCGGAGGGATCGTTTTCGTTCAAGGGAGTTTTCGCATTGGAACGAATAACCAACATAAAGAAAGAAGAATAACCGATGACAAGCACAGCGAAAGCAAGAATGCCGGTATTGAGGTGTACATATCCTTTACGACGGCTGAAAGACAAACCAAATACCACCAGGGCGGTGATGGAAAGGAAATAAACAATGGTTCCGGAGTTGAATGGAAGATGCACACCATTCACAAAAAAGAGTTCGAACTTGGCAGCGAGGGAAACAATTCCCGGAATAATCACAGCCTGTACCAATCCCAGAATGAATACCGAGATAACGCCGGTAAGAACAATCCCCCAATTGGTGGATTTGAATTTTTTGAAATAGTAAACAAACACCATAGCCGGTATAGCCAGGAGGTTCAGGAGGTGGACACCGATGGAGAGGCCTACCAGGTAAGCAATGAACACCAGCCATCGATTGGCTTTGGCTTCATCGGCTTCGGCATCCCATTTGAGTATTGACCAGAAGACGATAGCGGTAAAGAAGGATGACATAGCATACACCTCCCCTTCCACCGCCGAAAACCAGAATGAATCGGTAAAGGCATAAGCCATTGCACCTACAAATCCACTGCCCAGAACGGCATACATCTCACCTTTGGTCATTTCTGCAGACTTCACAATAAAACGTTTGGCTATGTAGGTGATTGACCAGAAGAGGAACAAAATGGTAAAGGCAGAGCAAAGGGCCGACATGATATTCACGAGCTTGGCTACTTTGGTCACATCTCCGAAAGAGAGAAGGGAGAAAAGCCGTCCTATCATTTGGAAGAGAGGTGCTCCGGGAGGGTGGCCCACTTCCAGCTTATAAGCCGAAGAGATGTATTCCCCGCAATCCCAGAAACTGGCTGTGGGTTCTATTGTAGAACAGTAGATAAGAGCAGCGAGGACGAAGACGATCCAGCCGATGATGTTGTTTAATTGCTTGTAATTGGTCATATTATCTCATAGGTTCAATAGCCCGCGAATTTAGGAAAAATAGCGATCAAACGTGTTTTTAGGCCTTCGGCACGCCTGGAAAAGGATTCTAAAATGTACAGACCAGACCCTTACTAAATTATTTTTGCCGGAAATGGTAATATTATTACTTTTGCAAGCCTTTAATTGCCCGATCGTCTAATGGCAGGACAACTGATTTTGGTTCAGTTTGTGGTGGTTCGAATCCATCTCGGGCAACGATAGTGAATTGGTCTTCTTCTGAAGACCCGCTACAGTCAACACTTAGGCTGTACCCTTTGCAAAATCGGCTGATCAATATGATCAGCCGATTTATTTTTCCCGTTCGAACTCGATTTTCCTGAAACCGGAGATTTTCTATGCAAATCGAACGGATGAGCCGTTGCTTCAGGACCAAAGGTGCTCTATCGTACACGAGATCAAGGGATTTGATGATTTGCAGGCCCTTTTTCAGGTATTTTTTGAGTTCTGAGGCCTCCTGTCCGCTATCAAGATGTTTCCGCACCAGACCATCAATTACGGGCTCATATCGAGCCTTTATTTCCTTATAATCCTGCGGGCTGATGGAGCCGTCCAGCATCATTTGCTGGGCTTTATTCAGCCGTTCCCGGTTGATCTGGATTTCATCCACAAGCTGCTTCTTGCCTGACCGTTTTTCATCTGAATTTGTATCAAATTCGTCCGCAATGATCGCCTGATAAAGCTCCTGAATCTCTTCCTTGAAAATGATGGTTTTAAGAAACTCCGAAAATTTGTCATTTACTTCAAAAGCCTTTACTCTTTCTTTACACCCTTTGGTGCAATGGTAATAGAAATGCTTCAGCCCACTTCCTCCTGTAGAGGCGCTTCCGCATAATCTTTTCCCGCAACGGGGGCAAATCAGAAATCCCCGGAGCGGCAATTCCTCTTTCGCACAAACCTTGTAGGGTAATTTTATTCTCTTCTTCCGATCCAAAACATCCTGAACCGTATAAAAAAGTTCCTCGGTTATAATCGGTTCGTGAATTCCCTGAACAACATGTACCTCCTCATCTTTAAAGGTTGGAATTTTAATTTTCCCACAATAAACCGGGTTCCTTACGAGCTTCCAAAAATTAACCCTGCCACATGCCAGCCCCTTTTCCCTGCACATCCTTCTGACCGCTTCAATATTGTAAACTCCCTTTGCCAATTCTTCAAAGGCCCATTTAAACAGTGGGGCGTCCTTGCTTGGGACTATGATTGGCATATCTTTCTCATTACGGGCATTCACATATCCTTTCGGGGCAGTTGACATCCAGCGCCCTTCTTTTTTCGCTCTCCGCATCCCGGCAAAAACGTTCAATGCTCTCCGGTCATTTTCAACTTCCGGTGCTGCCAGATAAAAGGCCAGCATGATTTTGTTTTCCGGAATCTCTAAATCAAGCGGTTGTTCAATTGCTTGCGGTTCAACCCCCAGTTTACTGAGTCTGTTAATCATCCCATAAGCATCACCTGTGTTTCGCGAAAAGCGATCCCATTTCAAGAACAGAAGCAAATTGGCTTTTGTCCGGTTTCTTCTCAGGCTGTTCAGGAGTCGGGTAAATTCCGGTCGGTTGAATGTTTTTGCCGAATAATCATCCTGATAAACTTCCGCAACTTGTATGTTCTGCATTTCGCAGTACTTTCGAAGTCGTTCCTCCTGATGTTTCAGGCTGTACCCTTTGTCCGCCTGTTCATCGGTTGAAACCCTGATGTAAAGAATTGCCTTTTTCATGCCGCGTGTTTTGTGTCAGTAGTTTGGTCACCTTCAGAACAATGGGCTTTCGGTTTCTGATTGAGGCTGGCTTCTCTATTTTCATTGTGAATGAAAACATCGTAATCAATATTTGCCAGTTCGTAGAGGAAATCCCTGATTGCAAGAATATCCGCATCGGAATAGGTATTCTTTTTCCTGTTCAAAATGCTCTTGCACTTATGTAATGAGATTTTCTCCCTTCTCCTTTCGCCCCGATCAGCCATTGCTCCCCTGAATTTAGCCACATACAGCGGCATGTCCATCCCTATTCAACCAATACTTTTTCACTCCCTTATTTTCCTCCCTAAAGACTTCTTTGTTCCAAAGATTATTCCCATACACAGCCGGGAAATACCTCTGAAATGCATCAGTATTCCTTGTTTTCTTCCATTTCCGTTTCCAGATCTTCCTGCTCCGTTTCTTCTTTTCTTGTTTCCTGAATTTCTGACTCATGCTTCGGTAGGGGTGCATTGGACTTCACTTCCGCTTTTTCCGGTTTGCTTTCAGGGCTGGTTTTTCCGGTTTCCTGTTTTGGATGAGGCTTTTGCTCCCCTTTCCATCCGTGCACAAAAATGATGGCAGGTTCAATGGCCTGGGGTTTTGCAACAAGGGTATTGAGAAGATTAAAAACCATTTTTACCTTTTCTTCTGTTTTAAAATGCGCCTGAAGCGTTCCAATGAAACCTTCCATATCGCGCTCTTCCTGGTTTGTCTTTTTGAAGCTGGCCTTTCCCTCTGCTGTCTCAGGTTCTTCTTTCTCCTTAAAGGATGTGTCAGTCACAGGCTGCTGTTTTCCTTCTTCAAGTTTTGCTCCCGAATCTCCGGTAAGTAATCCGGCAAGACCTTCGGCTCCCGGAATTTTCAACAGCAAATGTGCATTGCGCCTTAAAATCCCTTCAAAGGCAACCCCTGCTATTTCTCCCCAGTGGAGTCCTCCTATCTTATTTCCGTTTGCCTTAGCCTTTTCTACAACAACTTCTAATTGATCCGCATACTGCTCCGAATCCTCAGCGCGCTCCTTCACCTCTTTAAGCTCTTTCCGGAGCAGGCCAAATTCGATTTCTTGTCTTTGGGCCTTCAGTTTATCCTCCATCATCTTTTCAACTTCCACCCCGCTAAGACCGGGAGCAGGAGGTGCAACGGTTTCTTTTTTAGGCTCTTCCTTCAGGCTCAAAACGTGTCTCGTGCTTCGCCTGGAATTTCCTTCGTAAAGGATGATCGTGATTTCCGTTGTCTCCTGATTCACAAAATCCTCGTGGTTATCGAAGAGTTCGTGATTGTTCGTCCGGGGAATTACTTTCATTCCATCTACCCGGATTTCATAATCTGTTGGTGTTCCCGCCTGTGCATTGTTTTCCAATAGCTGGCGGAGCAGGGTCACTTTGCCGCTGCTGTAGTTACTTCTGATGATGCTCATAGGTTCGCTTTTATTTGTTCTACATGCTTTTCTTTTACACTTTTCTTCTTCAGGGGTTCTTCCAAAATATCCCATTGAATCAGTGCTGGTATCTCCTTGGAGTTGAAAAATACCATCCGTCCGTTTACACTGGTTTTCATTTCCAGCATTGTTTTTTTCTCATCGTCTGTGAGAGTAATCACCGTTTGTTTTGTCATGATGTTTGTTTTAGTAAGTAATTATTTTTTTTCCCTTTTCTTTTCGCAAATGAAATACAATGCTTTAACATCGTTCCCGACTTTTGCCGACATTCGCCGAATTTTTAAAAACTCTTTACAACTTTGCATAATTTTTGAAAATGTCTGGTTTCCGGTCATTTGTTTTTATTCAATGAAATCAATATCCCCGACTTGATTCGGCGTTTTTTGACGACCACCCGCGATCTTCCGCGATTCTCCCGAACTATTTTTCAACAGTGCAATTTTCCATATATAGCATTCGTTTTTGATTTTCCTTGCCACAAAGGGTGTTGTCTATAAACAGGTGGCGAATGTAGATCAGAGGTTTGACATCGGTTCCGAGATTTTCCGGCGGCGTAAGAATTTGTAAAAACTTAGCTGAACTTGTCCGAAAAACCGTGTCAACCTTTTTCAGGACGAAACACAGGACGTGACAAACCGGATACTGAACAAACTCCGAACAAATAGCGAACTAATTAAGAACAGACCGGGAAAATGGCGAACTGATAGCGAACAATTAAAAACAAATGGAGAACAGATTGATTACCAATGGGATTTCATTAAAATCTCACGCTTTTTATTGCTCAAAGTGCAAAAACACAAGGCATAAGTGTATATTTGATTTCAAATCAGGATTTTACCCCTCGGAAATAAGATTGATACGGATATATGTTATCCAAAAAGGAGCTCTCGGAGCGAGATATCTGTACAAAGTTCATTACTCCCGCTATTAAAAATGCCGGATGGGATATCGATTTGCAGGTACGGGAAGAAAAGAGTTTCACAGCCGGGCGCATTTATGTAAAGGGGAAACTTCATGTGCGAGGAAAACAAAAACGGGCAGATTATATTCTTTACTATAAGCCCAACATTCCCATTGCTATCATAGAAGCGAAGGACAATAATCATAGTTCTAAGGCTGGAATGCAACAGGCTCTGGATTATGCGAACACCCTGGATATTCCTTTCATATATAGCACCAATGGTGATAGTTTCTGTGAGCATGATAAGTCGCTGGCAAACGGGGTTATAGAAAGGGAAATTGAACTCCATGAATTTCCATCCCCTGATGAACTCTGGAGAAGGTATAAACTACTCAAGGGCATAGGCCATGAAGAGGTGGAGAAGGTTATTGCTCAAGACTATTGCGATTCAATTGGCAGGGAACCCAGGTATTACCAAAGCAATGCGATAAACCGAACTATCGAGGCTATTGCCAAAGGGGAAAATCGGATTTTACTGGTTATGGCAACTGGGACCGGAAAAACATATACAGCATTTCAGATTGCTTGGAGGTTATGGAAGTCGGGCAGAAAGAAAAGAATTCTCTTTTTAGCCGACAGGAATGCTCTGATCGACCAAACGAAAAGGGGTGACTTCAAATATTTCGGCGAAAAGATGACGGTGGTCCGGAATCACAAAGTGGACAAATCTTATGAGGTATATCTTGCCCTCTACCAAGGGCTCACCGGTACAGAGGAAGAAAGCAACATCTATAAACAGTTTTCTCCAGAATTCTTTGATTTGGTAATTGTGGATGAGTGCCACAGAGGGAGCGCAGCCGCAGATGCAGCCTGGAGGGAGATTTTGGAATATTTCAAAGGGGCTACACAGTTGGGCTTGACAGCTACTCCAAAGGAAACAAAAGACATTTCAAATATCGATTACTTCGGAGATCCTGTTTATACCTATTCTTTGAAACAGGGAATTGATGATGGTTTTCTTGCTCCGTATAAAGTGATACGTATTGGTATCGATAAAGACCTGGAAGGGTATAGACCAGAAAAAGGGAAAAAGGATACTGAAGGCAATCTGGTGGAAGACCGGATATATAATACAAAAGATTTTGACAGGAATCTGGTGATTGAAGAACGAACGAAATTGGTGGCAAAAAAAATATCGGAATATTTAACCCATACAAACAGGTTTGATAAAACCATCGTTTTCTGTGTGGATATTGATCATGCTGAGCGTATGCGACAGGCCCTTGCCAATGAAAGTCAAGATCTAGTGGCTGAAAACCATAAATATGTGATGAAAATCACCGGGGATGATGAGGAGGGTAAACGAGAACTCGACAATTTCATTGACCCTGAGCAGAAATATCCGGTAATTGCCACGACATCTAAATTAATGACCACTGGGGTTGATGCACAGACATGTAAACTGATCGTGCTTGACGCCAATATCCAGAGTCCGACCGAGTTTAAGCAGATTATTGGGCGGGGAACCCGCATTAACGAGGAATTTGGCAAATACTATTTTACCATTATGGATTTTCGGAATGCAACGAACTTATTTGCAGATAAGGATTTTGACGGGGACCCCGTGAAAATATATGAACCGAAAGCAGGGGATATTCTAACGGTTGTGCAAGCAGATGAAGAAGGCGAGTTCATTGAAATTGATGGAGAACGTGTAAAAGTAAAAGTTACCGAGCAAGAACAAATAATTGAAAATGGAACTGATCGGAAATACAAAAGTAAAATCTATGTAAACGGTGTTGAAGTCAAGGTGCTGAATCAAAGGATACAGTACTACGGGGTTGATGGTAAATTAATTAGTGAATCCTTACGGGATTATTCCAAGAAGAATATTCAAAAGGAATACCGGACAATGGATGATTTTATCAATAAGTGGAACAAAGCAAAGAAGAAACATGAAATTATCAGCGAGCTTTACGAACAAGGGATTCTGCTTCATGAGCTTCAGGATGCGGTTAACAAAGACCTTGACCCACTTGATTTGATTTGCCACGTTGCTTTCGATAAACCTCCTCTAACCCGGACTCAAAGAGCCAATAATGTGAAAAAGCGGAATTACTTTGAGAAATATGGGGAAAAAGCGAAATTGGTACTGGAAGCACTGCTCGACAAATATGCCGACAAAGGAATAGAAAATATTGAAAGCAATAAAATACTCGAACTGGAGCCAATCAATGGACTTGGGACACCAGCTGAAATTGTGAAACTCTTCGGTGGTGCAGATTTCTTCAGGAAAGCGGTAAGGGAATTAGAAGACGAACTTTATAAAAGTGCATAAGCTATCATGAGCAATTTATCATCAGTCATTAAATCCATTCAGGATATCATGCGTAAGGATTCCGGCGTCGATGGTGACGCTCAGCGCATCTCACAGCTCGGCTGGATGCTGTTCTTGCGAATTTTCGACGAAAAGGAAAACGATTGGGAGGCGACCGACGAAGACTATAAGTCTCCTATCCCAAAAGATCTCCGCTGGCGAAACTGGGCCTCAGATGAAGAAGGAATGACAGGGGATGAACTGCTAGGGTTTGTAAATAACTCTTTGTTTCCAAGACTGAAGGAGCTGAAGCCCCGTAATAATAAGGATATTGGAATAATGGTACGCGGAATTTTTGAAGACTCTTATAACTATATGAAGAGTGGAACCCTGCTTAGGCAAGTGTTGAATAAGATAAACCAGGGAATACATTTTACTACCGGAGCAGACCGGCATCAGTTCAATGATATTTATGAGCAAATCCTGAAGGACCTTCAAAGCGCAGGCAATGCTGGAGAATTTTATACGCCCCGCTCTGTTACCCAGTTTGTAGTCGAGATGGTTGATCCCAAATTAGGTGAAAGCATTTTAGATCCCGCGTGTGGAACTGGTGGTTTTCTAGTGAATGCGATAGAGCATATGCGGAAAAGCGAAGTTATTGACTCGCCAATTAAATTGGAGAAGTTGCAGAAGGGCGTTCGTGGAGTAGAGAAAAAGCCTCTCCCGCATATGCTTGCCAGCACTAACTTAATGTTGCATGGGATTGAGGAGCCGTCAATCTCACATGATAATCTGTTGAATAAGGCCACGACAGCATGGACTAGTGGTGAAAGAGTAAACGTGATCATCACTAATCCTCCGTTCGGAGGAATGGAGGAAGATGGTGTTGAGAATAACTTCCCTCTCGCCTTTCGCACTCGCGAAACGGCGAATTTGTTTTTGTACCTGATTACACACGTATTGAAAGATGGGGGCCGTGCAGGGGTCGTGCTGCCTGATGGATTTCTGTTCGGAGAAGGAGTTGCAACCAGGATTAAGGAAAAATTATTATTGGAATGTAATTTGCACACTATTGTACGCTTGCCCAATGGTGTATTTGCTCCATACACTAATATTAAAACAAACCTCTTGTTTTTTGAAAAAGGGAAACCAACAAAGGATGTATGGTATTTTGAGCATCCTTATCCTCCGGGTGTAAAAAATTACAATAAAACCAAGCCGATTGTTATTGAGGAATTTGATTTGGAGAAAAAATGGTGGAAAAAACGAATGGAAAATGAATTTGCCTGGAAAATTAATATTAAAGATCTGAAAGAGCGAAATTTCAATTTAGACATAAAAAATCCAAACGTTGGTGCGAGGGAAAAGCAACTTACTTGCGATGAGTTATTAAATGAACTTTCTTTGTCCTTTGCAAAAAGTAATGCTTATCTAGAACAATTAAAGGCTGAATTGAAGTGAAATGGAACGGATAGATACATTGTTTAATATTGAAAGAGGTTCCTTACAGAGTTCAAAGTCTTCTGATGGGCAATATACATTTATTACTGCTGCCGAGGAATGGAAAACTCATGATCAATATTCTCATAATTGCGAAGCTTTAATATTTGCTGCTGCTGCGTCTGGATCCCTTGGCAGGACACATTATTTTAAAGGAAAATTTATTTCAAGTGACTTGTGCTTTATTCTTACACCCAAAGACAAAATTAATTATCCTGTTGATTTGAAGTTCTATTATTTTTTATTCAACAACCTTAAACAGAGAATTGTAAAACAGACAAAAACAGGCACGTCGAAAGAGGCTATTAACTTCAAAAGCTTCTCATCCTACCTGATCCCGTATTTAAATATTGAACAACAAGATTTTTGGAAAAAGAAGTTAGTTAAACTTGAGGATATTAAAAATAATTTATCCATTGAATTTGTTTCTCAGGAAAAGATTGCTCAAAAACTTCGGCAAAGTATTTTGAAACTTGCTGCACAAGGAAAATTAGTTCCTCAAGATCCCAATGATGAGCCAGCTTCCGTTTTCTTAAATGAGATAAATGAGAGCAAAAGAAAATCCAATAAAAAAATAGAGCCCTTGACGCCGATCAAGATTGGAGAGGAGCCCTTTCGCTTGCCGAAAGGATGGGAATGGGCGAGGCTAGGAAATATCATAGATTTGACCAGTGGGGTAACACTCGGAAAAATGTATTCTCAAGAACTTGTTAGCGTTCCTTACTTACGTGTGGCGAATGTTCAACGAGGGTATATTGATGTTGATCACGTAAAACAAATACTTGTCCCAGAAAAGGAAAGAGAAAAGTATAAAATTCAACTTGGTGATTTGCTCATGGTAGAAGGAGGAGATTGGGACAAAGTTGGGCGATGTGCGATTTGGAAACATGATATAAACCCCTGTATTCATCAAAATCACATTTTTCGGATACGTTTTCTGGGACAGATATTTAATACCTGGGGGGAACTCTATTTAAATAGTCCTGTTGCACGAAGATACTTCGAAAGCTGTAGTAAACAAACAACCAACCTTGCCTCAATAAACAGAACACAACTCTGTAATCTCATTTTTCCTTTGCCTCCGAAATTCGAACAATCACGAATATTAGCAAGAGTTCAAACCATGTTGATCAAGTGCGATGGGATTGAGCAATCAATTTCAGAAAAACAAGCACATTTGCGTCAAATTCTTGAAGCTCTTATTCTTGAGGCAATTGTTTCTTCGCGAAAAGAAGAAAAGAAAATATCAATTCCACAAATGCAGCTATTGGGCCTTTTTATTAGAAAACTTAAGGATCGGTCACGTCCGATGTTACAAGGTGAAATGGGGTTGGCCAAATATCTTTATTTAACGGACCGGATCTATGGAGTCAGCACCGGCTTTCAATTCCAGCAACATAATTTTGGTCCATACACTCCTGATATTAAGAAATGTTTGACAGCACATAACCGGTATTTTAAAAAGACCGGTAGACCAGGATACGAAGTATATGATCTCGATGAAAATGCAGGAGATTTATTTGTAAATCCTTTGCCGCAGCAGCAACTAGCTGAAAAAGCTATTTCTGACCTGATTTCCATTTTTTCTCAATTTAAGAAGAATAGAAGCCGAGAACTGGAATTAATGGCTTCCGTATGTTGGTTGGCGGAAAGTCTGAAGACAATAGAGTTTGAGGATATCTGGAGGGGATTGGAAAGTTGGAAAACGCCGAAACGGAATGAAAAGAATAAATCTGAGATTTTTACACCCGATGAAATAAAGCGGAGCCTTGCCTTCATTGTGAAGAAGGGATGGCATGAAAAGCTCTTGAAGTTGTCAACTGTTGTTTCATAAATAATCAAATAGGGCATTCCGAATAAATTTAAATGCAACGCTTTTGAGAAAGACCACGAAGAATATAAACTCACTTTCGGACATTTTAAAATATCTGAAGCGCGATACGAAAGACTATAAAGGCCATATCTGGTTTCGAGGTCAAAATGATGTTGCCTGGAAACTGCAACCTTCTTTTCTCAGAGGGAAGAAAGATATTTCCGAATTTACTCTTATTACCAGATTTAAGCAAAATGCCTCTCTGCTGATCAACCGAACACCCAGCACCTATTTTGATTGGTTATTTCAAATGCAACATCATGGAGTTCCCACAAGGCTGTTGGACTGGACAGAAAGTGCGCTAACGGCACTGTATTTTGCAGTTGATAACGATAAATTTAAAAACAAGGATGGTGCACTTTGGATTCTTTTACCGACAGAGCTTAACAAATATTCTAAAATTGACAACTCCGACGAGAATAACTTTATTCCTTCATTTGATATGGATATATTAAAAAATCACGATCCCGTCACGTTTAACCAGGATAGGGTTTCCAAATTGTTACCTTTAGCCGCTATTGCTACTAGGAATAATGCCAGAATGCAAGCGCAACTCGGAGTATTTACAATTAGTCACAGGGATATAACTCCCATCGAAGATATTGAGAGTAAACAACATGTGTGGAAATATGTTATTCCTAAAGCAAAGAAGAAAAATATAAAAAGAGAGCTGGAGCTGCTGGGAATTACAAAATTTCAGCTTTTCCCCGAGTTATCCAGTATTGGTGAAATAATTAAAAACGGATTCTGATGCCATACATTGATTCAACGCAATTATTGCAGAGCTCTATTTTAAAAATTTATTCGGAAAAAGATGAGATAATTATCAACCCTGAATACCAGAGAAATGGTGAGATCTGGTCACTTGACAAAAGGCAGTTGCTAATAGATTCTATCCTTAATG
>Ga0207114_1113_pt2 | contig 22618 bp, 22 predicted proteins | sample Alteio_BWMinHeat_70_FD_153560 | JGI IMG/M metagenome (GOLD analysis project Ga0207114, IMG submission 153560) | Enriched cells from forest soil in Barre Woods Harvard Forest LTER site, Petersham, Massachusetts, United States -... | ecosystem: Environmental > Terrestrial > Soil > Temperate forest >... | reverse complement strand
TTCCTTTTACCTTCCTTGAGCCTGCAAAGGAAGAGAATACAAATGAGAAATAATTCAGAAGCCTTGGAAAGATTCCTTTCTTTCCTGTTACATATATCCAGGTTCGGTGAACCTTCAAACCACTCATTTCCTCGTACCCGTATTTTTTTCCTTTGTATCCCGGATAGATTTCCATTTGAGGATAGTTGGGCATGGCAGTAAGTACCGTAATTTCAGCTCCCTTTTGAGATAAAAGAACTGCCAGTTCATATAAACGGTTCTGAGGAGCCCCGATCTCCGGAGGGAAGTACTGTGTAAGAAATAGGATTTTCATCCTCTATAACATTTTCTGTAAGCCCGCAAGATACAGTTTTAATATCGGGTTTCAATGAAAAGAGGCTACCAGGTTGGAGCAGGCTTCAGGAGACTAATGCTTTGTAATGAGCTATCATTCTGGATAAGCAAACCTCCATAGCAAATTTTTCTTTGACCAGTTCTCTCCCTCTCCTGCCCATTTCAGCCCGGAATTTATCATCCAGGAGTAAGCTTTCAATTGCATTTGCAGCCTGTTCCGGATTGTCGGAAGGTACCGCAATTCCAGTTACTCCGGGAAGAATCACCTCTTTCAAACCTCCCACAGAAGTTACAACCACTGGTTTTCCACAAGCTTCTGCCTCCAGCACAGAAACACCAAAACTTTCATTGCGACTCAGGTTCGCAAATACATCGATGTTTTGAAAATAAAACGGTATTTTTTCATAAGGCATTCTTCCGGTAAAGACAGTCTTTGAGTCAATCCCAAGATGGGAAGCAAGTTCCTTGTATTCCGCTTCCATAGTCCCTTCCCCCACAATCAGCAACTTAAACGGTTTATCCGGATGTCTTAGGGAAACCAACCGAAATGCCCGGAGTAATATATCTATCCCATAAATTTTCTCCAGAGATTTCACTGTTCCCACCACCAGATCTGAGCCTTCGAACACAATCCTCTCCTGTCCTTGTGTAAAAACGTTGGTATCAATTCCAAATGGAATGACCTCCGTACTTTTAGAAGTAAGTCTCGCAATGCAATCGGTTATAACGAGACTGGTGCCCAAGAGAAGATCAGCTTTTTTGAAATTATACCGGAGTAACATGCGGTGGAGGAATGACCTGGATGGAAAATCCATTACATCGCTTCCCCAAACGGAAATCACCAATGGATGAAAGCCAGATAAAGCCCCCAGCAACCCGTAACTGGTAGCATAATGAGCATGAACCACATCCGGCTTAAACTCCTTTACTACTCTTCTGAGCTGCTTCCTGGCTTTCAGATACAGGAGTTTTGAATACGAGTTACCTGAAATCCGTTTTCGGCTGAAACTAACCGGGTTGTACACGGTAATTCCCTCCCTTCCATTCCACAGGGAATTGTCTACTTCACTGAGAGTGAAGATTCCAATATGAAGCCCGGCGTCTGATAAAGCGCTGGCCCATTTTTGTGTATGTGGCGAATTCAGGTCGGCCAATAATAATATCTTCACATTCAGGAGTATTATACAACCGTTTTATCATTCAGAAACAGATATCTGATCAGTTTCTGGAAAGAATAGATATAGGCTCCGGCTTTCTGTCTGTAAACATTTCCGAAAAAAGAAGCAAGAGAAAAAGCAAGTATGCGGGAACAAATGAATAAAAAGCAAATGGTGTTTGCAAAGGCCCGGATGACAAGGGATTGGGTTTTACCAAAATACTTGAGTTTGCTTAAAAGCTGATTGGAAATAGCCACCCGGTAGTTTTTCTTCTGACTCTGTCCGTTGTGATGGATCACCAATGCAGACGGCAAGTAAACCAGACTACCTGTTTTGGATGCTCGGTGACAAAAATCCATATCCTCCATCCAGAACAATTGTTCATCAAGCAGTCCAATGCTGTCAATCAGAGACTTGCGGAAGAACAAGGCTGCTCCCGAAAGTGCTTCCGGACTAAACTCCCTGGAGAAAAATTCGACAGGGTAATTAAGCGGACTGAATATTTTATCAAGAAAAAAGGTTTCCAGCACAAGACCGGATATCTTGTAATCTTTCCATGCAGAGACCTGAAGCGAGCCGTCCTTATTGATCAATTTGGGGGCCACCAGTGCACAGGAAGGATTATTAATGAGATAAGATTCCAGGAATCCTAAAGCATTCGATTCAAGCTCTGTATCCGGATTTAGCAGAAAAATAAATTTTCCACGGGCAACCCTCATTCCCTGATTATTCCCCCCCGAAAAGCCGGCGTTGAATTTATTTTCAATACACTTTACAGCGGGGAAACGAACCTTCACAGCCTCCATGCTCCCGTCGTCAGAATTATTATCCACCACAATTATTTCCACCCCATCAATACCGGAAATACGTTCAATTGAATCAAGGCATGCCAGTAATAAATCCTTAACCTTATAACTGACAATGATGATGGAAATGCGAATCTCATTCATGCTAAAATTGCCTTAGTATGCCCCGTTACGCTTTCTCATAAACCATTCGGCACTCAACAGAAGGAGGAGCAGAAAGAAAATCCATTTCAGTTCCACCAGATCAACCAGTTTTTTAGGATTGTAGATAACCGGTTTGATATCCTCCCGCTGTAATATTTTTTCAGCAAGCAAATCTGTTTGACCCGGATAAACCATTTCTCCATGATGCTTTTGGGCAAGCTGATAAAGCAGTTGATGATCAGCCGTGGTATTTACTGCTTCCAATACAAGCGGGCTCACACTAAACTCTCCTTTTTGAGTAAGTACTTTATCGGCTACTTTTGTCTTCGACAGAAAACGATATTCTCCGGGAGGGAAAATCCCGGCGTTCAAACGATAGGCATTCGCTGTTTTATTAAAGGTAAAAGGGAACTTCTTACCTGCCGAGTTTTCGATTTCGAGTGTCACCTCCGGTTCATTGATCAGCTCATAACTTTCGTTATAAACTTCGGCTTCCATTTCAAGAAGCTGGTTTTCTTTGAAGTTGCTGGGACACACAATCCGAAACTGACTTTTATCCTGTTTGACGGAAAGGTATTGAACCGTTTTGTTTATAAGTTCATTAAATAAATCGTGAGATCCATGATCTTCAAAATCCTGCAGGCGCCAGCGCCAGATACCTTCAGCCGCCAACACACAAATCTTTTTTTCCCCAACCTGATTAAACAGCATCAAGGGATCTTTGGTTTTGACAATTCCAATTTCCTGATAAAGCAGAGGGGTACAGGAATTACCAGCCTTGTAGTTTCCAAAAGGCGATTGTAAGGCAGGGAATTTGGGGATATAATTCCTCAGTGCTTCGCTGAGTGTAAAAAGCGGAAAATGATCTTCAGCCACAGCCTGAGGTTCATTAAAGCGCTGACCGGATGCATTGATGATCAACCCTGTTTGAAACGTATTAAATGCCCGGAGATTGGTTTGAGTGCCTGCCACAATCATTAACGGAATATCGGAAGTGAAGGCTTCATTTACAACCTTGGGATTTCCGTTAAGTGAAGGCAACTGATGAAGAATAACCAGGTTGTAACCGTTTAGTTTCTTATCAAAGTCTTTAGCCGGCACCGCTTCAACCTCATAATTCTGGTTTGTTTCTATAGCTTGTTTAAGGGCGGCAATATCCGGGTGCGGAGCATCTGAAAGAATCAACACTTTCTCCCTTCCGTCCATTACCTCAATAAACATATCCTGTACGTTGTTTATCAGACTTAATTCTCCTGGGAGAGGAGACAGTTTAACCCGATAACGCTGAAGACCGGCTTCTTTCGCTTCCAGTTGAAGCGGAATGGTGGCATTGTAGTTATCGTTATTAAAATCAAGTTTTTGGCTAAAAAGGGTATTTTCTCCTTTGGTAACACTTAACATGGCCGATTCGCCTTTGGCGCGGCGAGCTTCCACCACCACTTCGGCCTGGAATTTATTTCCGAGGTATGCCAATCTGTTGTTGATGAGTTTACGGATGAGGAGGTCTTTATGGATATTTGTATCACCCATTGCAATCGTAAAAAAGGGTGCTTTCAGATGACCGGAAGAAAACACCGGATTCAACCCTTTGTTGTATAACCCATCTGAAGCAATAATGACAGCCCCCAGGTTCCGATTTGCGAAACGGGTATCCATCTCTTCGAAAAAGGAGGATAGATCCGTTTCCTTTTCGGAGTAATTAATCTCTTCCAAACCGCTCTTGCCCGCTTCTGTCAGCTCTTTGAGTTTATCGCCAAAACTATAAATTCTCACCTCAAATTTATCCGAAAGGTCACGACTTAGTTTCTCCAGTTTTCCTTTATAAGCAGTTCGGTAAAAGGCCGAGTCTTTTCCGAGGACAATAGACTGAGAGTTATCCTGTGCAATCACAATCACAGGTTTCTCCACTTCTCGAAACACTGTTTTCAGCAAAGGGTTCAGCAGAAGAAAGGCGATTGCGGAGACCGAAAGAAAACGAACCAAGGCCATAGCCCTTATGAGCCAAGGGCCTGAATCCGAAAAGCGTCTTTCACGAAAATAAAGCACAAAGGAATATACAGCTCCTGCCAGAACACAGAAGAAAAAGAACCAGGGAGGAAGTTCGGTGACTATTTTTACACTCATTGTTGCCTCTAGGTAAGCATGCCCCCGCAAACATTAATCACCTGACCGGTGATATAAGCTGACTGGTCGGAAGCCAGAAACAAGGCCAGATTGGCTACATCTTCGGCAGTGCCTCCACGTTTCAATGGAACGGAATCTCTCCAGGTCTGTACCACTTTGGGGTCGAGTGAAGCCGTCATCTCGGTTTCAATAAATCCCGGAGCAATGGCATTGGATCGGATATTTCTCGAACCCAGTTCCAGGGCCACAGATTTCGTAAATCCTATGATACCTGCCTTGGAAGCAGCATAATTTGCTTGTCCTGCATTGCCTTTGATTCCAACTACGGAACTAAGGTTAATGATGGAACCTTTGCGCTGTTTCAGCATGGGCTTTTGGACAGCTTTACAGAGGTTAAAAACCGATTTCAGGTTAGCATTAATCACTTCGTCCCAGGCTTGTTCACTCATTCTCATAAGGAGAGTATCACGCGTAATACCGGCGTTATTTACCAGGATGTCTATCGTGCCGAAATCGGCACAGACCATATTAACCAACTCTTCAGCGGCTTTGAAGTCGCCTGCATCCGATCGATAGCCCTTGGCCTTTACGCCCATAGCGATAAGTTCGTCCTCCAGGATCTTCCCTTTCTCGGGGGAACTCAGAAAGGTAAAGGCCACCTGGGCACCATTATTGGCAAATGCCTGGGCAATACCTTTACCGATGCCCCTTGATGCTCCGGTAATGAGGGCCACTTTTCCTGATAATAATTTCATACAAAATGTCTATGCTTGTTAATACTGCTCTCAAAGATAGTGGATTTTTGCCCCCGAGACCATTTTTATAGCCTCTTCCGCCTTTCGTCCCTAGGGTCGTATTTTGTTCCTAACTTAGCCTTCACTTCCCGATGAGAAAGATCGCCTTTATAGTCAATCCGAAATCCGGTCAGAGCCGTAAACAAAACCGTGCTGAACTGATCCGGAGCCATATTCCTCCCGGTGTTCTGTATGATATACTTCTTTGGGAAAATCCTGGGCAGATAACCGAACTTTTCCGGAAAGCACTGGAGGGTGATTACGATGTTGTTGCGGCTGCGGGAGGAGATGGAACCGTTAATATGGTTGCCACGGCCTTAGCCGAAGCAACAGCGGAGGGAAATAAAAAAAGCCTTGCCATCATCCCCTTCGGTTCGGGAAACGGACTGGCCCGCCATCTCCGCATCCCTCTCGACACTTCAAAGGCTGTAGCCCTGGCTGTGAACGGAAGGATCCAAGCCATTGATGTGTGTAAGATTAACGGGAAATCATTTTTCTGTACGGCAGGTGTTGGTTTTGATGCGCACATTGGTAAACTGTTTGCTGAAAGCAGGCTTAGGGGCATGATCAGTTATGCCGGAATGACCTTGCAAGAAGTACTCCGTTACCGTCCCGGAAAATATAAACTCACGATTGACGGAAAAGCGCTTCCCGAATTCCAGGCATTCCTGGTAACCTTTGCCAATGCTGCTCAATATGGTGGTGATGCATATATTGCCCCTCTGGCCGACATTCAGGATGGTCTGTTGGATGTAACCATCATTCATCCCTTTCCCTTGCTTAAGGGTATTCCTATCGTTTTCCGGATGTTCGCTAACAACCTCCAGCACTCTTCCAAGACCACTATGCTAAAAGGGAAACATATACTGCTGGAACGGTCAGCTCCTGGACCTGTGCAGTATGACGGGGAGCCGGATGTGATGGGAGAAAAAATTGAGGTGACTATTCATGCAGGGGGGCTGCAGGTAATCGCCCCCTGAAGACAGCGAATAATAACCCGTTGCCTGCGATTAAGAAAACCCCACTCCTGCTCCGTTACATTCCATCTAGTTTTATGGCAACAAAAAACAAACGCCATGAAAAAACTGCTCATCCTGCCCATCACATGCCTGCTATTATCATGCGGGAATGAATCCCCTAAGGAAAACAAACCCACTCCCGTTAAAACCGTCAAACTCACCGAACGGGAAACCCTGATCAGGAAAATAAGACTTAACGATACCCTTACCCCAGGTGGATATTCCATCCGTTATTCCCTCGACAGTACCAACAAGCTTGTAATCACCCTTGGAGGAAAGCATTTTCAGCGCAGCTTTCACGGCGCCGATTTTCCTCAAGCCGGCACCTATGTCTATAAAAACGAATGGAAAAATTTCATCGGTTTACGCAACAACTGCGGGTCAGAGTGCTGGACTCTAAGCCTGTTACCTCTGACAAAAAAGGGAACTATCAAGAGCTATGATTATGATATAGCAAGCGACATAAAACAGGAACTTGTATTTGGCAAAAAAAGACTGGATGGAAACGAATATTACATAGCCAATATAAGAACCTCAAAAAAGAAAAAGATTATCCTGAACAATCTATTCGGACAGGGCCTTCCCGGCAATGGAATTGACAGTGTGGCCTTTGTTAAAGACGGGCTTTATGTGAAGTGGGAAGTTGTTTCGGGGAAAGGAAAATCGAAAGAAGAGGTCTTTAAGTTCAAGATCTGATATCCTTCTCAACTTATCTGACCTTACGTATTTAACCACTGAAGCACTAAAGACACGAAGTCATTCCTGATCCGGGCTTAGTGTATCTTAATGTTCTTAGTGCCTCAGTGGTAATTTACGCTCGATTAATTAAGCAGAACCTTTTTAGCTTCATCCAGGATTGCAAATGCATTTTCCCTGGAAGAAGATTCAGCATAGGTACGCAACACCGGCTCAGTACCGGAAGCGCGAATCATCAGCCATTCGTCGTTATTGAAAAAATACTTCCATCCATCGGTATCTTCCATACGCAGAACCTTGTATTTACCAAAAGCCTTCATCTTGCCGTTTTTGCAATTCTCCACGATGGTATTTTTCAGTTCCTCTTTCAGATGAAGATCATAACGTTCGAACGCAAAAGAGCCGGTGATGGCGTATACTTCCTTGATAAGCTGTTTCAGGCTTTTACCGCTCTTGGCCATAAATTCCCAGATGATGAGTCCCATCCAGATACCATCCCTTTCCGGGATGTGCCCTTTTACAGCAATTCCACCGCTCTCTTCACCACCCAGCAGCACATCTTCCGTAGTCATAATGGATGCAATGTGCTTGAAGCCGATCTTTACGGTTTGTTGTTCCAGCTTAAAATGTTCACACATACGCAGAACCCTTGGAGTGACGGAAAAGGCAGTAACCACTTTGCCTGTCATTTTTTTCTGTTCCACCAGGTATTTAATCAAAAGCAGAATGATGTGGTGTGAATCCACAAAGTTCCCTTCGCTGTCATACAAGCCTATTCTGTCGGCGTCACCATCTGTAGCCAGTCCGCAGGCTATATCCCCTTTAGCATCCTTGATGTACTTCGAGAATTCCAGCAGATTTTTATGTATAGGTTCAGGAGCCTGACCCATGAAGGAAGGATTGTATTCGCAGTGCAGGGTTTCCACTTCAGGAAAAAGCCGTTTGATCACATTCTGACCAGCTCCATACATGGCATCATAAGCAAAGTTCAGTCCCGATTTGCGTATAGCATCCAAATCGAAATTAGCCTTCACATGGTTGCAATACATGGTTTCCAGGTCTATCATTTCCACCGTTTTCGCCTTAACCAGGTCGGTCAGGGACAACGCATCTGTATCGAGGACGGATTTGTCGGCGATCAGATCTTCAATCTCCTGTATTTTGTCCGGCAGAAGAGGTCCGCCAAAGTGTCCTTTCAGCTTGTATCCGTTATAAGAAGGAGGATTGTGACTGGCGGTGATGACGATACCCAGACTGGCTTCTTTGCGGAGCGTTCCCAGTGAAATCATGGGTGTGGAGATAAATCCCTTTGCCATGTATACATGTATGCCTTCGTGCCCAAGCACCTTGGCGATCGTTTCCACAAAGAGTTCTCCAGCGAAACGGCAGTCGTGTCCTACCACGACAGATGGCTCCTTGAAATTCTTTTTAAGCCATTTGGCGGTGGCTTCCGTCACACGGATCACGTTTTCAACTGTAAAATCTTTGGCGATGATGGCTCTCCACCCGTCTGTCCCGAATTTTATTTTTGTCATAGTTTGCATAATTATTGAGGGGGTAAATTTAAAGCATTTAACGTTCTCCGAACACCTTCTCCGGAGCAAAGGGAAACTTTTTAAGCAATCAGTGCCGTTCCTGCTCCAGTTCCTTAAAAAAGGTTATTACCTGAGTCCTATCGGCTGTATTAAACTTTCGGAAAACAACGCGGGTAAGACCATTCATATGGTATAGAGCCACCGAACTGTCGGCTTCAAACTCGATCCTGTTCAGATCGTAAAAGAAGAGGATGTCTTTTCTTAACAGATCATGAGCCACAATAATGCGATCGTCATCCACCCGCATATAGGGGACAAAGAAACAAAGCAAGGTGAGAAAGAAAAAAGCGAGCGTGGAGATGGCCAGCAGAAACACATAGGCAATAGCGCCTCGTGCCTGAATGGTGCTGAGGAGGGCGTATACGGAAGCCGTAAACAGACATAAAAAAGTTAATACGGTCAGGTAATTACGGCGTATCCTCATGGATTTGAATTTAGGGTTCATTGTCATATGCTTTACTAAAAGTGGATACCTGCTCATATTCGGGCTTTACCGCCCAGCGACGCTTGGTGTCTTTGAAACCACATAAACCGCCGGGACCTCTTTCAACAGCAAATCCAAATTTATATCTTTCGTCAGGTGCCACCTCATTACTTGATGCGGTGGAAGAAGGCCGAAAAAGAACTTTCCCGTTCCTGTCAATATACATTCCTGCTCCGTTTTTAAGCACATAAGCCATACCATTTTTAAATGATTTAGGTGTAGAAAACCGGGCTGGAATAACCAGTGAACCCGAAGTATTGATATATCCCCAGAGGTATTCGCCCGATGCTCTTTCGGTAACGGCAGCCATGCCTTCACTGAAATCAGACGCCAGTGCAAATCTGGGAGGAATAGTCCATGCCCCTTTTTTATCAATGAATCCAAACAAACAATCACTTCCGCAGTCCTCGCTATAATCCCGGTCCGATTTTTTTGCGAAGGCTACCCCTTCGTGAAAATCTCCGGCCTGATGGTAACTGGGGGGAATTACAAAATGTCCGGAACGATCCAAAAAACCCCAAAATCGCTTCACCTTCACGGCGGCAAGTCCCTCACAGAACTCTCTGGCCTCATCATACACTGCCGGGATGACCTGACGACCCGATTTATCTATAAAGCCCCATTGGCCGTGAAACCGCACCAGGGCGAGCCCATTACGAAAACGATAACGGACCTGGGTATCCATATCGTATTTGGGTGTAATCACCCAATGGCCGGTATTATTAATAAACCCCCAGGCACCATCGCGACAAACTGCGGCAAGGCCTTCGGAGAAATCACCGCATTGTTCAAACTGGTATTCCACCAGGAGTTTACCCTGAAGATCCACGAATGTCCACAGACTGGACCGATTTTCGTCGTTTTCTACCTTTGTGGATCTACGATAAATGTTGCGTTTCGGAAGGGTTCCTGCCTTCATGGGATCCGGAAGATCCGAAACTGAACATACGCCCAGTTGAGCCACCGCGGCAAAACCTTCCCGGAATGGCCTCGCCTCGCCAAAGGCAGGCGCTATCACCATTGATCCTGCAGTATCCACAAAACCCCAGGATGCAGGCTCGCAATACATTTGGGTGTCCGGTAATAGATCTGCGTTATGCTTCTTGTTCGTATCCGGAAGCAACTCATTCAATTCGATACCATGTCTCTGTAAATACCTATTCATGCCTTCCCGGGTCACCCTTGCTATACCATCATGAAAAGGCCCTACAGATTCATATTTGGCAGAAATTGCCACCTTTCCTGAAACATCCAGATATCCCCATTGTCCTGCACAAAGCTGTTTTTCGTCTGAATAACCATGTTCTCCCTTCCAATAACCTCCCGTGTTAAAGGGAGCCACTCCTTCACTAAAACTGCCTATATAGGAAAATGACGGTGCCAGAATTTCCTTTCCTTTTTCATCCAGCAAACCCCACTTTCCTCCGGTTACGACTCCATGCTCCGAGTAGTCGTAAAATGCCAGCATACTGAACTCCGACGGTGATTTATTCACCATCACCGCAACCCCGTTGTTATAGGGGAATATAGCATCGTAACGTGCAGAAACAAGCACTTTTTCTTCCAGATTCATCACTCCCCAATAATTATGATTGGGAAAAATAATTAGACCGTTTTCGCAAAGTATGAGCTGAGTGTAGGTAGGTTTAATCTTCCATTGCCCCTTGCTATCAATTATTCCGAAGCGCAGGTTGGTTTTTGGGAGTTGCCCTGCCCAGTACCCATCGGAGCTCTTTTGCCCTGCTGAAGTGTCGTGAACACCTGCCACTGCAAAGCCTGCTTTCATCTCCTCCAGATCGTCGAAGCGGGGCTGAACGATCCACGTTCCGGAATTATCCACAAATCCCCATCGTCCTTTCTGTTTTGCCCTTGCCACACCCTGGGTCAGTGATCCAAGCGCTTCAAAACGGGCAGGAATGAGAATATTACCCTGAATGTCTTTCAATCCATAGCGAACCGGCTGCTGAACAGGTGCCAGTAGGAGCCCTGTTTTTGGGGGAACTTGAGAGAACAAAGGGCTTAGGAACAGAAACAGGAATATGAACAGTAAAAAATGAATGGAAAATGGATGAGAACTGCTGTGTTTCATGGGAACTGCAAAATTAGCAGGGTTTTTCTTATAAAAGGAGAAAAGCGCAGGATGCTTTTTATTAAATTTACTTATTCAATGAAATCTGAATTATATGCAAAAATTCAACTCTTTTAAAGAATTCTATCCTTTCTATCTTCAACAGCACCAGGATGTGACCAGCAGAAGGTTTCATTTTATAGGACTGGTATGTGCGCTTGTCTGGCTGGGGTTTGTATTGGTCACCGATAGGAACAAATGGCTCGTCCTTCTTTCCCTGGTAATGGGTTATGGGGCCGGATTCATAGGGCATTTCTTTTTTGAGAAAAACAAACCGGCAACTTTCCGTTATCCCCTTTACAGCTTCCTGGGAGACTTCACCATGATGAAGGATATATTCATAGGCAAGATTCCATTTTAAAAGCCAATCTTATGGCCACCGACTATCTACAAAGCGCCCGAAAACAGTTTGAATACTACAAACAACTGGGCGACAAAACTCTTGCCCGGGTACCCGATGAAAAGCTTTACTGGCAATACAATGCCGAAAGCAACAGCCTGGCTACCATCATCAAACACCTGAGCGGCAACATGCTTAGCAGGTGGACGGATTTCCTGACCTCCGATGGAGAAAAGGAATGGAGACAAAGGGAAGATGAGTTTGAAAACAATATCCATTCCAGGGAAGCCCTGATGAAGCTCTGGCAGAAAGGATGGGATTGTCTTTTTAATACGCTAAACAGTCTGACCCCGGCAGATCTTGACAAAACCATCTTTATCCGCAAAGAAGCTCACACTGTGACGGAAGCCATCAACCGGCAGCTGGCCCATTACCCCTATCACATTGGACAAATGGTGTTTATAGGCAAGATGGTTTGTGATGACAAGTGGGTCTCACTTTCCATCCCCAAAGGAGATACACAGACTTTCAATGAGGAGAAATTTGGCCCCCCCTGAAGTAAGTGTTGATTCGCAATATCACATCAAGGCTTGCCACGAAGTGAAAAATCCCCAAAGCAGATCGCAGATCGCTTTGGGGATTTTTCTACTTCGTGGTCTTGAAGGGAGTCGAACCCCTAACCTTCTGATCCGTAGTCAGATGCTCTATCCAGTTGAGCTACAAGACCCTAATGAAGGGTGCAAATTTAATGTTTTTCCGTAACTCACCAATATAAGTACCAATATTCTGGCTTTTGCAAGCAAAAAACGACTCTTTCGCCTGAGAAAAGGGTAGTTTTTCACTGAAGAAGAATCCTTTCCCGTGTGAGGAGTACGCTCTCTCGTGTGAGAAGAACCATTTCTCGTGTAAGGAGGACGCTTTCTCGCGTGAGAAGAACCATTTCTCGTGTAAGGAGGACGCTTTCTCGCGTGAGAAGAACCATTTCTCGTGTAAGGAGGACGCTTTCTCACGTGAGAAGAACCATTTCTCGTGTGAAGAGGACGCTTTCTTACGTACAAAGAACCATTTCTCGTGTAAGGAGGACGCTTTCCCGCGTACAAAGAACCGTTTCTCGTGTAAGGAGGACGCTTTCTCACGTACAAAGAACCCTTTCCCGTGAGAATAGGACAGCTTTTCGTTGGGAAAGGAGTACTGCCTTCGGAAAGGGATCTTGAATAGATTGTTTCTGACTTAAGGAGAGGGACAAATAAAAGCCCGTTCCTAAAAAACCCTAATTCCGTAAACGTTGGGGGTAAAATTCTCAGATGCGTTTTAGAGAGATTCAGAGACAGAAATATTCGAGTCTATATGACGGCAACAAAAAAGGAATCCACACCGGATTCCTTTTTAATTATCTGATATTCAGCATCTTGTTTCTTAGAATCCTGTCTCTTTGAGTAAATCGGACATTTTCACATCCAGGGCTTCACAGATACGCTTCAGAACTTTCAAGGATATGTTTTGCTTGCCCTGCAGAATTCTCCTGACCGTACTTTCATTAATGTCACAGGTGTTGGCAAACTCAACATTTGACTTGAACTTTACCTTGGCCCTCTTTCCTATATAGTCGCCTACCCTGACCAGTATATCCTTCTCTTTTGACATGATCAAATGTCACGGTACTTGGCGAATCAATCTCGTCATATATGACGAGATTGATTATCTTTGCATATAACCTCCAAAAAACAGGTCCATGAAAATGACACGACACTTCGTTTCGCTGATTTGCATAATTGCAATTATTGCCTTCTCCTGTAAGAAGCAAAGCACCACGCCATCCCCCAGCCCAACTCCGCCAGCTCCACAAACGGTGAATGTGACGTGGCAGATTGCTCTACTTGACTTTAATAACGGAGTATTTGCTCCATATTCCTGGTCAGGGAATGTTACTGCTCAAATCTCAACCTGGGGAAACGGTCCCAGCACTCCCATCGGTACATATACATTGGTGACAGTTAACCCACCTTGTCCGAGTGTCGGCCTACCCACCATTTGCAATAACGGTTTTACAGTTAATTCTGTATCTGCAACAATCCAAAAAGGAAGTTCTTATCTGATTCAGATTTTTAATGGCAGCACACATGTGGCGACATTCGAGGGCAACGATCAGTTGGTCAATTCAGTAACATATCCCATCACTTTCACCGATACCAATACCGGGGCCTACTTATGCTATTCCTGCACAGCTTCTCCGTTTTTCATTATAGCAGCCAGATAACATTCGCTCAAACTGATTTTTTTTAGAAAACCAAAACAACCACTAAACCTTGTCAAATGAATCAACCTTACACATCAAACCTGGCTACTGGAAACTGGAAGAAAGTTGCGGTAGCAGCCGGATTTTTAGCAACAGCCCTCCTCTTCTCCTTCTGTGGAGGAGCGAAAACTGATAATAATAAGTTGGAGTCCGGTTCAGCCGCAGCTAATCAAAGTGATGAGAAATTGGATACGATCATGGTTAAATACTGTGGATTGTACGCCTGGGGCGAGAATACAAGCAGACCAGGATATTTTTCCATTGGCATATTTCCAGAGAACTCAAAGATACATCTGACTGATGTGAAAGAAGACGGTAAGCGCCTATACTTTAAAGATGTAACAATTGAGAAGAGCTTTGTCGGGAAATGTTTTTATGTCGATGGAGCAGGTGCTTATGACACGAAGAGGATTTCGCAGACCGTGGGCGGGTATGTCGCTCCAGAGCAGGGTAATATCATCCTTGGAGTTGATAAGGCTGGCAATATTCACATCCAGAATTATGACCACTCAAGCAAGACCGGAGGGAATGACAATCCGTTTTTCAACCTGGGAGGAACAGGCACGTATGGAAAGTTTATCCTCCGACCTGACGGGAAGTACAATATCTCTGTCAAGAACGTCATTTTCGAATACAAGAAGGGGGCGTGAATGGAGGAGACAGAGACTTCGATCATATATTATTTCAACAGCACCGGGCCAAGGGGAGTAATTCCTTTGGCCCTTGAGTTTCGGTGGTACCGGGATGACATATGGGAGGTTGGATACGGGATTATGAAGCCGAATGGCGCAGTGAGTTATTCTGAGGTTACAAATAATGGTGACACACGACAGATTTTGGCACTTATATCCAGGAGAATCCAATGCTTTTTGGAGGGACATCCTGATACCAACTTACTGCTCCTGTGTTCTAGTTCAGGAAGGATAAGACTTTTCAGAATGGCTGCAGCTATTTATCTTGCGGGTTTCGGGAATAAAATCATTATTTGTTGATATCAGACTGATTTTGCCTATTTTTAGCTTTCCATAGCTATTTTTTATGAAAAAATCTGTAAATGAGAGTATTAAGCTTTCCCTTTTACTGCTAAACATTGAAAATCCAAGGTTCGACCTGGGAGAGAATCAACGGGATGTTGTCCAGAAAATGATTGAGGACCAAGGTGATAAATTGTATCGCCTAGCAGAACATATAGTTAAGCACGGGCTGAACCCTTCGGAATTAGCTATTGTCACTCCCAGCGAAAGAGAGGATGGACGTTATGAAGTTTTGGAGGGAAACAGACGTGTTACAGCATTGAAGATTCTGACTACCCCATCCCTGATTGATGTTAAATATAAGAGTCTTACAAACAAAATAAAAAAGCTTTCCACTGCATTCAAAAAAAGAGGGATAAAAAACGTGCCTTGCGTTATTTTTGACGATCCGAAGGAAGCAACAAAATGGATAAAACTTAAACATACTGGGCAAAATGGAGGCGTTGGTACAGTAGAATGGGATAATCAGCAGCAGGCTCGATACGATGCAAAAACAGAGGGAAAAGCACCTAACAGCGCTATTCAAATCATTGATTACTTACGCAAATCTCCAGATTTTGATAAGGACCTGAAAGCAAAATTGAAAGACGTTCCTGCAACCAGTCTGGGGCGTTTGCTGGGTGATCCGGTCTTCAGAGAATTTGTTGGTCTATCACAGGATGATGGAATCCTGAAAAGTAATTTTGAACCTGCTGAAACCATAAAGCCATTAACCAAGGTAATTAGAGATTTGCTTAAACCGAAATTTACAGTAAATGATATTTATTACAAAGAGGATCGGCTGAAGTACATTGAAGGTTTTTCAAAAGCGGAAATTCCTGAAAAGAAAAAAGCCAGTAGTCCCTGGCCATTGGCAAAACCATCAGCAGCTCAACCCTTGCCCGCTAAAGCAAAGAAAAAATCAAATCCGCATTCCACCGATAGGAAGACATTGATACCTAGAGAGTTCATTGTTAGAATTACCGATAAACGGATCAATGATATTTATCATGAGCTTAAAAATCTTGAAATATCGGAATACGAAAACTCTGCTTCCGTTACCTTTAGGGTATTGTTGGAACTGGGAGTGGATGCATTCATCCAAACAAAATCAATAACCTCCGTCAATTCGACACAGGAATTGTACAAAAAGGTAAAGGCAGTTGCTGACTATCTTGAAACAAACAGTATCCTGAGCGATAAACAGCTTAAACCAATTCGCAATGCAGTTGGTGATCCGAATAGCCTTCTTAACATGAATACTTTTAACGCATATGTTCATAACAGGCATATTTTTCCGTCCGAACGGAATCTGAAAAACACCTGGAACAATATGGAACTGTTCATCGAAAAAGTACTTGAATCTATTTAATCACATATGGATTTTCATTCACCACTCCGGTATCCAGGAGGAAAAGGGAAGATAGCAGGCTTTATTCATAAAGTCTTTGAGCAGAATAACCTCCAGGATGGATGTTATATTGAACCTTATGCAGGTGGAGCTTCAGTTGCACTCTCACTCCTTATTAATGAGTATGCCAGTAAGGTGGTTATAAACGACCTGGATCGTTCGATATATTCCTTTTGGGATTCCGTCATCAACGAAACTGATCAACTATGTAAGCTTATTACAGACACGCCTGTAAACCGAAAACACTGGAAAATTCAGAAGGAGATTCAGAAAAATAAGCAGAAGGTTTCACCGTTGGAACTTGGGTTTTCTACTTTTTATCTGAACAGAGCAAACCGGTCTGGCATAATTAAAGGTGGAATAATCGGAGGAGCCAAGCAGACAGGCGAATGGAAGATTGATGCCCGGTTTAATAAAAAGAATTTGATTGAGCGGATTGAGCGGATTGCCGACTACCGGGACAGAATAAAACTGTTTAATCTGGATGCCTGTGTCCTGCTTGACAAGGTGAAGAAGGACATTACTGCCAAAACCCTCTTTTACTTTGATCCTCCGTACTATGTGAAAGGCAGGGAATTATACGTAAATCATTATAAACATGAAGATCACGAGATCATTGCTAAAAGAATCGCAAAAATGAATTCTCGTAACTGGATTGTATCCTATGATAGTACCCCGGAAATCAAATCATTATATAAAGGATACAACAAAATGGAATATATGCTGAATTACAGTGCTACCACAGCAGCTCAGGGAAAGGAAATTATGTTCTTCAGCAAGGGGCTTGAAATCCCTAAGGTAAAGACACCGACAAAAAATTAATGGGGTCGAAGAATTTTCAGCTAACAAACCCAAAGCCATCCTTCAAATGAAAAAAAACTTACTCGCAATATATCTCAGAGTAGATTCTTCATCTCGGTCGCTTACCAAAAGAGCTTTGTCTCAGTTAATTTTAAAAATTATTTACTCATTCAATCGTCCAGTCTCAGAGGCTGAAATCTCCACAGATTTGCAATCTATTCTGGGAACAAAATTGAGCCCTGAAAAAATTAATTCCGCATTTGAAATCCTAATAACTGATGGCAAGGTAGGAACAGAAGTAAATGGCAACTACACCATTACGGCTGCAAAAAGGAATACAATTGATATAGCATTTCAGGAGTTTGAAAATCGACAAAAGAGAATTATTGAAAAATATTTTGGACCCATCTCAACTCCTGAAGGCTCAGTAAAACAATGGTTTGAGGAAGTCACAATTGAGTTTTTCAACGAGTATAGTTCAGAATGGATTGCTGAACTTTGTCTCAATGCACCTGGAGTTGCAAAAGCCAAACAAAAGAGTATCCAGGGAATTCTTGATTCAATAACCGCAGGCAGCAAACTCGTTCTTGAAAAGGATAAAGACTGGTTGAAGAAGCAGTATTTCAAATTTCTTCAAAGCAGTGATGCTGATGTTTCAGCAATTCTTTGGGATTACGGCACTTCCCGATTTTCAGCAACATTAATTACAGCAAACACTTCTGCTGACCTGCTTAGCATTGAGGAATTTACTAATTCAAAAAGCATTCTCGATACTAATGTTTTGATGTACTTGGATTTGGAAAAGGGTAGGTATGCGGAATCATTTGAATCCATGGAGAAAATATTTACTGATCTGAAGATTTCTCCTGTATACTTTTTCTCCACGAGAGATGAGTTTACTCGAACAATGGAACACAAAAAAGATGATGTCATAAGAGCTGTTGAGAATTATTCTATGGATGTAATTGAAGCCAGTTCTGATCCTTTTTTGCAAACGGCTTTACACAGAGGGTGTAAAAGACCAGAGGATTTTGCCGATTTCTTCATTCAACTTATGGATGTCCCCAATCTGATTTCAGAGTCATTAAAGATTGAAATAGCAGACGATCCCGAGCTTGATACGGCAATAACAAATGGGCAAAATAATCTTTTACTAAAAGAAAAAATCAATAACGCTTATAAAAGGAAAACAGATAAAAATAAAAGGAAAAACGCTTTGTTGCATGATGCTGGGTTAATATCGGGTGCAGAATTCATGCGAAAAAGGGAAAAGTGTTTCATCCTGTCCAGAGACAGCACAATCAATGAAGTAGCTCTTGAGAACCCGTTGAAAAATGAAATGCCTATAGCTATTGGGCTGGACACCTTAATTAACTTATTAGCTATTGATAACGGGGGAACTGATATTGATCCAACGAACTGTGCTCCACTGTTTGCAAGCATTATTAAACTGGCATTAATGCCTGAGAAGGAAATATTTAAGCCAGAGGATTTAGTTAGGATGCTTGAAATTGAAATGCAAATTGGTCAGCTTCCTTCAGAAGAAATTATTGATATAGCTAGAGAATTTCACCACAATACAATTATTGGTGCGGGGGAAGAAGAAACTTCTTTACAGCTTACTCGAAGATTTCAGAAGGCGAAGCTGGAATTGCAATCCGATCTGGATAAAGCAAAGCAAGATGCACATTTTCAAAAGGAGGAGAAAGAAAAGCACATTAAGCGCACCGATAAGCTATCTGAAAAGCTAAAAGCGCAGTATACTGGAGAGTTACGAGACCAATATGACCGAGAGCTGAGAAGAAACCGGGTCCTTATTTTTGTTATTCTGCCTGTGGCAACGATTCTCATCACGCTTTGGGGGATTAATACAGGAAACAAAAAACTAGAAACTCCATGGGCGCAGGACTTATTGGGAGTGGCTTTAAATATTGCAGCCTGGGCACTAACGGACTATTTATACCTCGATAAAAGAATATTTTCAAAGTACAGTGAACGGGTCAATCACATTAATAATATTGTTGAGGCTAGAATTCGGGATGAAATGGCTGAATAGTTGATGGAGATTCACTTATAAACAGTTATCTGAATTGCATAAACTTGACACGTATCTTTCTTACTTCAAGTACGATTCCGTAAATCGGTGCGGACCTGTTAGTGTTACATGGTATAAATTGGTTCTGAATGAGCAAAAGGAAGAAGTTGCTGTTTGCTTTTCATATCAAGAATTGACTACTTTTCAGCAATTTATTAATGGATGTCCTCTGAATTTCCCGGGAGCCAAGAATTATCGTAATTGTAATAATGAAGATGGGGATTTACCTTATTGCTCAGTTAACCAATTCAATGTTACCAGGCGCAATAATTCCCCAAAAAATTTAATATTGCGAAAGATTCCAAGAAGGAATGTTGCCCACTTTTTTGGATGTGTAGACATTACTCTTACAAATCTAACTGGACACAGTATACATAATTATAATTTGAATTTTGATGTGATTGGCCTGATAAACATGGAGATCGTATAGTTATCAGAATTAAGAGATGGTGATGTAATCATTTTATTTTTTACTATTTATAAAGAATAATTATTGAAAATGACTCACGAAGAATTTTTTCCGTTTCATAATCGGCACATTGTGTTTAAACTTAGGGGTGGCTCCGAGCTTTCAGGTGTACTTATTGATCCTGCTGGTGAAACTGGCCGCTCAACTACGATGTATAAATATATCGCAACAAGTGATATGGTTGCATGGAAAAAAGCAGAGAGAGCTAAGGATAAGGCCAAAATGAAACGCTATGAAAATCGAATTGATATTGGCGAAATAGTTTGGGCGGAACAATTTAATTATTGAATAATGTTACGAGAGCTTGAAATTCAATTTCAGGAGATAAGTATTCGAGCTTTGTTATCCACAATGGATAAGATTTTCGACTTGCTAAATAACCCTGAAGACCCAAGTTTCAGTGACCCTGATTTCAGCCGCAAAGAAATTGTTGCTGAAAAAAGGAATGAATTTGAACGGGCTGCAGACAGATTATATAATTTGTGTTCTGTGTACCTGGAACTAAAAGGCGTACCTCTATATATCAAAAAATTCGATGAAAAAATCCTTCCACTTTATGAGGAGAGAAAGCAATTGTCTAAACTCAGAAGTACTGACATTTATGGTGTAGAAAAAAGTGCGGTGACGGATTTGTATCGCCAATTTCTATTTTCTTTTCGAAGCTTAGGGGGGAAGGATGAAAAACATTTAACCGGGATAGATTTTTTGGAAAATATCCTGGAGGCAACGGGGCGGATTATTAGCGAAAAAGGAATTAAGCCGAGTAAGGAGGCGGATGTATACAATAGTGTAAAGGTTATTTGTGAAGCCACGTTCCCAGAGGCACTGATGGATGGCGGATTTCATCCGTTTCATAAAAAACCGAAATGCTATAGGCCTGATATCATGATACCGTTATTAAATTGTGCAATCGAATATAAATTTGCAACAACCGTAGCTGAGTTAACTACTGTGATCGAGCAAATTCATGCAGATGTAAACGGCTATAGTAAGCATCCTACTTATAAATTCTTTTATGCTGTATTTTATGTAAAAGTGGGAATTACTACTAAAAAAAATTTTAAAGAAATGTGGGCTGACAATCACTTTCCTACTAATTGGAAGGAAATCTTTGTAGAGGGTGAGGTTAAATTAACCTCGGCAAAGAAAACGATTAAAGCTAATAAAAAGAAATAACGAAACTATCAACATGTCAGACTATGGGATTATTTGATTGGTTTTTTGGGAGCTCAAGGGTTAAGATTGAGGCTTTTCATGGCATAAACTTTTTACCAGGACCTATTGTCAGTGGAATAACGGATATATACATCGAATTGCATGTCACGAATAACTCAGGTAAACAAATTCGAATTAATAATCCGTGCATTCAAACACCTATATCTATTGGCGGTACAAAGACATTTGTAGCTCCCGCTTTTTCTGGGGTATATCCTCTTCGGTTGTTGAATGGTCAAGTTCATAAAAGGACCTATCCTATAGCGAATAATCTTTTCGCAGCCTTGAATCAGAATCACAAAGTACGCTTTACCGTAACTGATACTGAAGGAAATACTTACAAATCAAAGAGGTACAAGGTGAGTGATCTAATGAGGAACTAAAGATGTTCTCAAATTTTCACTAGCACCTCGACTTCAATTTTCAATACTCCAGCTATTTTCCTGAGCATATTAATCGTGCTGTTCACCGTTCCACGTTCAATCCTCCGCACCTGGGTGTTTTTCGTCCCCAGCCGTTCCGCCAGTTCCTGCTGAGTGATCCCCCTTGCTTTCCTGAGTTCCACGATTTTCTCCCCTAGCCGTTGCAAATACACCAAATCTTCCATTTCCTTCTGATTTTTATTTGACTAATAATCAATTAATTACACCATTATACTGAAAATATTTGATTTAAAATGAAACATATATGATGCAATGTACGTATAATTAGTGTTTTTCGCAATGTATTTGCGATTTTTCTTCCACAACCGATTCTCATTCCCTTGGCACTGGGGCAATGAGGTAACCAGATCAATTTATTGGAATTCAACGCCAGTGACGCTATTGTCCCCGGCCATGTCAAACCTTTAAAACTTATCGTGCCATGAAAACGCTTGTAAAGTGCCCTAATTGCCATAGTTCGTTTCACCTCGATGAACTCCTCATCAACGAATTCCGGGATTCAATCCGGTTGGAATTTGAGACTGAGCTCATTAACCGTGAGGCGGAGTTGTCGGAAAAACTGGATATTGCCCGGAAGGAAATCCGGGAGCAGGTCCAACAGGAATCAAACCTGACGATCAAGACGAAAGAAAAGCTCATCAGTGATCTCAAAGATCAGCTGACTAAGGTCCGGCAGAAGCTGGAGAATAACTCCCAGCAAATGACGGGGGAAATCCAAGAGCTGGTTCTCGAATCAATCCTGGCCACCACCTTTCCAACGGACCTCATTGAGCCTGTTGAGAAAGGCCGGAACGGTGCGGACTGCACCCAGCATGTTCGTTCAAAATCCGGTGCCCTGATTGGAACGATCCTTTTTGAAAGTAAGCGGGTTGCTACCTTCAGCCCGGCCTGGATTGACAAACTCAAGAAGGACAACCTCCAGGCCAAATGCGACATCACTGTGATCGTCACATCGGCAATGCCGAAGGATATCACCGGGAAGTTCGGTGTGAAGGATGGAGTCTGGATTTGCGTGTTCGAGCCGGAAGCCATTAAGCAACTGGCGCTGGTCCTCAGGTTCGGCTTGTTAAAGGTTTGTGAGCTCCGGGCGATGCAACACTCCGGTGATGCTAATGCCGAGAAGCTAATTCAATACCTCAGTTCAAACGAGTACCATAATCAGGTCGAAAACGTGCTCAAGGGCTTCAAAATTCTTGAACAGACGTTCCAGGATGAGAAGACCAAGCTGACCAAGCTGTGGAAAATCCGGGAACAA
>Ga0207114_1111_pt1 | contig 22891 bp, 14 predicted proteins | sample Alteio_BWMinHeat_70_FD_153560 | JGI IMG/M metagenome (GOLD analysis project Ga0207114, IMG submission 153560) | Enriched cells from forest soil in Barre Woods Harvard Forest LTER site, Petersham, Massachusetts, United States -... | ecosystem: Environmental > Terrestrial > Soil > Temperate forest >... | reverse complement strand
CCCTCAAATTTCTTATCACCCGGGTCCACTTTTTTGTCCGAGCTGAAAAAGAGCACCTTGTATTGTAAGTCATTCTCGGTCAAATTCTTTTCTTTTTTCTCCTCTTTTTTGACAGGATAGGCATGACTGTCGTATTTATCATCTGGAGTGGAATCCTTCCTGGTTTGAACAGCTAGGGATTCCGGAGTTCCTCCCTTTGATTTATCCGATCCTTGTCCCGGATGTGTTTCAGGAATGGAATGCTCCTTCTTTTCATCCAGAGGAAGAGATTGTTTCCTTATGGTATCCTGAATTTTCACCTCCTTTTTCACGTCATCTGTATCTTTTTCAGGTCTATAAGAGTCCGATCTCTCAAAATCGTCATTGTATTTCACGTTCGTGCCTTCCACGTCATTCTTATACATCCGGAAGGCCCGGAAGATAGACGATGCCATAAAGTTCTGGCCTTTGTCCGACCCCAGGAATTTTTCCTCTTTGCGATTGGTGAGAAAGCCAAGTTCGGTAAGGAGGCTGGGCATGGCTGTTTTCCATAACACGAGGAATCCGGCTTGCTGTACACCTTTATCATTCCGCCCTGCCTTTTGCTTGTAGCACTCCTGAATTTTAGCTGCCAGGTTCAGACTTTGGTTTCTGAAAACATTTTGATAAAAAGTGAAAATAATGTTGGCCTCATCCGAGTTGGGATCAAATCCTCCATAGTTTTTCTTATAATCGTTTTCCAGAAGTATGCTCTGGTTTTCCCTCTTGGCTACGGCCAGGTTACCGGCATCTTTGTGCACACCCATGATATAGGTTTCGGAACCATGTGCTTCCTCGTTGCAGATGTCTTTATGGGTTTTCTTATCATAAACGCAGGCCGAGTTACAGTGAACGCATATAAACAAATCGGCATTATTCCTGTTCGCAATTTCAGCCCTTTCGTTCAGCTCAACAAAAACATCGGTTTTCCGGGTGAAGATAACCTTTACATCTTTAAAGTTGTCTTCAATAAATTTTCCCAACTTCAGCGAAACGGCAAGGGCTATGTCTTTTTCCTTGTAAAGCTCCCCGTGACAACCTGGATCCTTGCCACCGTGACCGGCGTCAATGACAACAGTTCTCACCTTTAACGAACCTGGCTTAATATTTGGTAAATGGCCGGATGTCAAAAAAGAAAACGAACCAAGGAATAAGATTAAAATGGCTTTTTTCACCGTATGCTGTTCGTTTAATTGAACGTAAAATGCAGGATTTTAGTTAGTTTTGGGCCTTCATTTACCCGGCAATAAACAAATTTATCATCAATATAGGAGATTTGGGAAGGGTTCTCAGACATTTTTTCATCGTTTCACTGTTAATAACTGCTTTTCAAGCTGTTGGAAACGACCTGCACCCTAAAACGGGACTGCCTCCTGTTGGCGTCCTACCCCGCTATCCTTCCGTCAAACCTATATTCAAAGATACGACGATAGACGAGAATGCAATCAAAGCCAGGGTGCATTACATTGCGAAAGACTCCATCCGCCTGGATCTGGCAGAGCAAAAAGTGTACCTCTATGGGGAGGCTGTTGTGGAATACGAGAAAACGGTCATGAAAGCCGCCTACCTCGAAGTTAATTTCAAAACTCATCTGGTATGGGCTAAAGGTCAGATGGATAGCACCCGCAATCTGAAAGGAAAGCCGGTGGTAACCGAAGGCGGCAAATCGTTTACTGCGGTTGAGATGAAATATAATTACCTGACTAAAAAGGGGAAAATTTATGAAATAACCACACAGGAAGGGGATGGCAAAATATTGGGAGAAGCAGTGAAAAAAGATTCTACCGATACTTATCTGATAGAAGACGGGCGATATTCCACCTGCTCACTCGATGACCCTCACTTTGCCATCCACGCACTCAAGCTCAAAGTAATTGCCAACGACAAAATAGTAACCGGACCGGCTCAGCTTCAGGTGATGGGTTTAAACACCCCATTGGCTGTTCCCTTCGGACTCTTTCCCAACAAAAAAGGACGGGCTTCAGGTATTATCGTGCCTACATACGGAGAGTCGGCAAATCAGGGATTCTTCCTTCAGAACGGGGGATATTATTTTGGCATCAGCGATCAGTTGGACCTTGCACTCAAAGGCGATATTTACTCCCATGGTAGTTATGGACTGAAGTTAAGCAGCAATTACAAAGTAAGGTACGAATACTCGGGCAACATCAATATTGCATACGCCCGTAATATCTTCGAAAACACCACGACGTATAATACTTCCATGGATAATTACCGGATCACCTGGACCCATACCCAGGACCCCAAGTCAAACCCCTCGAGTAATTTCAGTGCCAATGTCAACGCCGCCACCAGCAATTACAATAATTACAATGCCACACGCCCTGCCGATTATCTCTCCAATACGCTTCAATCCAACATTTCCTGGAGAAAATCCTTTCAGGGTACACCTTTCAACCTGAGCACCAACATCCGGCACAGCCAGAATACGATCAATAAGGTAGTAGACCTGTCCCTCCCGGATGTTGTCCTGTCTATGAATCGAATCACTCCTTTCAAAAAAGCGGAAGATGTGGGGGACAAATGGTACCAAAAAATAGGGCTCAGTGGAACGGTAGAAGGAAGAAACGACTTAAAATCGGGAGATTCCACTCTCTTCAAACAAAAAACCCTTACCAAATTCCAGAACGGTATACATACGACGGTGCCTATCAGCCTTTCTCTACGCTCTCATCTGAAAACACGGAGCCGGATCGTAAACAGTCTCAATTTTTTCAGTCTCACTCCCAACATTACACTCAATGACAACTTGTATTCATCCATCACCCGGGAACGGTACTTTCCTTCCACCACCAATAAGGATTCAGGGCAGGTGCTCATAGATACCGTCCCCCGTTTCAGGAATGCATTTGACTATACGGTTTCCGCATCCTTATCCACCAAAATATACGGGTTGTATACCTACCGTCATTCCGTACTCAAGGCTATTCACCACGTGATCACTCCCACCCTCTCCTTCGTTTATAAACCAGATTTCGGTGAATCCCGTTACGGATATTATAAGGATGTTCAAACTACAGCCACCGGGGCTTATCAAACCTATTCCATCTTCCAGAATGGCATCTTCGGCGGGCCTCCTGCGGGCTTACAGGAAGCAATGGTGTTTGGGTTGGGAAACAACCTGGAAGCCAAACTCAGACCCAAGGGTGATACAGCTACAATAGACAGGAAGGTAAGTCTCCTTGATAATTTCAATATCAATTCGGCCTATAATTACGCCGCGCCCCACTTCCGTTGGTCGCCCATCCAGCTTTCTGCCCAAACATCCCTCTTCAAGCGCAAACTGAACCTCAACGCCAGCTCAACACTGGATCCCTACCTGATGGGGCCCGACGGTACAGATATCGAACGGTATGAAATCAACCACAACGGCCGCATCGCCCGGCTTACCAATGCCTCCGTATCCATAGGAACAAGTCTCAGGAGCAAGGATAAAAAATCAAATAAACCCAAGCAAAGCAGCAAAGGCAGTCCGGAAGAGTTGGAACACATTAATAAGAACCCTGAGGATTACCTGGATTTTATGCTGAGATGGTCTTTTTCTGTTAACTATGTCCTGGCTTATTCCAAAGCCGGCACAGCCGACCTTACCTCCATTTCCCCGGTTACCGACCTCCCAACCCGGGCACTGATAACCAGCACCATCAATCAAACCTTGAGATTCAACGGAGATTTCAATCTTACTCCCAAATGGAAAATAGGATTTACCTCCGGATATGACATGGTTCATAACAAACTCTCTTATACCAATGTGACTGTTTACCGCGACTTACATTGCTGGGAAATGTTTTTCAACTGGGTTCCTTTCGGTCCACGACAAAGTTATAGTCTCGATCTGAAAGTTAAATCGGCTGTCCTACAGGACCTCAAACTCAGCCGCAAAAGAGAATGGTATGATTATACGAACTGATTCTCAACCTATTCGTATATTCGCATGTATAGATAACTTAGCAGCATGAAATCAGTCATTCTCCTTTTTGCTTCCATCGCATTCTGTCCAATCCTCAGCGCTCAAAATACCGATTCCATCATCATACGTAAGTTATTCGATGAAGCCCTGCTACACGGAGAAAGTTACCGGAACCTGGACTACCTGAGCAATAAAATCGGCGGGCGCCTATCCGGGTCGCCTCAGGCGTCAAAGGCAGTTGTTTATTGCAGCATGACACTTGGTGCACTTCACCCCGACACGGTTTACACGCAGGAATGCATGGTGCCCCACTGGGTACGAGGTGATAAGGAAAAGGCCTCCATAAAAAACACAAAGGGTGTGGCCCATGAAGTAAAAATCTGTGCATTGGGAGGCTCCATGCCTACTCCTCCAGCCGGTGTAAAAGCGGAAGTAGTGGAAATCCACAATCTGGATGAAATCCGGGTCCTGGGAAAAGCAGGAATTGAAGGAAAAATCGTATTCTTCAACAGACGTTTCGATCCTACAAAAATATCCACATTCGAAGCCTATGGAGGAGCTGTTGACCAGCGATGGTCAGGACCTTCGATGGCCTCCAGGTTCGGAGCCCTTGCCACTGTTTGCCGTTCGATGACACCCGACATTACCGACTTTCCCCATACTGGGAGTATGGGATATAATGACAGTTTTCCTAAAATTCCTTGCTGTGCAATCAGTACCCGGGATGCTGAACTACTCAGTTCAAATCTCAGGACCGATCCCAAGCTTCAATTCTGGTTCAGGCAAACCTGCAAGCTCCTTCCAGAGGAAAAATCCTACAACGTCATTGCAGAAATCAGAGGCATTGAACACCCGGATGAAATCATCACCTTTGGAGGGCATCTGGACTCCTGGGATACCGGTGACGGCGCCAGTGATGATGGCACAGGCATTGTACAGTGTATGGAAGTCATACGCCTGTTCCGGGCTACAGGGATCAGACCTAAGCGGACGATCAGGGCTGTAATGTTCATGAACGAGGAAAACGGTACAAGGGGAGGAAAAAAATATGCGGCTTTGGCAAAAGAAAAAAACGAAAAGCATATTCTGGCGATAGAAAGCGACAGAGGAGGATTTTCACCGAGAGGGTTTTCAACCGAGATGCCTGCTGTCAAACTAGCAATGGTACTTAACTGGAAAAATCTTTTTCTTCCCTATGGCATCTATGATTTTAGTGAAAAGGGGGGAGGCTCGGACATTGAACCCTTGCATAAATTACTAGATGTTCCTTTAATGGAACTCATTCCGGATCCACAGAGGTACTTTGATATTCATCATACCAGTCAGGACAAATTCTCTGCTGTCAGCAAACGAGAGCTGGAGCTGGGAGGGGCAGGCATAGCCGCTATGGTGTACCTGGTGAGTGAATACGGTCTTTGAGATTTCGGCACATTTCAGTTCTTAACCTTTACCCAATAAAACTATGAAAAAAGTAATCACCTCCTCAAATGCACCGGCTCCTATTGGTCCATATAGTCATGCCGTTCTTTGCGGCAATACCTTATTTGTGTCCGGCCAGGTAGGTAAAACGGCCGGAGGGGAAATGAAGGTGTCCGACATTCATACGGAGACCACACAGGTAATGGAAAATATCCGGGCCATACTTTCTGAAGCAGGTATGGATTTTACACATGTGGCAAAAACAACTATCTTCCTTCGTGACATGAACGATTTTGCGAAGGTAAATGAAACGTACGGCTCTTTTTTCAAGAGTGATTTCCCTGCAAGGGAAACCGTACAGGTGTCCAGGCTTCCCCTGGATGTCAATGTTGAAATTTCGGTGATTGCGGTGAAATAAGTTCATTCCTTTATGTGCGGCATTACAGGTATCCAGGTATTTCATTCGGAACATGCTTCCCGGCTTTCCCTGATTCATGCTGCCACCTCCAGACTGAATAAGAGGGGTCCGGATGACGAAGGAGTGTACACGCATCACCATACCGCTCTTGGCCACCGCAGGCTCAGCATTATTGATATCAGCAAGGCCGGGGCACAGCCCTTTACCGATCCTTCCGGAAGATATACGCTCGTGCTCAACGGGGAATTTTTCAATTACCGTGAACATCGAGAAAAGCTTATCAGCAGAGGCGTTTCATTCCGCTCGGAAAGTGATACGGAAGTGTTGCTGCACCTGTGGATACTCGAAAAGGAGGCTTGCCTTTCCAAGGTAAACGGTTTTTTTGCTTTTTCCGTCTATGACCGGGAGGAAGAAAGCCTGTGTCTGGTCAGAGATCGTTATGGAGTAAAGCCCCTCCTCTATGCCTTCGACGACAAGCAGTTTGTCTTTGCATCTGAGATGAAAGCCTTGCTTGAATTTCCTGTTTCCCGGGAAATTGATTCCGTTTCCCTGCAAACCTATCTGCACTTAAACTATATCCCTTCTCCAAACTCCATCTTTAAAGCGGTTAAAAAACTGGAGCCGGGTTGCATCCTGTATGTTCACCCGGGGAAGTGTGAGATCAAACCCTACTACCAATTGAGTGGCTCTGTAACCGAACCTCCTCCCTCCTATCCGGAAGCTATGGAAAAGGTGAGGATGCTGACAGAAGATGCTGTTCAAAAACGTCTGACATCGGATGTTCCTCTCGGAGCTTTTCTGAGTGGAGGAATCGACTCTTCTGTGATCACTGCTCTTGCCTCCCGGCACACCCCTCATCTGAAGACTTTTTCCATTGGCTTTCCCGATGAGCCTTTATTTGATGAGACACGGTTTGCCGAGGCGGTTGCAAGAAAATTCGGAACATCACACACCACCTTTCCTGTGAGAAATTCTGAACTCTTTGAAAACCTGACTGATGCCCTGGATTACCTCGATGAACCTTTTGCCGATTCCAGTGCCCTGCTTGTGTTCATCTTGTGCCGTCATACGAAAACACAGGTCACCGTAGCCCTGAGCGGGGACGGAGCAGATGAACTTTTTACCGGCTATAACAAACATGCTGCAGAATACCGCATGTTACACAGAGGCATTCAGGAGCTAGGGGTCCAGGCAGGAAAGTCCTTATGGGCTCTTTTGCCCATGTCAAGGAATACGGTATTGGGTAATAAAGTAAGGCAGTTGCATAAATTCAGCACGGGCATGAACCTCTCTGCAGAAGATCGGTATTGGCAATGGGCCGGCTTTGCGCAAGGAGGAAATGCGAAAAATCTTTTGTTGAAACAGGGAGACCAAGAGGAATACAGGAAGCGAAAAGAGAATCTATCGGTGCTGGATGGTCCGGGATTTAATGCACTCCTCAAGGCCGATTTCAATCTGGTTCTTCAAAACGACATGTTGGTAAAAACAGATATGATGAGCATGGCCAACGGTCTTGAACTCAGGAGTCCCTTTCTCGACTACCGCCTGGTTGATTATGTTTTTTCACTTCCGGATGAATATAAAATTGATGGGAAAAGCCGGAAAAAAATTCTGAAGGACGCTTTCAAGAACGTACTGCCTGATGAAATTCTGGCCCGAAAGAAACAGGGCTTTGAAGCCCCGTTACTGAAATGGTTCCGGACTGAGCTGAAAGCCCTTCTCTTTGATGATTTGCTGGGAGAACAAAACATACTCAGCCAGGGGATCTTTGACCTCTCTGAAATTGAGAAGCTGAAGAAACAATTATTTTCGTCAAGCCCGGAGGATTCCGTTGCCCGGATCTGGGCTCTGCTTGTTTTCCAGCACTGGTGGAGAAAATACGGAACATCACCCATGCCTAACGCCTGAATTTACGATGCCAAAAATTCTTCGGATCATCAATCGTTTCAACCTCGGAGGCCCCACCTACAACGTGGCTTATCTAAGCCGTTACCTCGCACCCGATTTTGAAACCTTGCTGGTTGGCGGGGAGAAAGACGAATCGGAAGACAGCTCATCGCATATCCTGGACGACCTGGGGCTAAATCCGGTCATTATCCCGGAAATGAAAAGGGAAATTAACCTTATAAACGACAGGAAAGCATACCTCAAAATCAAGAAACTGATTACCGATTTCAAGCCTGACATCGTGCATACCCATGCTTCCAAAGCAGGCACTCTGGGCCGCCTGGCAGCGGATGCTTGCAAGGTACCGGTTATCCTACACACCTTTCACGGACACGTTTTCCATTCCTATTTCGGAAAAGCGAAAACCTTGTTGTATAAGAACATAGAGCGTTACCTCGCTTCCAAAAGCACCCGCATCATCGCCATTAGCGAATTACAGAAGAAGGAACTAGCCTTTGAGCACGGAATCTGTAGTCCCGACAAAATAGTTGTCATCCCCCTGGGCTTTGACCTGCAGCGCTTCAGGGACGACCCGGAGACAAAGAGAGTCGACTTTCGGAAGACTTATGGCATTCGGGACGAAGAGCTGGTGGTGATGATTATGGGACGACTGGTTCCGGTTAAGAACCATCGTTTATTTCTGGAATCCATCCGGTATGTAAAAGAACAATCCTCCATACCCATCAGGGGAGTTATTGTAGGAGACGGGGAAGAGAGGCAACACATTGAAAATATGGCTTCGGAAATGGGTCTTAGCTTTTCTGCCAATGCATTGGAATGTCACCCCTCTGACCTGATCTTTACCTCCTGGATTCACCGGGCCGACTGGGCTTTTGCGGGGGCAGATATCGTTGCCCTCACGTCCTTTAATGAAGGCACTCCGGTAAGCCTTATAGAAGCCCAGGCCTCCGGCAAAGCGATAGTGAGCACCAATACAGGAGGCATTGAAAACGTGGTGATACCGGGCATAACAGCCATTCTTTCTCAAAAGGACGACCCGGCTGATTTTTGCCTCAAGCTTCTGGAACTCGTAAAGAGTGACGAACTCAGAAAGAGCATGAGCGATGCCGGCTGGGAGCATGTCAGGTCGGCGTTTCATTATACGCGGCTTGTTGGGGATATGAAAAAATTATACGGGAACCTCCTCTCAGGTAAAGAGGAACAGATCCGATAATTGTTATACCTTTGTGCTTCATATCCAAGCAATAAGAAGCGTTTTATGAAGAAACTCGTTATTTTGATTTTGGGAACGGTTTTAATATCCAGCTGCGGTTTCCTTCGTCCGGATATTATGTTAAAAACCAAGAGAGATTTCGTTTACTCCCCTATACAGGATAGTATTTCTCTGAAGGAATCAAAAATAACCGTAAATGACCTTATTGAGTTTCGCCTGTTTTCGAACGACGGTTTTAAACTGATTGACCTTACCAGTGTTGGCGGATCTATCGTTGCCAATCAGAGTGCGGTTCTGCAGTATATTGTCGAAAATACGGGAATGGTTAAATTGCCAGTGCTGGGGGAGGTTAAAATTGCGGGACTGACTATACGTGAAGCAGAATCCATGCTGGAGGAGAAATATGCCCAGTTTTATGTAAAACCCTTTGTTCTGATCAAAGTCACAAATAAACGGGTGGTTATTTTTCCTGGTGCAGGAGCCATTGCCCGTGTTTTGCCCATACTAAACAATCACACCAGTGTGATTGAAGCCATTGCCATGTCAGGAGGTCTGCCGGAATATGCCAAAGCATATAAAATCAAGATCATCCGGGGCAGCCCACAAATGCCCTTGGTTTACCTGATAGATTTGTCAACCATCCAGGGTATCGCCCAGGGAAGCATGATTGTGCAAGCCAATGACATCATCTATGTGGAGCCCCGAATCAGGTTCAGTGCCGAATTAATAAAGGAGATTGAACCCCTCCTGGTGATGGCTAACACCGCCTTCTTAGTGTATACCATTTATATCACAGTCAGGCATTAATGTGACCATTCTATGCTAAAGGAAGACATTTCCAGTTCTGGTGATAATTTTGAGCGTTACAGGGAAAGGCTGACGAACTTCAGTAATGAATTCGAGCCTGCACTTTTTATTGCCATTGCCGGAAAATCCATCCTCTGGGCAATTCTCTTCTTCAGCGTTTCCCTTACTACGGCCTTTCTTTATCTGCGGTATACTCCCAAAGTATACGAATCCAGTACCATTCTTCAGATCAATAACAGCAATAACGCCAACAAGATTCTGGATGCCAAAAACATCTATGAAGGAGACGCGGAGGACAAACAACTTGCAGGGGATATTGAACTTCTCCGATCCCGGGTTTTTCTGAAACGCGTGCTCGCCACGCTTCCTCTTTCTGTAAGTTATTTCGGGGAAGGGACTTTTAAGACAAACGAGCATTACAAAGAATCAAGCTATTCTGTAGAGACTAAACTTAAAACCGGAGACATCTGCGGGGTGAGGATCTATCTGACCAATAAAAGTTCAGCATCGGGAGAAATTTCCTATACGATTCCCGGAAGAGCCCCGGTAGTTAAAGCCTTCAAATCTGGAGAATGGATTACAGACCTTCCTCAGGCCGAAATAAAAATCACGCTCATTGATAAAAACTGGAAAAGCAACAGCGATACTAAGAAAAAACTGTTTTACTTCGTCATCAACGACCTCGAAAGCCTTGCAGCTTCTTACAATCCCCGTTTAAGTGTCACCCTTCTGAACGATGCGGCAAAAACGGTGAAGATACTGTTCAGGGACAACAACCCTATGAAGACTTCGGACGTGGTCAACGCTGTGAGTTCCGAGTTTATCTCCTATGATGTGGAAAGGCGCGGGGAGAGTGCCAAAAGCGTATTGGAATTTATAGACGGGCAGTTGGAAGCTGTTTTCAACAGACTAAAAAACTCCGAAGCCACCCTTGGATCCTTTAAGAAGGAATACAAGGTGAATGAGAACAAGGAATCCGCCGTGGTAAATTTTGAACGTCTTAATAACCTGGAGGATGCATCTGCTAAAATGGAATTGGAAAAAGCCATTCTGGATGAAATTGAAAAAAAGGTTAAGTCGGATGTCAAATCGGATGTAAGCACACTCCTTGCCATGCTGGCCGGTTCCGGCAACCTTTCTTCACTCAATCCTCAAATCGAGGCGTTATATAAACTGATGATCGAAAGGGAACAGGCCCTTTTCCAGAATCTTCCGGAGAACCAGTCTGTCAGATGGTATGACTATCAGATTGACCTTCAAAAAAAATTACTCGTCGAGAGTGTTGCCGCGGTAAGGGCTAAAATGCAGACCGAAGGCGAGCAGCTTGAAAAACTCACCAAAAGGTACGAAATCAAATACAACGACCCGGGAGCAGAAGTGGAATATGGCAGACTTCAGCACCTCTATGATATCAACGAGAAATTCTACACCCTGTTGCTTGAGAAAAAAACAGAATACCAGATTTCCAAGGCAGGGTTCATTTCCCGTCACCTGATACTGGAAACGCCTATAACTCCCACACAACCGGTGTTTCCGAATCCTAACCTGTCATTTACCCTGGCGATATTCACCGGAACCATTTTGAGTTTACTTCTCGTCCTGGGCCGGTACCTGGTTCATAACAAGATCAGCTCCCTCAATGAGATCACCAGGCATACGAATGCAAGCATTTCCATCCTGGGTATTATTCCTAAGTACAAGAAGGACATTCCTATCTCCCAACTGCTGGTTGACAAGAACCCCAAATCCCTGATTGCAGAAGCATTCCGTTCCGTGAGATCAAACATGCATTTTATAGCAGACGAAATTGGTCCCAAGGTGATGACTGTGACCTCCACCATTTCAGGGGAAGGAAAAACCTTTGTTGCTTTGAATCTGGCGGGTATCATAGCCTATTCCGGCAAAAAAGTGGTTATCCTTGACTTGGACATGCGGAAACCAAAGATTCACCTGGGTCTGGAAGTTTCAAACCTGAAGGGCATGAGTACCATCCTGATAGGAAGGGATACGGTCGATGATTGTATTAACCACAGTCAGCTCGAGAACATGGATTTCATTACTTCCGGGCCCATCCCCCCCAACCCTTCCGAGCTCATGCTCAGTAAGAAAATGCAGGAGGTGATTGAATATCTCAAAACCAAATACGACATGATCATCATCGATAATCCTCCTGTGGGTCTTGTTACCGATGGTATAGACCTAATGAGAAAGGCAGATTATCCCATCTATATTTTCCGTGCGGAGTATTCCAAAAAATCCTTTATTCAGAACGTGGACAGGTTACAGAATGAAAGTGGAATTAAGAAACTGAGCGTAATCCTGAACGGAGTGGATATTGAGAAGAGGGGATATGGCTACAACTACGGTTACGGGCACGGATACGGATACGGTTATGGCAGCAACTATGGATATTACGACGAGTCCAAACCCGGACGTAAAACCACAGGAAAGTAAATTATAAGCCTTTCATAGATATGGAAATTATTCAAACACAAATCCCTGGCCTTCTCATCATTAAACCAAGAGTATTTTCGGATGAGAGGGGCTATTTCTATGAGTCATGGAACCAGGAATCCTTTTCCAAAAACGGAATCAAAACAAATTTTGTTCAGGACAACCAGAGCCTCTCTCAAAAAGGGGTTTTAAGAGGGCTACATTTTCAGAACCCACCGCATGCCCAGGCCAAACTGGTACGCGTGATCCAGGGAGCCGTTCTGGATGTGGCCGTTGATATAAGAACGGGCTCCCCCACCTATGGTAAACACGTTTCCATCGAACTCACTGCCGAAAATCATCTCCAGTTCTTTATTCCGGAAGGATTTGCACATGGTTTTCTGACCCTGAAAGACAATACCATTTTCAGTTATAAGTGTTCTGCCTACTATCACAAAGCAAGCGAAGGCTGTATCCTTTGGAACGATCCTGACCTTGCAATAGCCTGGAATACAGACCATCCGACTCTTTCGGATAAAGACCTGGAAGGCAATAAGTTCCGGACCTTTACCTCCTTGTTTTAGAAGGCCTGATTTCGTACCTTTGCCAGCTATTTTCAGACTCCATGAACAGTTATCTGCTGGCCGTTTTTCTTGGTTATTTTCTCTCCGTTACCTGCTTCTCCCTTGTGCTCAATGGAGTGCTTCTCCGTTTTTCCAAAACTCTTGGTATCCGGAACCGTACAGAAGGGATGATCAGATGGAACAGTGAGTACAAGCCCTCCGTTGGCGGTATCTGTTTCTATCTCCTCTTTCTGCTCTCCGTTGCCAGCTATACCGTTTTTTTTCCTCAAAGCCAGTCCCTGATGAACCAACCTCTCCTGGGCCTTCTGGGCGCCAGCTCTCTTGCGTTTATCATGGGCCTTGCAGACGACGCCTACAATACCAAACCTCTGCTCAAGCTGATGGCCCAGATTTGTTGTGCTGTCATACTCATATTGTCCGGCACCTACATCTCCCTGTTCACTGATAACAATGCCAATTATCTCCTGACTGTATTTTGGGTTGTGGGAATGATGAATTCCATCAATATGCTCGACAATATGGATGGAATTACCACAATCATTTCCATGAACGTCCTTTCTTTTGCAGTATTTTTTGAATACCAGCGGGGGGCATTCATGAACGTTTATTTCATGATTATGCTGGGTGTCCTGGCCGCCCTTTGTGGGTTTCTTTATTACAACTGGAATCCTTCCAAGCTTTTTATGGGAGACACCGGCAGCCAGTTTCTGGGTGTTTTTCTGGCTGCTGTCGGAATCAACTGTTTTTGGAATGCTCCCGATTTCTCCGCACACGAGTCCCATTCGAGGCAGCTGTTTGTAGCTCTGCTTGCTTTTATCATGCCCATTATAGACACCTCCATTGTCATCGTTAACAGGGTAGCCAAAGGACGTTCCCCTTTTATAGGAGGTAAGGACCACACCACCCATCACCTGGTATATATGGGTTTCAGTGAACGCAAAGTGGCCATCATCTTCGCTGTTATCAGTTTTGTTTCCATCAGTCTTACCTATGTGATAAACCGCTTTATTCCCAACTGGGGTTATCTTCAGATTGTACTTTTCTCTACCTATTTTCTCGGACTTCTCTTCAGCTTTTTTTACATTACACAGAAATATCAAATTGTTGCCAAATGAAAATGAAGGGTAGCATCACGTCGGTTTTAAGGCCTTTCAGGAAGCATTTCGCTGCTTTCGGAGGACTTGTTCTGCTTGTGATCCTGCTTCGTCTGTTCAACTATTCGGTGAACAAAGAAGTAAGTGATACGGACTATCGGAACTATTTTAACTCCAGCTATAAGGTTTTTGGCATAACCCTTCCTAAGGCTCCCGAATTTTGCGGTGAAGCAGTTCCTGTTTCGGATTATATTATACGGGAAAGCCTTGAAAAAGAATTGCTGGTAAATACTTACTGGCAATCCCAAACTTTGCTCTTTTTCAAGCGTTGTAACCGATGGTTTCCGGTTATAGAACCCATCCTCAAACAGCATGGTATCCCGGAAGACTTCAAATATGTGGCCCTTGTAGAAAGCGGGCTTACCAATGTGGTGTCTCCGGCAGGGGCCACGGGCTTCTGGCAGTTTGTAGAACCTACTGCAAAAAATTACGGGCTGGAAATTAACGAAGAAGTGGATGAAAGGTACAATGTAGAAAAATCCACAGAAGCAGCCTGCCGCTTCTTTAAGGAAGCTTATGAAAAATATCATAACTGGACCCTTGTGGCCGCCTCCTATAACCTGGGGATGGGGGGAATAGACAAGCAGCTTGAAAAACAGAAGGTAAACAACTATTACGACCTGTTCCTGAACGAAGAAACCTCCCGTTACGTGTTTCGTATCCTGGCGGTGAAAGATATTCTTACCCGGCCTAAAGCTTATGGGTTTGAGCTTCGAAAGAAAGACATGTACCCTCCTCTTCCCTCAACCGTTGTGAAAATCGATTCAGGCATAGCCGACCTTGCTGATTATGCCATTCAAAAAGGCACCACCTATAAAATATTGAAACTCCTTAACCCCTGGCTCCGGAAGAGTACCCTATCCAATCCTGATAAGAAAGGATACCTCCTTACCTTTCTTAAAAAAGGAACTCATCTGTACCCGGAAGACGAAGCTGTTTCGGAAAACGATTCTCACTCCGACTCACTCCGATTTGTGACCCCTGCAGAGATCGCCATGGATAGCCTGTCCAGAATTTTGAAATATGTGGTTTTGGAAACCGACCGCCTTTCAACCCTTGCAATTAAATACGGAGTAACGGAAGAGATGATCCGAAACTGGAATCACCTCGACTCCAAAAGTGATGTTAAGGCCGGACAGGAATTAGTCATACTTCGGACCAACAAATGAATGACACTTTAAATACTCCTCTGGAAATCATTTCTCCTCAACAGGAAATGTTGGAAGTTATCGGCACACGTGTACATAATCTGAAGAACCTGAGTGTTTGTATTCCCCGAAACAAACTGGTGGTAATCACCGGTCTGAGCGGCAGCGGAAAATCTTCCCTTGCCTTTGACACTATATATGCAGAGGGACAGAGAAGGTATATTGAAACATTTTCGTCATACGCCAGACAGTTTTTAGGAGAAATGGAGCGCCCGGATGTAGACAAGATCACGGGTCTCAGTCCGGTCATTTCCATAGAGCAGAAGACTGTCAATAAAAATCCCCGGTCTACCGTAGGCACTATTACGGAGATCTACGACTTTCTCAGGCTTTTGTTTGCCCGTACTGCCGATGCCTTTTCCTATGTAAGCGGAGAAAAGATGGTCAGGTATTCCGATGACCAGATCCTGAAACTTATTCTGGAAAGTTTCGACTCCAAAAAAATATTGTTGCTCGCCCCGGTCGTAAGCGGCCGGAAGGGTCACTACCGTGAACTCTTCGAGCAGATTAAGCGTCAGGGATTCCTCCGTGTGAGGCTGGACGGAGAAATCAAAGACCTGACAGCGAATGTCCGCCTTCAGGCCGACCGGTATAAAACACATGACATTGAAATTGTAATAGACCGGCTGGAGGTGAATGAATCAAGCAAACTGCGCATTTCCGAATCCCTTCAGTTGGCCATGAAACATGGTAAGGGCACGGTCATGGTGTTTGATTCGGGAACAGAGGAAGTCCGACATTTCAGCCGCCACCTCATGTGTCCAAGTTCGGGTATCTCTTACGACGAGCCGGCTCCAAACCTCTTTTCTTTCAACTCACCCTATGGTGCCTGCCCCAAATGTAATGGCTTGGGCCACATACTCCAGATTGATGTAAGCAAAATAATTCCCAATTCGGGCAAAAGCATCAAGCAGGGGGGGATTATTCCATTGGGGGAATACCGTAATTCAGCCATTTTCCGTCATATTGATGCAATAGCCGACAGGCATGGATTTTCACTCGCCGATCCCATTAAGGATATTCCGGAAGATGCCCTGAACATGATTCTTTATGGCACGGATGAAGTGCTGAAAGTAAAAAACGATGTAAACAGCCAGGCTACCAGCTACTCCGTATCCTTTGAAGGAGTGGTTAATTTCATGGCCCGTCAGGAAGAAGAAAGCGGCTCGGCCAGTATCAGCAAGTGGGCCCAGGAATACATGAACGAAACTGTTTGTCCCAAGTGTCATGGATCACGTTTAAAGAAGGAAAGTCTCTTTTTTAAGATAGACGGCAAAAACATTGCTGAACTTTCCCAGATGGATCTGCTGGAGCTTCAGGAATGGTTTAAGGATATCGAGCTCCGTTTGAGCACCAAACAAAACATCATTGCCTCCGAAGTACTCAAAGAAATAAGATCCCGCCTTCAGTTTCTCCTGGATGTTGGACTTACCTACCTCACCATCAACCGAAGCGCCAGATCTCTTTCGGGAGGGGAAGCCCAACGGATAAGACTGGCTACACAAATCGGATCTCAGTTGGTGGGTGTATTGTATATACTCGACGAACCGAGCATCGGCCTTCACCAACGAGACAATGTGAGGCTGATAGCGGCCCTTCGCAATCTTCGTGATATCGGCAACTCTGTTATTGTGGTGGAGCATGACAAGGAAATGATTCTTTCCGCCGATTATGTATTGGATATAGGCCCCCTGGCCGGTATTCACGGAGGCCGTATCGTGGCCGAAGGCAGTCCCGAAGAAATCCGGAATGCCGGATCCCTCACTTCCGATTATATTAACGGAAAGAAAGCCATACCCATACCAACCATTCACCGCAAAGGGAACGGCAAATCCATCATCCTGAAAGGAGCAAAAGGGCACAATCTGAATGATGTGACCGTGGAGTTTCCACTTGGAAAATTTATCTGTGTCACCGGAGTTTCCGGCAGCGGCAAATCGTCCCTGATCAACGAAACGCTTTATCCTATACTCAGTAAAACTTTTTATCGCAGCGAGAAAAAGCCGTTGCCCTACCGTTCCATTGAAGGTCTGGGAAATATAGACAAGGTTATTGAGATTGACCAAAGCCCAATAGGACGCACTACCCGTTCTAACCCATCTACCTATACAGGAGTATTCAGTGATATACGAACCCTTTTTTCAGTGCTGCCTGAAGCCCGTATCCGGGGTTACAAACCCGGACGATTTTCATTTAATGTCAAAGGAGGACGGTGTGAAACATGTCAGGGTGCCGGACTTCGGACCATTGAAATGAATTTCCTGCCAGATGTATACGTGAACTGCGAAACGTGTAACGGCAAGCGGTACAACAGAGAAACCCTGGAAGTAAGGTACAAGGGTAAATCCATCAGCGATGTCCTGAGCATGACGATTGATCAGGGAGTGGAGTTTTTTGAGAATCAACCTTCCATTCTGGGCAGGATAAAATCCATGCAAAGTGTGGGTTTAGGTTATATCACTCTGGGCCAAGCTTCGACTACACTCAGCGGAGGGGAGGCCCAGCGGGTTAAACTGGCCACCGAACTTGCCAAAAAAGAAACCGGCAACACTTTTTATATCCTGGACGAACCCACCACGGGGCTTCATTTTGAAGATATCCGCATCCTGCTGGAGGTACTGAATCGCCTCGTAGATAATGGCAATACAGTACTGGTTATCGAACACAACATGGATATTATCAAGGTCGCTGACCATATCATTGACATAGGACCTGAAGGAGGAAAAGGCGGAGGAAATGTGCTGTGCACAGGTACCCCACAGGAAATCATCCGAAACAAAGTAAGCTATACAGCCACTTACCTGAAAAAAGAACTCGAGACAAAGAGCAACCATCTGGCTTAAAAGACACGAACTGCTTCAAACCAATAAGACAATAACCAGCATCACGCAAACCATGACGAATAAAGACGAAGAAATGATCCGGAAGGCTTTTGCCGAGAAAGACTGGAACGACATTAAAGCAACAGACTCCTGGCAAATCTTTAAGATCATCGCCGAATTTGTAGAAGGCTTCGAAAAAATGGGAAGGATTGGCCCCTGTGTCTCGGTATTCGGATCGGCCAGAACCAAACCAGGAACACCTTATTACAAGCTGGCTGAAGAAATTGCCTTCAAACTTACCCGGGAAGGTTACGGTGTCATTACCGGAGGCGGTCCCGGTATTATGGAAGGCGCAAACAAAGGGGCCAAAGCCGGAGGAGGGAAATCGGTGGGACTAAACATTAAGCTACCCTTTGAACAGTACTCCAACCCTTTTATCGATTACGACAAAATGATCACCTTCGATTATTTCTTCGTTCGCAAAACCATTTTTCTTAAATACTCTCAGGGATTTATAGCACTCCCCGGAGGCTTTGGCACCATGGATGAGTTGTTTGAATCCATCACCCTGGTTCAAACAAACAAGATTGCACATTTCCCTATCGTCCTGGTGGGTAAACAATACTGGGGAGGTTTGATTGAGTGGATCAAAACAACCATGCTGAACGAAAAAAATATCAATGCCGATGACCTTGGGCTTTTCCACGTTGTGGATACCGCCGATGAGGCAGTAGCGGTAATCAACGAGTTCTACTCCAAATACATGCTTAAACCCAACTTCTGATCGGGAGTTAACAATAATTGTCAATCTAGTCCGGTCTTAGTCCCCCGGAAAGCCTGTTTTTTTTGTTACCTTTAGAGGCTGTTAAATACAGGAGTTAAGCTTCTTAAAATACCCATTAAAGTGACTATTTACGATAAATACGAGGCTGTTATTGGCCTGGAAGTACACATACAGCTTTTAACCAAAAGCAAGGCTTACTCGTCTGATTCTGCCGAATACGGGGCTTTGCCCAACACCCATGTAAGTGTTATTACCCTGGGTCATCCCGGTACGCTACCCAAAGCGAATGAACAGGTAGTGGAATTTGCCGTTCGTCTGGGCCTTGCACTCAACTGCACCATTACCCGTGAGAATATCTATGCCAGGAAGAATTATTTCTATGCCGACCTTCCCAAAGGCTATCAGATCACACAGGACAAAACTCCTATCTGCCGGGGTGGTCATATCACCATCAAGGACAAGGATGCGAATGAGCGTAAAATACGCCTTACCCGTATCCACATGGAGGAAGATGCAGGAAAAAGCATTCATGATCAGGATCCCTTCGACACACTGATAGATCTTAACCGGGCAGGGGTTGCCCTTTTGGAAATTGTTTCCGAACCGGAACTCAAAAATGCCGATGAAGCCTACAGTTACCTTACGGAAGTCCGTAAGCTTGTCAGACACCTGGATATTTGTGACGGGAACATGGAAGAAGGATCTCTCCGTTGTGATGCAAACGTATCGGTAATGCTGAAGGGCTCGGATACCTTTGGGCGGAGAGTGGAGGTAAAGAACATGAACTCCATCAGGAATGTAAAACTGGCGATAGAACACGAAATAAAGCGACACATCGATCTGATCGAAGCAGGAGGAATAGTTGATCAGGACACCCGGAGTTTTGACGCATCACGGGGCACCACCTTTTCTCTCCGGAGCAAGGAGATGGCCAATGATTACCGTTATTTTCCCGAACCCGATCTTCCACCGGTCATTGTTTCTGTTGATTATATTGAAAAGGTGCGAGCTACCCTTCCTCCTCTTCCGGACGAACTCTTTCGCAAATACAAGAAAGAACTCAGCCTCTCCGACTACGATGCGGCCTTCATTACCGAAAGTAAAAGCACGGCCCTCTATTTTGAAGAGCTGGTACGTAAAACAAGCAACTACAAGGCCGCGGCCAACTGGATGATGGGAGCTGTTAAAAACTACCTGAACGAACAGGCCATACCCATAGAGCAGTTCCCGCTCAGACCCGAACAGATAGCCTCCCTCATCAGCCTGGTGGATGAAGGAAAGGTAAGTAACAGTGTGGCAGGGCAATCTCTCTTTCCTGCTCTCATTGCCAACAGGAACAAATCACCTTTGGCCCTTGCAGAGGAGCTGAACCTGGTTCAGGAAAGCAACACCGACGCCCTCCTTGATTTTGTGAAGAAGGCTATCAGCAATAACCCCGAAAAGGTGGTCGAATACAAAAACGGAAAGACCGGACTTATTGGACTTTTTATGGGGGAAGTAATGAAAATGAGTAAGGGGAAAGCCGACCCCAAAGTAGCTAATGAATTAATGAAAAAAGAATTGGAGAAATAATTTTCAGAAATCCTCTTAAAATGAAACACATGCTTTTCTACATCGCTTCAGCAATTATGTTTTTCTCCTGCTCCGGTAAGCCAGGCAGTCCCGCGAACGGCACACCCGAAAGCGGGAACGTAGTGATCAAAGGCAAGCTTCAGAACTCTTCCGGAGAAATGATCTGGCTCCAGGATGCAAATTCCCAAAAACCCCAGACGATAGACTCCACCAAGGTGAATGAAAACGGAGAATTCGAATTTCATTCCACCATCCCGGCTAAAGGATTTTATAACCTTTTCCTCAACCAGGGCAATTTTGCCACACTCATTCTGGATGCATCTGAAAAGATAAACCTGACGGGTGATGCCAAAAATCTGGGATACACCTACAAGACCGAAGGCTCTGCAGATACCAAGCTGTTTATGGACTTTAACAGCTGGGCAATGGAAAACCGTAAAAAATTAAGTCAGATCAAACAAAGACAGGATTCCATTCAGGGCGTTTTCCAGTTCTTCATGAACCAGAATAAGGATCCTAAAAAAATAGATTCCCTCTCCAAAATTCTTGAACCGGGCTTCAACAAATTATCCGAACAAACCGTAGCCTTGTACAAAGAAGGAGACAACTATGCTGCCGCATTTATTGACAAAAACCCTACCTCCTTTGCCGATATGGCCGTACTACAGCTTTTCAGCGACAAGGAAGCCAGCTTTCCCTATTTTGAAAAGGTAAGTATGAACATGAAGAAAAAATTTCCGGAACAAAAAAATCTCAAACCTTTTTACGAGTATGTCGACAAGATGAAGAGGCTGAGCATAGGCTCCGACGCACCGGAAATCAAACTTCCTTCTCCCGAAGGAAAGGAAATAGCCTTGTCGTCATTACGTGGCAAAATTGTCATGATAGATTTCTGGGCTTCCTGGTGCGGCCCTTGCAGAAAAGAGAATCCCAATGTGCGTAATATCTATGCCAAATACCACAGCAAGGGATTTGAAGTTTACAGTGTTTCCCTCGACGACAACAAAGCCTCCTGGATGAAGGCCATAGCCGACGATCAGCTTCCCTGGACCCATGTAAGCGAATTGAAAAAATGGCAATCGGCTGTTGTACCGCTTTACGATATCAAAGGCATTCCCATGACTATCCTGCTCGACAAGGAAGGAAAGATTGTTGCCAAAAACCTGAGGGGTGAACAACTAGCCGAAAAGGTGGCAGAGCTCGTGAAATAACAGGCAGTTTATGAAAAAATGTTTTACGGGTTTAGTGTGCCTGATTGGGGTATTTACCTGTCTCCAGGCGCAGGAGCGTTATTTTCAGCAGGAGGTCAATTACCAGATCAATGTTAAACTGGATGACCGTACTCACGAACTTTTTGCCGATGAAACCATTCAGTACACCAATAATTCTACACACAATCTTCCGTTTCTTTACTTCCATATCTGGCCAAACGCTTACAAAAACAATTCCACCCTATTTGCCAAACAGGCGATCGAAAACGGGGATTTGAAATTTCATTTCGCAAATAATGAAGACCGGGGCTATATCGATCAGCTCGATTTCAAAGTAGACGGCAAGACCGTGAGATGGGAGTTCGCCGGCGATACGATTGACATCTGCCGGATATGGCTCGATACTCCTCTGAAGCCTGGCAAAACCATTACCTTAACCACCCCTTTCCATGTTAAAATCCCCAAAGGCATTTTCTCCCGCCTGGGGCATCTGGGTCAGCAATACCAGATAACCCAATGGTACCCCAAGCCCGCGGTATACGACCGCAACGGGTGGAATCAGATTCCCTTCCTGAACCAGGGTGAATTTTATTCCGAGTTCGGGACTTATGATGTAAACATTACCGTCCCCAAAAACTATGTGGTTGGTGCAACAGGCGATCTGGTAAATGCAGAGGAAGAAGAGCAGTTTATCCGTGACAAGGTCGCAGAAACGAGTAAATGGATAGAAGAATATAAACGAAGCGGGAAAAAGGACCTTCTTTTCCCTGAATCCGACCCACATACCAAAACGCTACATTTTCATCAGGAGAAGGTGCACGATTTTGCCTGGTTCTGCGACAAACGTTACCACATCCTTCAGGGTGAGGTGGAAACTCCTCACACCAAGAAAAAGGTGAACACCTGGGCCCTGTTTACCGATTCGGAAGCGGAACAATGGATCAAGGCCCTCCCCTACCTGCACGATGCCATTTATTTCTATTCCCTCTGGAATGGAGATTATCCTTACAATCAGGTCACTGCCGTGGATGGAGGACTAAGTGCCGGAGCCGGAATGGAATACCCAAACATTACCGTGGTCGGAAACATAGCAAGTGATTTCACGCTGGAAACGGTAATCATGCATGAAGTAGGTCACAACTGGTTCTACGGTATGCTGGGATCCAACGAACGCCAAAACCCCTGGATGGATGAAGGAATCAACTCCTTTAACGAGAACAGGTATATCGAAACCAAATATCCGGAAGCCAAACTCATGGACGCCATCGGGAAACCTTCACTCGGTAGCCTCTTTGATCTTAACCGCTATCTGCATAAAGAAGTTTATTACCTCAGTTACCTGCTTAACGCGAGAAAAGAACTGGATCAGCCCATTCAATTGCCTGCCGGGGAATATACACCTCTTAACT
>Ga0207114_1110_pt1 | contig 23151 bp, 19 predicted proteins | sample Alteio_BWMinHeat_70_FD_153560 | JGI IMG/M metagenome (GOLD analysis project Ga0207114, IMG submission 153560) | Enriched cells from forest soil in Barre Woods Harvard Forest LTER site, Petersham, Massachusetts, United States -... | ecosystem: Environmental > Terrestrial > Soil > Temperate forest >... | reverse complement strand
TCAATTTTAATTTCAAATGGAGACCTAAAAACATTACCGGGCTGGCGATGGGAGTGAATGGCAATTTCATGCAGAGCCACAATAACTTTTCATTGGTATGGGGCAATGATTCCAACGGGATTTTCAAATCCTACCCCCACTCTATGACCATACAGGATATAACCATGGGGTATGTGGATCCTTACCTCAGCTATTTTTCAAAAAACGGAATGAAACACAGTTTGCACGGCAGGCTCTTTTACACCCGCAACGATTTAAGCAATAACCAGTCAAACCTAAGTCATGTCTACGATGGGGAATACCAGGTTTCCAAAGAGCTCAACGCAATAGAGGGATTGAATTTTACAGGCGGCATATTCATGAACCAAACGTATGTGTCCTCCAATCTTTATGCTGCCAGCGGATCGAAAAACAATCACCTTGAAAACTGGGCCGCCTATACCCAACTGGATAAAAAAATGTGGAAGGTTCTTAATCTGTCTCTCGGTTTCAGAGGAGAATATTTCAGGATCAATGGAACAGAAAATGTGATAAAGCCTGTTTTCCGGTCAGGCCTGGATCTGAAACTCAGCAAATCCACTTTTCTCCGTTATTCTTACGGACAAGGTTATCGTTACCCCACCATTGCAGAGAAATATATTTTTACCAACGCCGGTGGAATTACTATTTACCCCAATCCGCAGATCCAGCCTGAAACAAGCTGGAACAGCGAAGTTGGTTTAAAGCAACTGTTCAAGTTCGGCGGCTTTTACGGTTACCTGGATGCTGCAGCGTTCTGGCAGGAATATTCCAATACCATAGAATACTCCTATGCCGTATGGAAACCGGATTCAGTTGGTTTTAAATTTATCAATACAGGAGACACCCGGGTTAGGGGACTGGATTTCTCCTTCATGGGAGAAGGCAAATTAGGAAGGGATTTCACCCTGAGTATTCTGGCCGGATATACCTATTGCGTGCCACAAAGCATTAATCCGGATAAAGTTTACGCAACCGACAATCCACCTGCAGGTATCCCTCCCAACCAACTCAGTTATGCCAGCACCAGTACTGACACTACACGCAATATTCTGAAATACCGTTTTCAGCATATCGCCAAGATGGATGTTCAACTGGGGTGGAAATTTCTTTCAATCGGAGGAAGTGTGAGGTATTACAGTTACATGCAGAATATTGACAAAGCCTTTTATAATCTTGATCAACCCAATCAACCCGGTTCAGGCATCAAGGATTTCCGTACCAAACACAATACCGGCACAACCGTTTTTGATGCAAGGCTGGGATGTAAAATAGCCCGGCATTACCGGGCAGCACTGGTGGTCAATAATCTGATGAATCTGGAATATTCTTTAAGGCCCTTAAAGATAGAATCGCCAAGGACCATTGCGATGCAGCTGTCTTGTGAGTTTTGATTCTTGTGGTGCCTGAGCGTAGCCGAAGGCACCAATATAATTCAGGAATTAAGTTTCAGCACCGCCATAAAAGCGCTCTGAGGAATCTCTACACTACCAACCTGGCGCATACGTTTCTTTCCTTCTTTTTGCTTTTCGAGGAGTTTCCGTTTACGGGAAATGTCTCCTCCGTAACATTTGGCAGTTACATCCTTTCTAAGTGCGGAAATATTCTCCCGGGCAATGATCTTGGCACCAAGAGCCGCCTGAATGGCTATCTGGAACTGTTGTTTAGGAATCAGTTCTTTTAATTTTTCACACATCTTTTTGCCCAGGTTATAGGCATTATCGCGGTGGATGAGTGCTGAAAGGGCATCTACCTGCTCGTTATTGATGAGGATATCCATCTTTACCAGGTCACTTTGACGGTATTCGGTGGGGTGGTAATCGAAGGAAGCATATCCTTTGGAAATCGTTTTCAGCCTGTCGTAAAAGTCAAATACCACCTCTCCCAGAGGCATATCAAAAGTCATCTCCACCCGGTCGGTCGTCAGATATGTTTGGGTAACAATAATTCCGCGCTTTTCAATGCATAGTGAAATGATGGAACCTACGTAATCGCTTTTGCTGATGATGGCAGCGCGGATATAAGGCTCTTCTACATGTTCGAGTTTGTTCACATCCGGAAGTTCGGAAGGGTTGTTCACCACCATCATCTCCCCCTTGCTGGTAAAAGCATGGTAAGACACGTTTGGTACTGTGGTAATCACCGTCATATTGAACTCCCGCTCCAGGCGCTCCTGGATAATTTCCATGTGTAGCATACCCAGGAAACCACAACGGAATCCAAAGCCCAGTGCAGCGGATGATTCCGGCTCGAAGGTCAGGGAGGCGTCGTTGAGTTGAAGCTTATCCATGGATGCCCGGAGTTCTTCGAATTCATCCGTATCTACCGGATAAATTCCGGCAAAAACCATGGGTTTTACATCTTCAAATCCCTGAATGGCAGCAGTAGCAGGAAGATGAACAGTTGTAATCGTATCTCCCACTTTTACTTCTCTCGCTTCTTTAATGCCTGAAATAATATATCCCACGTTCCCTGCGCTTACTTCACTACGGGGAGACAGAGCCAGTTTAAGTACCCCCACTTCATCGGCTCCGTATTCATGGCCTGTGGCCATAAATTTTACGATATCGCCTTTTTTAATGGTGCCGTTCTTTACTTTGAAATAGGCTATGATACCCCGGAAGGAATTGAATACCGAATCAAAAACCAAGGCTTGAAGCGGAGCAGCAGGGTCTCCGGAAGGAGAAGGTACGCGCTCAATGATGGCATCCAGTATTTCCTGAATTCCCAGTCCGGTTTTTCCCGATGCGTGTATAATTTCTTCCCTGTCGCAACCCAGCAGATCCACAATCTGGTCTTTCACCAGTTCGGGTTCTGCGCTCGGAAGGTCTATTTTATTCAAGACGGGGATAATAACCAGATCATGTCCCAGTGCGAGATATAGATTGGAGATGGTCTGGGCTTGTATTCCTTGTGCTGCGTCAACAATAAGCAGGGCTCCTTCGCAAGAGGCGATAGACCGGGATACCTCATAAGAAAAATCCACGTGTCCGGGAGTATCGATCAGATTGAGCACATATTTTGTCCCTTTGCGCTCATAGTCCATCTGAATCGCATGGCTTTTAATGGTAATGCCACGTTCTTTCTCCAGATCCATATCATCCAGCACCTGGTTCTCCATGTCTCTGGATGAAATGGTCTTTGTAAACTCCAGTAGACGGTCGGCCAGGGTGCTTTTACCATGGTCAATATGAGCAATAATGCAGAAATTACGTATGTTTTTCATGGATCTCGGAGAACCGACCTGTTTTTAAGGAGCGTAAAGATACTGTTTTTACTGAATTTGCTATATCTCTCGGACTATCATACATTTGCATCCTAATTTTGACTTATGAAAGTTACCGAGCATCTCAAGAACGCCAAATCAACCTTATTCTCTATCGAGATCCTTCCTCCTCTGAAAGGGAAGAGCATACAGTCGATTTTCGACTCCATTGACCCTTTGATGGAATTCAAGCCTTCGTTTATTGATGTAACCTATCACCGGGAGGAATACCTGTATAAAAAACGTGACGGCGGATACCTGGAAAAGGTAAGCATACGCAAGCGGCCAGGAACAGTTGGAATATGCGCCGCTTTGATGAATAAGTACAGAGTAGATGCCATACCTCATATTATCTGCGGAGGATTCTCCATTGAGGAAACCGAAAATGCATTGATTGACCTTCAGTTTTTAGGCATCGATAATGTATTGGCACTCAGAGGTGACTCCATCAAAACCGAACCCACCTTTGTTCCCGAACCAAATGGACATAATTATGCCTTTGACCTGGTAAAGCAAATAGTGCGGATGAACGGAGGTCATTACCTGGAAGACGAATTGAGGGAAGTTGCTCCTACCAATTTTTGTGTCGGTGTGGCGGGATATCCTGAAAAACATTTTGAAGCACCCAACATGATAGCGGACATGAAGCACCTGAAGGCCAAAATTGCCGCCGGTGCCAATTATATTGTTACACAGATGTTCTTTGACAACCCTCGTTTCTTTGAATTTACCAGGCTGTGTAAAGAAATGGAGATCAATGTACCCATCATACCGGGAATAAAAATTCTTACTACCAAAAAGCAGGCAGTATTGCTCCCGAAAACATTCAAGATTGATGTTCCCCAGGGCTTGCTGGAAGAAATTGAAAAATGCAGTACAGATGCCCAGGTAAAGGAAGTGGGAATACGTTGGGCTATTCAACAGTGCAAGGAATTGATCAAAGCAGGAGTGCCTTGCCTTCACTTCTATACGATGGGGGTTTCAGATGCCACAAAACGTGTGGCCAGCGAGGTTTTTTAAATATCCATTACACCGCAGAACCTGCTTTCCAGGCTGCTTTGCGTTTCACCGATTGCTGAATATCATTCAAGTCGCCTTTAGGGATCGCATGAATGAGTTTACGGGTGTATTCGGTCTGAGGGTTGTTGTAGATAGAATCAGCATCTCCCATTTCTTCAATTTTCCCTTTATTCATCACAACCATCCGGTCGCTCATGAATTTCACCACGCTTAAGTCGTGTGAGATGAAGATATAGGTGAACTGAAATTCCTTTTTCAGTTCATTCAGCAAGTTGAGTACCTGGGCCTGGACGGAAACATCCAAAGCAGAAACCGATTCATCGCAGATAATAAATTGTGGGTTGAGAGCCAATGCTCTGGCAATACAAATCCGTTGTCTTTGTCCTCCCGAGAATTCATGAGGATACCGGTAAAAATGCTGGTCACTCATGTTTACCCGGTGGAGGAGTTCCATTACCCTGTCTTTTCTTTTCCTTTCATTTTCAAGGATGCCATGAACATTCATCGGTTCGAGCAGGGCTTCCCCTATGGTGATACGGGGGTTGAGGGAAGAATAAGGATCCTGAAAAATGATCTGAATGTCTTTGCGCAGAGAGCGGAAATCCCTCATCGGCAAGTCCGTTATATCTCTCGATTTGAAAACAATAGAGCCGGACGTTGGCTCCACCAGCCGAAGGATCGTTCTCCCCAGTGTTGTTTTTCCACAACCCGATTCTCCTACAAGTCCAAGTGTTTCACCCGGGTAAACGTCGAAGCTGACATTATCGACGGCCTTGACAACGTCCTTGGCTCTCCCGAACAAACCCTTGTTAATCGGAAAATAAGTACAAAGGTTCCTGAGTTCCAGAATTGGTTTACGTGCATATAATTCCCGGTGTGTATTTCCTCTTTCCTCCGTTGTCACAACCAGACTGCTGGTAACTTGTTCAACCGACTTGTCGCTTTCTGTCATATTCCCGTCATGATCGGTATTCATGAAGTCCGACACGGTAGGCAACCAGCGAAGGCGTTTGTTAAGCGGTGGGCGGCATGCAAGCAGGCCTTTGGTATAAGGGTGTTGAGGGTTGCTGAATATTTCCCAGACACTTCCTTGTTCCACAATCTTTCCCTTATACATCACAATTACCTTATCGGCCAATTCTGCAATCACTCCCAGGTCGTGAGTGATAAAGATAATTCCCATATCGTGTTCCCTTTGCAGTTTCTCCATTAGCTGAAGAATTGTTGCCTGCACCGTTACATCCAAAGCAGTAGTGGGTTCGTCGGCAATAAGAACAGAAGGTTTGCAAGACATGGCCATGGCAATCATGACCCTTTGTTTCTGTCCACCGGAAAGTTGATGGGGATAGGAATCAAAAATAATGGCTGGTCTTGGAAGATGTACGCTTTCAAAAAGCTCTATCGTCCTTGCTTTGGCATCAGCTTTGAACATACGCTGATGCAGAATAAGGGATTCCATCACCTGATCACCACAGGTATATACCGGGTTAAGCGAGGTCATGGGTTCCTGAAAAATCATGGCGATTTCATTGCCACGGAATTTTCGCATTTCCTTTTCGGGAATTTTGACCAGATCGGGACTCGTATTTGTTTTAGAATGGAAGATGATTTCGCCGGAAGTGATTTTCCCCGGAGGCTCTGCAATAAGACGCATAATGGAAAGGGAGGTAACCGATTTCCCGGAACCCGATTCTCCAACAATCCCAATCGTCTCTCCTTTGTGAAGGGTGAAACTGATATCATTCACGGCCTTGACAATCTCTTCGTCGGTCCGGAATTCTGTGGTCAGATTCCTGATTTCAAGCAACGGTTCTTTATTCACAAACCTTCATATTAGTTAAGCTTGAATTTGGACAGTTAAGCCCTTACTTGTTCGGGCACCAAAAGTAGGGCTTGTTATACGAAAATACAAAATAGAAAGTTCTGGAAATTACTATTATTTAGACGATTAGCCCAAATTCCCGGATTAAAGACGCGATACCTTTCATCAATGCGCTACTTTCTGGAATGAATTGCAAATCCGGAAATGGAAATTTCGGCGTTTTCATTGAAGTTTTTTGGTTTTCTGAGGGATTAATTGGAATAGAACGTAGAGGAAATCGACCTGTTCCAAATCCAAAATCGATTATACCCACTCCGACGATCGTCGGACACGCTCCGACGTTAGATGCACCTTGTCCGAGGATTGTCGGACACACTCCGACGTTAGATGCACCTTGTCCGAGCATCGTCGGACACACTCCGACGTTAGATGCACCTTGTCCGAGCATCGTCGGACATACTCCGACGTTAGATGCACCTTGTCCGAGCATCGTCGGACATACTCCGACGTTAGATGCACCTTGTCCGAGCATCGTCGGACACACTCCGACGTTAGATGCACCTTGTCCGAGCATCGTCGGACATACTCCGACGATAGATGCACCTTGTCCGAGGATCGTCGGACACACTCCGTTTAAAGACCGACACTGTCCGAGTGTAAGAAGAGAGCGTATAATGTATAATTGAAAAGGGAATGGGACTGTAAAATGAACCTGTTTGCCGGTAATAACCTGCTAGCACCAAATCAAGGCTGAACTTCCTTATCCTTCGGATCTACTTCCGACTGGAAAGGGAAGATGGTAATGGTCAGTTTTCCATATCCGTAATCCTTGCTCTCGTCTTGTAAGCTCACTTCTGCTCCTTCCTTACCCTGGTTTGGGATGTACCAGAGCAACATGTTGTTTTCTGTTTTGGGCTGTCCATAGCGCCGTGTATAGTAGTTTTTCAGATCGGTGAAGAGCCAATCGCAGTCTTTCGCTTTTTCCCTGTAGATATCCACACCTATTTCATCCAATCCCTCGTCAAAATCATAGTAGTAATTACCCGTAAGGGAGTCACTAAAGGCAAACGCGTAAGAGAGGTAATTTACCTCATCATCCTGGGGTCTTTTGTTTTCCTCCTTCACCTTTACATTGCCTGGCTCCATGCCCAGATTCACTCCCCTGAACAAACCACTGTCGGTCCGGATAATGGTTTTCAGAACAATATTGTAGTCTTCTACCTTACCCGTAGGAGCCTTTTTAGGAGAACAAGACAGAAAGAGAAACAAAAAGAGAAAGAGAGAAACAGAGAGGATTGATAATTGACGAAGGGGCATAAGATAAAAGTAAGGAGTTTCTACGTTATTACGACTTGTTCCGGCTTTATTAACGGGCGGCCCTGCATACGCAGCAGGATTTGAGCCACTGTGAGCACATCTTTCTGACAGTAGTTAACAATGCGTTCCAGGTTTTTCTCTTTCCAGTAAACGGCACAAACCATACTTCCGTCGATATCGTCCTTGGGAGTGGCAATATTGAACACAGCCGACAGAAGCGTAAGGGAGGTATAGCTTTTAAAATCTCCGAACTTCCACAGTTCCATGGTATCCAGGAGCTTCACCTCCCAGGGCTTCTTACCTGCAAGGTCCAGAATTGCGGGTATGGACAATCCATGAACAAGCATCCTTCGCCCGATATAAGGAAAGTCGAACTCCTTGCCATTGTGAGCACAAAGCTGGCTGTCCTTTTTATTAAAATGCTTTACCACCAATTTTGAAAATTCTTCGAGAACGATTTTCTCATCATGACCCGAAAAGGACTTGATACGGAAGTCGTTTCCATGAAGGTATCCGACAGAAATACAGATGATTTTTCCAAATTCGGGATAAATGCCAGCACTGCGGTATACTTCGGATGGAGTATCTGTTTCCTTTTCCTTTCGTACAAACTTGGCTTTATGGTCCCAGAGCTTGCGAAAAGGTTCAGGCACGCTTTTATAATCGGGGTAAGCCGGAACAGTCTCTATATCAAGAAAGAGAATGTTTTCGGTTTTAATATCTTTCAACATGTCAATTCAGTGTCACTTGATGAGCACGCCCTTTTTATTAATTAAAGGGATGTTGATGAGGTTGGTTTCACAGATACTTTCGGCCAGAAAGACATATTGTTTGTCAAACATGGTTTTGTGAAGGAAGAAACTGACCCAGTATTCATTGCTTAGCCCGAACACTTCTTCGTGTATGGGTTCAATTTTTTTATACGCCCTCGGGGCAACGGTATCCAGAAAGTGCCTAAGGGTGGATGTTTTCCGTTTTTCTCCGTTCAACTCTCCGTAACCAGTGGAGGAAACCAGTACCCCCTCAATCGCTTCTTTCTTAAAATTAAGCAAGTAGACGTTCCACTCCTCCTCCCCCTCCTTGTTTTTCTCCTTTACCACTGCCACACCTACGTCTTCCACAACAGGTGGAATGATGTCCTTTTTCATATAAACGAATTTATAAACTAAAACCTATTCGTACAAATCCTAGTTACTGTGCCAGTTCAAGTCCGGCGTCTATGTAATCGAACAAATCAACCGGATGATCGTGCTTCTTTTCTTTTTCCCTTTTCTGACCCAGGCGAACGATCACCATTTTCTGATCGGGGATTACAATGATATACTGCCCTTTAATTCCCCTGGCATAGAAGATGGAATGTCCTTTATATTCGGGTAATATCCACCAGCTATATCCATATCGGAGATTCGGTGACCCGTCGTCATCAATCAATCCGGCCAGTTTAACAGATTGTCTTACCCAGGCTTCGGAAACAAGTTGTTTCCCATGCCAGCGTCCGCTATCGAGAAAGAGTTGTCCGAAGCGGGCAAAATCCCTGGCATTGGAGTTGAAGCAACAATAAGCCTTTTCCAGGCCGTCCTTGTGATCAAGGCTCCAGAAGGCAGGCATTTTGGCGCCCATGGGTTTCCATAATTTTTCGGATGCATAATCGCTGATGTGCTTTCCTGTGGCCTTTTCGAGTACAAGTCCCAATATTTCCGTGTTCCCGCTCAGGTACTTAAATACCTTTCCGGGTTCTTCTGTTACTTTGTATTTGTAAAGCAGTTTTTCCAAATCAGTCCCATAATACGCCTGGGCCGGGAAGGCAAGGGGATTATTGTAATCCTCGTCGAAATCGATTCCCGAACTCATGGTAAGCAAGTGGCGAATAGTCAATTTTGAGTTATTGCCGGTTTTGTAATACGGAACAAAATCACCAACAGGCTCGTCTGCACTTTTTATTTTTCCTTCATCAATTGCAATACCCACCAATATGCTCACAAAGGTCTTGCCCATAGAAAACGAGTTTACCCTGGAACTGTCTGTAAAACGATCGTAGTATTTTTCAAAGCGCACACTGTCGTTTTTAATAACCAGGTATGCAACTGTTCCCAGTCGTTTATTTTTTTCCTCGTATTGGGCAGCCAATTGTTTGGAATTGTAGTTTTTTCCATTGGGCCATTCCTGGGGTGTGGCAGTAGCAATCGTTCGGTTCTCGAAGTTGTAATACTCATCTATTGCAGGCGTCAGTCTGCCTTTTAAATAGGTATCGGAAATACCTGCGTACAGATAATACCGCCCTGTGAAGAGGATAAACAAGTTAAATCCGATTATAATAATCAGCAAGAGTATGCCGATCCACTTTAAAATTTTTTTGATGACTTTCACAGAGTTCCGTTTAAAATAAAGGGATGATGGGATTGAAGCTTTAGGGTATTAATTCGCAGTCAAACAATTGTTCAAAATGTTTTTTCAATTTTTTCTTTACTTCCTCCATATCCGGTTTTCTGCCCAGCTCTTTCTCAAGGGAAGTTACAGCTTTATCATTAATGCCACAGGGTATTATATTTCCAAAATAAGTCAAATCCGGGCTTACATTAAAAGCAAATCCATGCATGGTCACCCACCTGCTGCTTCTTACACCAATGGCACATATTTTCCTGGCACGTAAAGGGTTGCCGGGGTCAAGCCACACTCCGGTGTATCCCGGATATCGCTCGCCTTTCAACCCATATTCTTCCATGGTGAGAATAATGGATTCTTCTAAAAAGCGAAGATATTTATGAATGTCGGTAAAGAAATTATCGAGATCCAGGATGGGGTACCCAACCAATTGACCGGGACCATGGTAGGTAATATCTCCTCCACGGTTAATTTTATAGAAGGTAGCTGCTTTGGCTCTCAGACCTTCTTCATTCAGCAAGAGATGGTTTTCTTCCCCGCTTTTGCCCAGTGTATATACATGAGGATGCTCGCAAAAGAGGAGGTAGTTAGAGGTGGCGACAGCCTGATTTTCGGACTGATTCCGGTTGAAAATCTTTTGTTCCACAACCTCGCTGAAGATTGTTTCCTGATAATCCCATGCTTCCTTATAGTCCTTCAGGCCGATATCTTGGAAAAATACTTTTTTCATTTCCGAATAGACAGGGAGGTGGGTATAGTCTGGAATTTTCTGGCTTAAAGCCTTGAAAGTTCCGATTTCAGGTCGTTGATAACATTTATTTCACTGGCATCGTAACCTCTTTTTTCGGCCAGGTAAACTGAAATCCAATCTCCCAGATGAATAAAGTAGATTGCTTTCTCAATGGCTGACACTCCTTTGGACCAGATCTCAATGATATGGGGCGTATATTTGGATATGACAGACTTGTTAATCTCAATCCTGACATTGTTGCGTTCATATTCATCCTTATCCCTGAACAGAATCACAGCAATCTTTTCGTTTTTCTCTCTCCACCCAACCAATTCATTGTGATTCATTTCCGGTATTACCTGGTGCCAGCACAACACTTTGGAGTTTTCATTGAGTTGTTGACGGAACCGAATGGATACGGCTTCGAAATAGGTTGTTGAATAAATAACCGGAAGTTTACCTAAAAGTTGGTCGCTGATTATTTGAGCTTCTTTGCAGATATTCTCCTCTTCTGAGTCAATGAGTTCGACGGCCTTCACGAGTTCGTCGAGAATTGTTTTACCTATCAGTCCGTTATATTTCAAAACATAAAGCAGCTGAGTCATAGAGTAGCCAAGGCAGGCTCTGGGGGGCATTCCACCTGGTACCGTAATAAGATCGAGGTTGTTTTTCTTTGCTATTTCGGCAACTTTGCCTCCCGAAGTTACACAAACTATTTTTGCCTTCTTCTGAAGCGCCTGTTCCATGCACTGGAGGGTCTCTTCGGTATTTCCACTGTAAGATGAAATGATAACCAGTGTATGTGCGTTAACATAAGCCGGTATAAAGTAGCCTTTGCTGATGTTAACAGGTACAGAAGCCTGCATTGCTACCAACTCACTTACAATATTTCCTCCTATTCCGGATCCTCCAAGACCACAGATATGAACATTACTGATTTCCACCGATGAACGGGAGAGTTGCGCGTGTTTACCAATTTCAATGGCCTCTTTCAACTGCCTGGAAAAGCCAGCTACCAGATTTTTCATACTTGAGTCGTGTTTTTAGGGATTGTAAAGGTAGCAAAATTAACTCAGGCCCCCTTTTCCGGGGTATTCCGGTGAAAGTGGGCATATACGAGTTTGGCTTTTGCTTTGCCAACTGCTTCCGCCAAGGCCTCTTCAGTGCTTTCTTTAATCTTTTTGACCGACTTGAACATTCTTAGCAGTTCCTGAGAAGAAACACCGCTTATTCCCTGAATTTCAGTTAGTTCCGACTTAATTGTACCCTTCTCTCTTCTTTTCCGGTGGTGGGTAATACCAAACCGGTGTGCTTCATCTCTTATTTGCTGGATGATCCGGAGTGTCTCTGATTTCTTGTCCAGATACATAGGCATTGAGTCACCCGGATAGTATATTTCCTCCAGCCTTTTGGCAATACCGATGATACCTATCTTGCCCCTGAGGCCAAGCTTTTCGAGGCTGGTGAGGGCGGCACTTAGCTGACCCTTACCTCCGTCTATGACAATAAGCTGGGGAAGTTCCTGTTTTTCCTCCAGCAACCTGCTGTATCTTCGATAGATCACTTCCTCCATGGAAGCAAAATCGTCGGGCCCTTCTACGGTTTTGATGTTGAAATGCCGGTAGTCTTTTTTACTTGGACGGGCGTTTTTAAAAACGGTCATGGCTGCGACAGGATAAGCGCCCTGAATGTTCGAGTTGTCGAAACATTCTATATGCCTTGGCTCTTCACTCAGCCTCAGGTCCTTTTTCATGGTTGCCAGAATGCGATTCGCGTGCCTTTCGGGATCAATGAGGCTTTGCTGTCGTTCACGTTCTTTGCGGTAATATTCCACATTCCGTTCGCTCAGCTCAAGCAGTTTCTTTTTGTCACCACGCTGGGGGATAGAAAATTCCACACCCGGCATTTCGATTCCGGGATCGAACTGTACAATAATCTCCTTGGACTCGCTTTGAAAGCGCTGACGGAACTCGGCTATAGCCAACTGAAGCAACTCTTCCCTACTTTCTTCAATGCGTTTCTTCATTTCTATGGTATGCCCCAGGACAATGGCCCCGTTCATCACCTTGAAGTAATTTGCAAAAGCAGCATCCTCATCAACAGCGATTGTGAAAACATCCACATTGGTGATGGTCGGACTCACCACGGTGGATTTGCTCTGATAGTTCTCCAATGACTCAATCCTTTGTTTGATCTGTTGAGCTTTTTCAAATTCAAGTCTTCCTGCATGTTCGAGCATGAGCTGTTTGAGGAATTTGAGTACAGTCCCGAAATTCCCTTTGATTATTTCTTCAATGTGGGTTACCGAAGAGTTGTATTCTTCTTCTGTTTGAAGCCCCTCACACGGACCCCGGCAGTTGCCTATGTGAAACTCGAGGCAGACCTTGAACTTTCTCTTTCTTATGCTTTCTTCCTGCAGGTTCAGGTTGCAATTCCGGGTAGGGAAAAGTTTGTGTATGAGATCCAACAGGGCATGCATCATCTTGACATTGGCATAGGGTCCGAAATAACGCGATCCGTCTTTCACCATTTTGCGGGTATGAAAGATGCGTGGAAAGCGTTCATTCTTGATACAAATCCAGGGAAAAGTCTTATCGTCTTTGAGGGCTATATTATACCGGGGCTGGTATTTTTTGATGAGGTTGTTCTCAAGCAGGAGGGCATCGAGTTCGGTATCGACAATTATATACTTGATATCCGCAATCTTCCTTACCAGAATTGCTGTCTTGGCCCGGTCATGTGTTTTCACGAAATAGGAAAGAACCCGCTTTCTTAAATTCTTGGCTTTCCCTATATACAAGATCTTTCCATCCGAATCAAAATACTGATAAACTCCCGGATTTTCCGGAATTGTCTTTAATAGCTTTTGAATTTCTTCTCCGGGTATATGTGGTACCGACATGTACCACAAAAATATCCATAATATACCAAAACCGCCTCTTGTTCAAAAACTTGGGCAAATATCTTTTCGGTAATGGGGTTTGTGTTTTTTGCAGGCAAATCCCATGGAAAAGGAAATTTCATGAGACCCGGCGGTGGTATTCGTTAGTCTGGACAAGGTTACATCGTAACTGTACCCGATACGGTAGGCCCCTTTCTCAATCCCAATCAGCATAATCATAGCATCCCGGTTACGATACCAGAGGCCTCCTACTATGGAGTTTTTTTTTTCAGGTATAACCCAAGACACAGTTCTTGAAAATCCTGCTGTTTTTGAAAAATGATGTTTGGTGAAACGACCACATCCGGATCACGTTTGTCTGCACCAACGGGGATGTTTGCCCCTGCGTGAAAGGTATATTTAATTGGCAACTGACTGGATCCCGATTCATACATCGATTCATTTGGCTGTGTAAGGTGATGGGCGGCAAATCCAACAAAGAAATATTCCCCATACCCAACAATGCCTGCAGAAAGATCGAGGTTAGACCTGGAAGCAAGACCCGGAGTCTCAGACGTTGGTTTTACGAAACCGTGTGAAGGGTCGATCTCATCTCCGAAGTTGAGTTTACTCCAATCAACCGCTTTTTGGGAGTAAGTAGCCTCCATGGCGGCATTCACAGAGAATTTACGGGTGATGATTTGATGGTAGGAGTAAATTCCGCTTATGGTAGTAGTACGGATAGTGTTCTGACCTGCTTCGTCATTTGTGGCAATTACTCCCAGTCCTCCATGTATCGCATCCACCATTTTATCGAATGACGCGCTGGTAGTTACATAAGTGCCGGAAATATTCGGCCACTCATTCCGGTAGTTAATACATACCCTGGGGCAGAGCTTACTGCCTGCAAGAGCTGGATTGAGATATAGAGGGTTCGCATAAAACTGAGTGAACTGGGGGTCCTGTGCATAAGAGTTTTCAACTATAAAAAACAAACAGGCTGCCTGAAGGAGGAGGATTACTTTTTTCATAGGAGGAGGTTTTGATCCGATTAAAAAGAATACGCTTTAAACAAAAGACGTACATCTCTTCAATTGGTTGCCTCCGCATCTCCAGGATCAATAGGGATCCAGAATGCTATGATCAGACTTCAATTTGGGGTTCTGTGGTTTGATTCTCCTTACGGTGGTATCACCTCCCTCCTTAGTGGAGACCGGTGGGGCAGAAACAGCCGGCTGGGGAGAAGTATGTTTTTCAGTCGTGTCGGAGTTTTTTTCCCGTCTCCCGATTTTACGTTTCCGGTCAGATTTACCTGAAACATTATCCGTGGAAGAGGGGTTTGGGGTTACATGCGAAGAGGATGCAGCAGTGCTATCCGGTGTTTTTATCCGGTTGGGATCATAGATTACGTAATCATTCCATCCAACATTAACCGTGGTTTGTGCTTCCACTGGCCCGGTACCCACCTTTTCTTTTGTATTGTAGATCAGGCCCTTCTTAGGATCAAGCTGATCTCCGAAAACAACTACTTTGGGTGGATCCTGGCTGACTAAAGGGGCTGAAGCCGGATCCGGTAAGGAGGAGGGATTTTCCTTTACTTTCTCCGATATTCCAGAAACCGGCGAGGAAGCATTTGTCTCACCGATTTTGTCCTCCGCAGGATTTGACAGTCCGGAAGGAGGTCCCTGAGGATCGGTTAGGGATACATCCGACTTTTCAGAAGAAGAAGACGTCACTACCGAATTACCAGGTATGTTTTTTACAGGGGTATCCGTAATGGAAGGATTTGTGGGTTTGGAATCCGTAACAGGGATTATTGAATTGGTTTTTTTGGGTGCAACTGAGGCTGATGTCCCGGACATACCACCAAGTTTGTACATCAGGAGTAAAAAGCTGACACAACCAATAATGGCTATGTAAATATTTGTGGAAAAATTCCATTTAAAATGAAAAGAAGTGTTGCTCTGTGGAAGGGAATTCAGACGACCGTTCATGTCTTCCCAGTCACCCTGAGTATACGGTGCTTCAAAACCCTCCAGAGAGGATTTGATTTTTCGTTCAAAATCGTTGTTGGCGTCCGGTGTCATTTGGGTGTATTGCTGATAAAATGGGAAAGGTTCTTCTTCAGGTTAAACTTGGCTTTACTCAGGTTCGACTTGCTGGTACCTTCGCTGATATCCAGCTTTTCTGCAATCTCTTTGTGTGTGAATTCTTCCATTACATACAAGTTGAAGACCGTTCTGTAAGCCGGTGACAGTTCTTGTATGGCCTGAATAATATCTTCCTGCCGTATGTTTCTGAACAAATCTTCTTCGTCAACTTCTTCCACTTTGGTTGTTCCGACCTGGTTGGCATAAACGGTATTCACAATCAGGTATTCCTGTCTGTTCTTTCTCAAATGGTCAATGGCAGTGTTCACTATAATCCGTCTGATCCATCCTTCGAATGAACCTGTATGATTATAAGACCTCAGGCCGGTAAATACTTTCATGAACCCTTCGTTCAGGATATCTTTTGCTTCATCTCTGTTCTTGGCATAACGCAGGCAAACACCCATCATTTTCCCGTAGAACTCTTCATACAACTGTTTCTGGCAGGACCTGTCCTGCTTTAAACATCCATGAATAATTTCTACCTCAGTCATCGGGCTGTTTGTGTTCTCTGGACTTTCTACGAATGAAGACGAAGATTTGTTCACCGGGTTGCCTCTTATACTTGTAAAGTTAATGAAATTTCATTCATGAACAAGCGAATAGGCTAAATACTAGACGATTAGATGATTACGGAGGGTACAATGTATAGGAGATTATTCGAAAAATCAGGATTGTTTTCGGTTATCGGTCAGCGTTTGGGGAAATTTAGACAAAACTGAAGCAATGGCCAGGGATATTGCTGCAAGAATCACGTCCATCGCTGCAATCGAGGGGGAAAAATCAGCAAAATCAGTTCTGAGTAAGGAAAATAGGAGTCTGTTAAAAAATCTGTGTAAAAGAAAGGCAACAACAAACACAAAAATGCCCCTGGGTTTCTCCACCTGAATTACAATTTACCTGCCAGCGTACAAACTCTTTTGTATACCTTCTTTCTTCCATCCACGGAAAAGATTTGAAAATATACAATGTATAGGCCAATTGGAGCCTTTTTCCAAATTATCTCTTGTTCCATCCCAGGTGAGGGTGCCCTCAATCCCCAGCAACAGATTACTAAAAAGAAATTTGATCAACTTGCCTCTGGAATCAAAGATCTGAACAGTCCCCAGATAATCCGGGGCATCAAGCTTATATTCAATCAATAAAACATCATTATGGCCGTCTTCATCTGGTGAAAAGACCGGATCAACAAGGATTATGTCCTGATCTGTAACACCCGTCATATATTCAGAATTACGGTATGCAGGAGTACCGAAACCAACAGTTTCCGCAGCCGAATGCCAGTTTCCGGCATCTTGAGTGGGTTTGTCATAATTGATCCTTTCCAGGGATACGCCTTTTGTACTTAAGAGCAGGGGAAATTGCCAGGAGGCACTGTAAACAACCTCGTCGATGATCAATCCGGAGGTGGATACCAAAGCTATCCCTCCACCACCAATATTCATCTTGGGCATGGAAGGCAAATCAATAAATCCATCCGGATTCGGACTATGGTACTGGCTTTGCACAATCTGTCCGTTTGTGCTCAGAACCACATAATTTCCGGGAAAGAGCAAATAGCTGGCCGGGCAGATTTCCTTTGTTTCAACAATTGCACCTGACACCGAATCCAGAGAAGCCAGGTTCAGATTTTTCAAATCTTCTATACGGGGTGAGCGGTTGTAAAGTTCTACATACTTCACCCCTGCTTTTGAGGGATCGGACAAGATCTCATTGATGACTATATCCAATGGGGCCGTTAGCTGAGGAAGGCCGAAGAGGATGGGGTGATCGTCTTCCAGCGGGATGCCTGCACAGTCTGCCCCTCCTTTTTTCATCGTCAGGGAATAAACTGTGTCTGCTTGCAGGGGACGGCCAAGTGCTAAAAGTACACTCACGAAATCATTCCCCACTGGATGAGCAGCCAAAATCGGAACAGGGGGTGTTATAGTAAAAAGTGCCTTGCCATCTATAGAGGTGCTATCCATGGCTTTACTAAAGATCACATATAGCGTATCAGGTGAAAACACTGCTACCCCGGATGAGCCTTGGGGCCTCTTTATCAGGGTTCGAGGCATCAATGGAATTTTTAATTCCCGGACTTCCGCCCCTTACATCTCGGGAGGCCTTCCAGTTTCCGGCTCCGCCGCAAGGGTTTCCGGGGTCTATTTGTTCCAATGACCACCCTCCCTTCTTCTTAAAGGCATCCTCGTACCAAATATCAGAATAGGAAATACAGGACATGACCCTGCCGGAATCCGTTTTTAGGGTGATTTCGGCTCCGGCATTATTCAATGCAGGAAAACCGGTAACCGCATATACGGGCCATCCCGAAGGAAAAGCCAGGCTGGCTTTGGGCGAACAAAGAACAACGAAACTGTCAGGACCTATTGTCACAGGACCGATGAGATGTTCCTTGCTGCCAATGCTTATCTTCCAATTGTCGAGTTTTATCGGCAGGTCTTTCCGGTTATAAAGTTCAATATACTCATATGGAGGAAGGCCAACGGGTGGTTTGGGGTTAGCCATAATTTCATTGATAACAACATCAAATTCAGATGGAACATATCGCCAGAATGCCATAGAATCCGGGATCATCGTATAGCCGTTCTTGTTTTTCAGGCCTGCTGCCTCCAACTCATACCGGAAGTTGACAGAGAAGGATGAGGCAAACTCCAGGTGAACTAAATCTGGCGATTGATTGTCCTGGAGAACGGTAGCCGGATTCCCCAGACCTTGGTTAACAAAATAATTGGAGGCTTTTGAGGCGGAAAGGCTATCCAGTGCCTCATTAAAAAGCAGATCCAGTTTCTTATCAGAAAGAACCTGCACGGATGATATTCTGGGTAGTACCTTGTTCACATAAACAGGACCAGCGTAAAAATCAGTCCAATAAAACTTGGAGTCATTACTTACTGTGTAAACTGCAAGTACACCAAAAAATGCTGTACTGATGATGGTGGTATCCGTCCCTGAACTTTCAAACGCATAATTTACCCCTCCTGAGGGGTCCACAAAGAGACTCCATTTGCCAAGTGAGTCTCGGGTTACCTTGACTCCTATGCGGAATGGAGAAGCGATCTCCCCGTTTATTCCACGGCAAACAGAAACCGAGGTCAGGCCTGTTTGCCTGAACAACTCCACTGCGTCATTGCTCCCCGCTTCTCCAAACTGAAGGTAATACCCATTCAGGCTGTCCTTCAGATTCCTCCTGTCTGATACCAGGTAAACCCTTCCATAATTGTGAGACGACGGGGAAAAATTCTCCCTGATCCAAAATCTCCATTCCTTGCTTCGGAGTGTGGTGCCGGGGCTGGAGGTGGCCAGACAGCTTTGGCCAGCTGATGTATCCACCAGTTGGAGCTGGCTGGAAGCATTCACGATAAAGTGTGAGCTATCTCCGGTCCATCCGGGATTATGTGTAAAATCTCCATCAGAGAAATTATCCGTAACTACCTGCGCCCCGATGTACCCAGGTAAGAGAATGAATATTACCATACTCCATTTCATTTTTTCCAAATTAATTGGCGGGCAAATTAGTATGGTTGGAAGGCGAAGTCAATACATATCTTTGGAATTCTTATTTGCATTTTAAGGATTCGCAGACCATTTTCCTGCATTCTTTTTTTAAAAGTGTTTGATGAATTGAAAAAAAAACTCATCTTTGTGATATGAATATTGAATTCAGCACCTGTATGAAGCATAAGAAACCGTCTCTAAACCGGAATGGCTACTGATGTTTTTGCATCCTGAAATTACAAAGCAGAGCCTTTCTAAAAGAAAGGCTTTTTGTTTGGAATTATCTAACCAAATCAAATTATGAAAGTAGCAGTTGTAGGCGCCACCGGCCTGGTCGGCACAAAAATGCTTCAGGTTCTGGAAGAAAGACAGTTTCCTGTTAGTGAGCTAATTCCTGTGGCTTCCGAAAAGTCTGTTGGAAAGGAAATTACCTTTAAGGGAAAAAAGCACAAGGTTGTTTCCATGCAATCGGCCATTGACCTTAAACCTGCTGTTGCCTTATTTTCTGCCGGAGGAAGCACTTCGCTTGAATGGGCGCCCCGCTTTGCTGAGGCTGGAATAACCGTCATAGACAATTCCTCTGCCTGGAGGATGGATCCAGGGAAAAAGCTGATAGTGCCCGAAATCAACGCACATGTACTTGGAGCGGGCGACAAAATAATCGCCAACCCTAACTGCTCTACCATACAGATGGTTGTTGCACTCAATCCCCTACATCTGAAATACAAGGTAAGGCGGGTAATCGTGTCAACGTATCAGTCGGTTACAGGAACGGGTGCGAAAGCGGTAACCCAAATGATGAATGAAAGAAAAGGAATAAGCGGTGAAATGGCCTATTCATACCCGATAGACCTGAACGCGATACCCCAAATTGATGTATTTACTGATAATGGATATACCAAAGAAGAGATGAAGATGGTAAACGAAACCATCAAGATAATGGGAGATAAAAACATACGTGTAACCGCCACGACAGTGCGAATACCTGTAATGGGAGGACACAGCGAATCGGTAAATGTGGAATTTGAGTATGAATTTGAGTTGGACGAGGTAAGGCGCATTCTCGCTTCAGCCCCGGGTGTGGTTGTGGTGGATGATATTAAAAAACTCCTATATCCAATGCCCAAAGATGCTCATGATAAGGATGAGGTTTTTGTAGGGAGGTTGAGAAGGGATGAAACCCAACCCAAAACGCTTCAGATGTGGATTGTTTCGGACAACCTACGCAAAGGTGCCGCCACCAATGCCATACAAATTGCGGAATATCTTATCAAGAGTAAACTTTTATAAACCAATAACCGGTTTCAACTCAACAGTTTGGCTTTTAGCCACTCGTTATAGTTCAGAAGGTCGTTCTGTGCCTGTTCATCCGAATCCCTTGAGCTTATTAGCTTGTTGATCTGAGAAGTCAGGGCCTTGTCTTTTTTGAGGGAATGAGTCATGACCATTGCATGAATGATCTCCATTATTTTTTGTTGGCGCCCATACTCCGGTTTATGAAGTTGCGCGCTGAAATCCTTCTTCAACTGTTCCAGTTTATGTTCTACAAAATCAAAGTCACCCAGTTCATAACGGATAATGAGTTCAGCCACATGCACCTTAAACCGCAGGCCTATATCCAGGTTTTTGAATCCGGGCTCCATGCACAGCTTAACAAGATTTCTCAACGCCTGTTTGAAATCCCGATTGTCGAAATTCAGTGTAGCCAGGTTGATGTAAATAAAAACAATGTAAGAGGGTAATTTACGGATGACAGGGTTTTCTCTTGCTTCGTGCAATATTTCAATGGCCCTTTTCAGGTCTGTCTGAGAATAATTGATAACAAGCGAATTGTAATAATAAAACAAATACTTCTCATAAAGCATGCTGTTGTATTCCGTCATGGCTGCTTTCAATTTGTCTGCATATTCAAGAGAAAGTGCTGACTTGCCATTTTTGAACAAGGAATTGATTAAGTATGTAAGCATTTGAAGTTTGACTTCATGGTTGCTCTTACTGAAAAGTTTTTGTTTCTCAAATTCCGCAAATGTTTTAAGAAGGTATTTTTCCAATGACCGGAAGTCTTGCTTTTGAAGCATAATACGACTGATACTCTGGTAAACCTTAAATCTAAGCTGTGTGCTGTTCCGAAAGGCTTTGTCTTTTGTAAAATCATGTACTTTTTTTTGGAGATCTTCCAATCTGAAATAATCCGTACCCGAAAAATTCTGAGAAGTTTTGATCTGGTAAACCACATCCGCCAAAACATCGTCAATCTCCTGTAGTAAATTCAATTTCAATCTATTATCCTTTCTTTTGGGAATGTATACCTGGGGATTGATTTCCAGAGTTTCCTGGGAGAGCCGAATTAATTCGTTGTAAATGAGGTCTAATAGCTCGAAGATCTCGAGCTCTTCAGCTTTCTTTTCGGCCCGTGTAAGAAAATGAACTGCTATTTCACTTTGGTTCCTTGCCTGGAACAACCGTGCCAGTGCAATCTGATTGAGAATCAGATTATATTCCGTAGTCTCGAAATATTGCATGGCCAGGCTCCGGCTTACATCCTCAAGCAATCTGTTTTTAAGACGGTACAAAGTATTCTTATCACCTTTTCCATATAGCTTTTCCTGAATCTTACTTTCCTCATAGTCCGGAAAGGAATTCCGGATATAATTGAATAGTTGCAGATCCTTTCTTTCTGGAGAAGCGTTGGTCCGGTTTGCAAAAAGTTTGAAGTGACGCAACTCCTCCTTATTCATGAAACCGATCATTTGTTGAAGAATATTCATATTTGGATACGTAAGATTTATTCAAAAATAAGTATATTTATCCAATCCCATGCTGTAGATTTGTGTGGTTATGATTAAATACCCATGAAAAAGCTCCTGCTTTTTGCCGTTTCATTACTATCCATTATCTCTTGCCACCTTTCAGCACAGAGTACTTTCAGCTTCCTTCCAAAATCAAGTGCGGGAATACAAACCTCTGTAATAGAAGGCACAACGGTGATTGATTCTGTTTGGCTTATAAATAACGGACCGGATACTACGGCGTTTCAGTCTTCTATCAGTATTGTTACGGCTATTGTTGATTCTTCCGGTAAACCGCAAATGATTGGGTTCGATTCTGTATCAAATGCCCCTATTGCCCGTGGAGGAATACAAGGATACGCTATTCATCCAAGTTTTAACACCCCTCATACCAACCCTTCGGGAAAATGCCGTATAGGAAACAATGTGGTTGTGATCTGGCCGGTCTGCAACTTTCCACATTTTAAGAGTACTGATACACTCCGCATCAATGTATACGTGCTGCCAAAGTCTGACAGGATGGATATTTACGATTTGCTGAATGTTTTCCCGAATCCAACAACTTCCATTCTCACCATTGCACATCATGCCAGTTACGACACCGATATTGCTGAAACAAAAATATATGACCTGAACGGACGCCTGCTAAACAGTTATGGCAACCAACGGATTATTGATGTGAGTCAGCTACCCAGGGGAATTTATCTCGTAAAAGTTGTATTCACTGATGGCACAGAGGGCAGCGTTAAAATCTGGAAGGATTAAATTTAGCCAACACTTTTATGTTCTGCCTCTCTCTTTTAATCAAATCATTTCTTCTCTCCAGGAATCCCTTCATGTAGTTAGTCAGAAATAAATTGCACACCAACTTGCCAATCCATCCGAAAGGTGCCTCAAAATAAAAAACATCCGTCATCCTGGTTCTATCCCCTTCCCGTATAAAAATGTGCTGATGATGGAGTTTCTTAAAAGCCCCTTTTTGCATTTCACTGACAAACCGAACAGGAAATTCATATTCAGTAATTTTGGAAGTAAGATCTTGCTTTACTCCAAGGTGCCTGGCCCTCCAGGTAACAGTATCATTTAGTTCCATCAATCCACTTGTTTTCCCGGCAACGGCTTGCTCTCCGGTTTCGGCAGTGGATTTCAGATGCAGGTCGACACTTCTGGACAAGTTGAAACAAGTTTCCGGTGAAGCTTGAATGATGGTATGCAGGGTGATTACAGGCATGGTTATTTCAGTTCTGAATTCCAGAAATTCAGGGTAGATCCCATTTTT
>Ga0207114_1087_pt2 | contig 23642 bp, 18 predicted proteins | sample Alteio_BWMinHeat_70_FD_153560 | JGI IMG/M metagenome (GOLD analysis project Ga0207114, IMG submission 153560) | Enriched cells from forest soil in Barre Woods Harvard Forest LTER site, Petersham, Massachusetts, United States -... | ecosystem: Environmental > Terrestrial > Soil > Temperate forest >... | reverse complement strand
ACATGCAGCAGAAAGCGGTTATCCGCGCTCACATGCACCCAGAAATGCGCCGGCACGGATGCAAGCATGATTTCTTTGCGGAAGTAGAAGACAGCGATGTCGTTCGGAGGGGCGTCAGGGTATGCGATCCACTGCGCATGCCATTTATTCCCAATCAGCTCTGGGCTCAGAGGTGTTGCCTCCTGCGGTTGAGCCGACCTCAAACCTGTCCCCAGAAATAGTGTCAAGATCAACAGAATGCGAGACATGCTGGTCAGGGTAACAGAGTGATCTATGCGTCACCCTACTGTCTCATGCGCTGCTGGAGCATAATCAACGCTTCCCAACGGCTATCCGGATCGAAAACCATATAGAAATAAAGGTCAACAAAAACGCAAAAGCAATCCAGTCGGCATTTGCCTGCCCAAACAATCGCGCTGTCTCTGCCATCCACACTGGTTCCTGCACTGCAGCAACGGGCATGCGGAACAACATCACCAATCCAACTACCAGCATTACCAGCACTGCAGCAAGCGCCACAAATACGGGCAGCGCACGCATCCATGGAAACGGAATTGGCTTTGGCGTAGCTGCTTCCTGTTGCACGGCATCCATCACGGATGCCACAAAGCCCGATGACGGTACAATTTCATCTCGCGTGGAAAGCATACGATCCAAATCATCTTCCATCATGCCTCCTTCAGCCGCGGCACTGCGAGTAATTGCGGCAACTTGCTGCGCAAAATCTCTCTTCCGCGAAACAGTCTTGCCTTCACGGTACCTTCCGGCAATCCCAGACTCTTGGACGCCGCCGGTACATCCATCTCATGAAAATAGTACAGAATCATGGCATCGCGGTACTTGGGCGGAAGGGCCATCACAGCGCCCCGAATCACCCGGTCGCGATCTTCCTCCTCAAAATCAGCCTGATGGGAGCGCTTATCCATTAATTCCGCAATATCATCGAGAGAAACACTCTGTCCCGGCATACGTTTCAACTCCGACCGGTACAGATTCGCCGCCAGCGCAAACAGCCACGTAGAAAACGCCGCATCCCGCCGCCAGCCTGCCAATGCACGATATGCGCGCAGAAAGGCTTCCTGCGCCATCTCCTCGGCACGACCACGGTCGTTGCAGAAGCGATACGCCATATTGATAAGCGGACCTTGCCAGCGGCGCAAGATGCCTTCGAAAGATGAGACATCTCCCGCCAGCACCCGCTCTACGTCCGCCAGATCCTCTGTCGCGCTCACTCGCTTTTATTACCCTCACAGCGTACGACCGCTTTTTCACATCCATCGTTGCATTTCTTTTTCGAAATAAAAATGAAACCGCTTCGCCCATGAGCATGTCTTACCCATCGTCAAGGAGATTCCAAATGAACCTGGCACCACCATTTGCATTTATTTTCTTAGCCGTCGGAGCGGCTTCTCTCTTCAGCTTTCTCGCAGTCGCGGCCTGGGCAGGCTCGCGGCAGCAGGAGAGAGAAAGCTACTACAAAAACGACATGCTGAAAAAACTAGCCGAATCGCAGACTCCAGGAGCTGTCGCAACCCTCGAATATCTGAATGAAGAACAGCGCGCCAAAAGAGGAAGAGAAGAAGAAAAGAAGCGAGAGGGCTTTATATTAGGCGGCCTTATCAACACGGCAGTAGGCCTCGCACTGATGGCATTTTTAGGCGCCATCACCCATGCGAGACCCGTCTACCTGGTGGGACTCATCCCCCTGTCAGTAGGCATCGCGCTGCTTGTTTACGTATATCTGCTCGTGCCTCGTAAATGAGGTGCCGAGTTTGTGAGAGTACGACTTTCGTCGTGTGAAATCATCTGAATAACGACGCGGGCTTTTTAAAACCGCGTCGCCTGCCCTGTCTTTAGATTCCGGACGCTTTTATTCGTATCGCAGCGCTTCAATGGGATTGAGATTCGCTGCTTTGATAGCGGGAATCATCCCGCTCACCATTCCCACAACAATGAGAATTCCCGTTGCTATAAAAACTATAGCCGGTGAGATCAGCAGGCGAATATCGGCAGCCTCCGCATTCGCAGCCAGAGCGCTGTAAAACGTAATGCGTCCCACTCCGATCGCCACGGCATAGGCCAGCACAATTCCGATTGCCCCGCCAACGCCAGTAATCACCAGCGCCTCTGCAAGAAACTGAATCAGGATGTGCTTCTTCCGAGCGCCTAAAGCCTTTTCAATGCCGATCTCACGTGTACGCTGCTGGACCGCAACCAACATGATGTTCATCAGGCCGATACCGGCGATACCCAGCGTAAGTCCCCCGATAAACAGCAAGAGCACCTGTAGTGCGATGATGATGATGCGGAACTGCTTCAACTGCTCCATTAGATTGGCGACAAAAATGGCATTGTGGTCGGAGGGTCGGAAGTCGTGCGTGGCGGCTAAAGTGTTGCGAATCGCCTGTTCCACAATCATGTGGTCACCGCGATAGTTGAGCCATATGCCATCGAAATATTTCGTGTCCTTGATGTCACCCATTGTGTTGAACGGCACATAAATCTGCCGATTCACATCGTCATCGCTTTCCTGCATCTTGGGCTTCAGTACCCCGATGATCGTGAAACCGATCCCATTCAAACGGATACGCTGGCCGATGGCGTATTGACCAGAAAACAGCTTTGACTTGGCTTCGGAGCCGATTACAGCAACATGGTTGCGTTGCTGATCGTCAAGGTCGGTAAAGAATCGACCGGAATCAATGTCGAGCTTGAGAATGTCCTGAATATCCGCGCGGTAGCCGTTCACTGTCCACGTGTAAGTATGCAGATCGTTGGCAACCGGAACATCCTTATTCAGCATGGGCGAGATGTATTGAAGGTTTGGCACCGTATTCCATAAACGGTCGATATCGTCCTGCGTGAAACGCACTTGAACGCCAGCCTTCGTGCCTCCAACCTGTTCGCCCGTGCGCCCGGGAAAGACCCCGATCAACTGCGTGCCCCACTGCGCAAAAATGGCTTCGATCGCGCGCCCGAATCCTGCGCCATAAGCGAGCAGCAGCACGACCGTGGCGATACCCCACGCCATGCCGACGATGGTAATCGTGGTGCGGCGGCGGTTATAAACCATCGCCTCATAAGCCTGTCCCCACAAATCGCGCAGCATAGTAGCTCCCTTATTCGCGCCGCAGCGCTTCCACCGGCTCTAGCGCTGCGGCTTTGCCTGCCGGATACAATCCGGCAATAATCCCGCTCACGCTGAGCGAAACAATCGCCAGCGCCGCAGACCACGGCACCAGCTTGGGCGGATCGAACCCCTGCACACTATTCCCCAGCGCGGCATTCAGCAGATACATAAAAAAGGCGGCCCCGCCAATCCCAATAAGACCGCTTACTCCGGTCAGGACCAATCCCTCAAGAAAGAATTGCGTAAGAATACTTCGTGAAGTCGCACCTAGAGCTTTGCGTAAGCCGATCTCCCGCGTGCGCTCGGTGACAGAGACGAGCATGATATTGATGATGCCGACCGCACCCAGCGCGAGCGTAACAACCCCTACGCCACCAAGAAAGACATCCATGGCTGTCCAGATTTTTCCCACCATCTGCTCGCCTTTGATGGTGTCCCATTCGTTAAAAGCGTCTTTTGAATTGTGGTCGAACCCGTGGCGCTGCGCAATGATCTTGTGGACCTGCACCGTAGCCAGGGCGTTATCGCCGCGAATGCGCGGCTGATACTGAATCGACGTCACAGAATCCGCGGGAATATTTTCGCCCTTGAGCGGAAACATTTCCAGCATGGTCGTAAGAGGGATATAGATTTTCTGGTTCTCGTTGTCGTTGTTGCCCCGGCCCGATTTATCCGCGACACCGATCACCTGAAATCGTGCACCATTCAACAGAACAATCTCGCCCATTGCCGGACGGCCCGGAAACAACAGCTTTGCGCTTTTCTCACCGAGCACAACCACACGTCTTCGGTCATGCAGATCTGCATCGTTCAGGAACCGGCCTTCTTTGAGCGGAAGAAAGCGGATGCCGCTGTAATTCGGCTCCGCGCCAATCACCTGGCCTCCGGCACTCTCATAAGCACTCTGCTGCTTGATGTCATTGCGGTTAATAAACGCCGTCGCAGCGCGCACCTCATTGGCTTGCGTGCGGATCGCTTCGGTATCGGACAGCGTGAGATTATAAGGGCGCATGCCGGTATGCTGGTTCGCCACCGCCGGAATTGTTCCGCCCCACATCATAATGAGGTCGTTGCCCAGCGTCGCCAGTTCGCGCCGCTGTCCTGAGCGAAAGCCTTCGCCCACGCTGATCAACAGCAGCATGGAACCGACACCCCAGGCAATGCCGAACATGGTGAGGAACGAACGAAGCTTGCTCGCCCAGATGGCGCGAAAGACCTGGCCGAAGATATCGCCGACGTTCTGCATGCTTAACCGGAAATACGTATCCGGCTCCCCTCCGGTTCCCGACGTTTAGACGTACCGGAAATAAAATCGGCATGGACCCCCAGAGCCATGCTGTCCAGGTCAGCCGGGACCAAAAGAGGTCCCTCATCCCAAGCGAGCCTGGGATGCGTATTACCCGGAAATGGCAGACCGGAACCTACTTGCTCTGAAGTGAACTGACCACCGTTTCCACACTCGGCTGCGCATTCTTCAGGTAGTCGCTCACGCGCTTGCGTTCTTCAGGAGTCAGTGTCTGCGCCAGCGCAAGGACGCGCCGTAAAGTAACGCTGACATCGTCCACATAGTTCATTAATCGAATTGCTTCGCCGGAAAGTGGCATCGGTTCCTCGGAGTTCTGATTTCTTCTCCTATTGTCTGCGCGACACCGGCTTTCGTAAAGTCGCAGGCGTGAAAACTATCGGGTTCATTTCTGCATCCAAAAGGATGTATCCGCACCACAATTTATTTATGTCTGAATTACAAGAATGCATTGACCGGGTTGTGCACAGCGACGCACGCGCGCCCATATCGACTTATCGCGTGCAAATGCACTCTGAATTCACGTTTGCCGATGCGCAAAAGATCCTTCCCTACCTTGCACAGCTAGGCATCAGCGATCTTTACACTTCCCCCATTTTTGAAGCGCGTGCCGGCAGTCAGCACGGGTACGATGTTAGCCGGCACGACCGTCTGAATCAGGAACTCGGCGGCACCGAAGGCTTCGACCGCCTTTCAGCGTCCTTGCACGAGGCAGGCATGGGTCTGCTGCTCGACATCGTACCTAACCACATGGGCGTGGGCAATGACTCTATCTGGTGGCAGGATGTTCTTGAGAATGGCCGCGCCTCTGTGTATGCCACCTTCTTTGATATTGATTGGGATCCTCTCAAGCCCGATCTGCGCGGGAAGCTGCTCTTACCGATTCTCGGGAATCAATATGGAGCGGAACTGGAAGGAAAGAAAATCCAGCTTGCGTTCGAAGATGGTCGTGCTCGCATTCACTACTACGATCACTCTCTTCCCGTAGCGCCACGCACCATCCCGCTTCTCTTTCCGGAAGAAGATGATGCCGTGGATGGTGTTCCGCAATCATTCCGTGACCTGCTCAAAGAGTTGGCGCATATCCCTCCCCATGATACGTCCGACCCTAGCCTCGCCGCACAACGGAGAGAGCAGTTAAAAGAACTCAATCCACGATTGCGCAATGCACTGCTTTCATCCGAACTTCAGCCAATTCTGCAGCGAGCGGTCCACCGCGTAAACGGGGTCGAGAAAGATCCGAAAAGCTTCGATCATCTCCATGCGTTATTGGAGGTGCAACCTTACCGCCTTGCCTACTGGCGCGTATCTTCCGAAGAAATCAATTACCGCCGCTTTTTCGATATCAATAATCTGGTCGGCCTGCGGATGGAAGACCCGGCAGCCTTTGCGCAAACCCACTGCCTGGTCCGCAAGCTCCTTGCAAAACATCAGATCACAGGATTGCGCATCGATCACTGTGACGGGATGTTCAATCCGCGTCAATACCTCATCCGCCTGCAGTTGCTCTATGTCGCCAGTCAGTGTGCCGGAGAAACGGCAAAAGAGCCGGTCGCAGCGAACGGCATCGAGCTCGAAATACGCGATACGTTGCGCCGTTACGACTGGGCGCGTAGCGAAGGGCCGCTTTATACCGTCGTCGAAAAAATTTTGGAACCGCGCGAGGCCCTTCCCCGCGAATGGCCTGTGCGTGGAACCACGGGCTACGACTTCCTGCATCTCGTCAATCAAGTGTTTATCCAACCGCAGAATGAAGGCCGATTCACCGCTCTTTACGCAAAGATTCTCGGACGCGAGGTCGACCCGGACGAGTTGATCTACCGCTCAAAACTACAAGTCATGCAGTCTGCTCTTTCCAGCGAAGTCTACGTTCTCACCAATCTGCTCAATCAGCTGGCCACCGCCGACCGCCGTGCACGCGATTTCACAGAAAGCATCCTCGAAGTCGTGATTCGCGAAACCATTGCATACTTTCCTGTATATCGCACCTATATTGACGATCGCGGTCAGTACACAGATCGTGACATTGCATTTATCGCACAAGCCATCTGGCGCGCAAAATATCGCAATCCGGAAATCGACGGTTCAGCCTTCGAATTTCTCCAGGACACGCTTTTGCTGGGCGACAAAAACGATGAAAAATATGATGCGCGGCTCTATTTCGCACTGAAGTTTCAGCAGCTCACAGGTCCCATCATGGCGAAAGGCGTAGAAGACACGTCATTTTATGTCTATACGCGCTTTCTCTCATCCAACGAAGTAGGCAGCTCGCTCAAAGCATTCGGCATTTCCACTGATTTCTTCCACGCCAGCAATCAGGATCGCGTGCAGATATCGCCGGACACCATGCTGGCCACATCGACGCACGACACCAAACGCAGCGAGGACATACGCAACCGCCTCAATGTACTGTCTGAAATGCCCACGCAATGGGCGTCCATCGTCCGCCGATGGATTCGAATGAATTTACGGTACAAGCAGAAACTGGCGGATGGCCGCATCGCTCCCGATCCCAACGAAGAGTATCTGATCTATCAAACCATTGTCGGCGCGTGGCCCTGGCAAATGGAAACGCTGGAGGACCGCAACCAGTTTCTCGAGCGCATGAAGCAATACTGCGCAAAAGCACTCAGTGAAGCGAAGATCAATCTGAGCTGGATCAATCCAGACTCTGAGTACCTGAAAGCAGTAGATGCGTTCCTCACGAGCATTCTTGCGCATCAACCGCGCGAGCGTGAAACTCGCTTTGTGGAAACGCTGAAATCTTTCCTGCCGGCAGTCCAGATGTTCGGCGCCATTAATTCGCTCTCCCAACTCGTGCTGAAGATCGCCTCTCCCGGTGTCCCGGATTTTTATCAGGGCACCGATCTATGGGATTTGAGCATGGTAGACCCTGACAATCGCCGGCCGGTCGACTATGCCCTACGCGCGCAGCTACTGCATGCACTACGCGAGCAAAGCGATCATGCAGGACCAGCTGCAGTCTGCACCGAGGTATTGCGGACCCTGCCCGACGGGCGCATCAAGCTATGGACCATGCACCGTGCTCTCACAACCCGCGGCGAATTGCATTCCATCTTCCGCCACGGCGAATATATTCCGCTGAATATTGAGCTGGAAAAACATCAGAACGCGCTCGCCTTTCTGCGGCAGGACAGAACCACAAAACAATCTGTACTTGTCGTCGCCCCTCGCTTTGCCTGCTCATTAGCCCAAGCAAAGCCTCACCTGCCTTTGGCAGACATCTGGGGCAAGGCGTTGCTTTCACTCCCGGATCAAACCCCTGCACAATTTGTGAATATCTTCACCGGTAAGCATCTACGGACTGACGAAGGCGGAAGATTGAAACTCCACGATATCCTGGCTGATTTCCCTGTAGCTATGCTGGTTGGCAAGCACTAGGTGGTATCGACAAATAGGCGACAGTAAACATATGGATTGTCATACTGACAGCCTAAAGCTTTATGCCTGCTCAACTGCTTTTTGCCTTACGTCTTCAGGCACGCGGTCCCGATCCGTAATTTCCGTAAGCGCAGCCAGCTTCTCAGCCAGCTTCGGCACAAGCACTCCTTCAGCGCAGCGCCAGCCCCAGTTGTCCCCCGACCGCGACGGCACGTTCATGCGAGCCTCTGAACCGAGTTCAAGGATGTCCTGCACCGGAAAAAGACAGATATCCGCAACCGACGTCGATGCAGCGCGAATCAGCGGCCACACCGCGCCTTCTTTACCTGGATGCACATACGCATTTACAGCCGCTTTTTCCACTTTAGTTGCTCCGTTCTCCCACCATCCGCGCGTTGTGTCGTTATCGTGCGTGCCTGTGTAGACGACGGTGTTTTTTTCATATCGATGCGGCAGATAATTGTGCGCGCCCCGGTTGGAAAATCCGAACTGCAGAATTCGCATGCCTGGCAAAATAAACTGTTCCCGCAAGGCATCCACTTCCGCCGTTATCAATCCAAGATCTTCGGCAATGAACGGAAGCTCACCCAGCGCCTCATGCAGTTTTGAAAACAGCGCCGCACCCGGCGCCTTCACCCATTCCCCATTGACGGCGGTATCGTCTTCCGCTGGAATCGACCAGTACGCCTCGAACCCGCGGAAGTGATCCAGGCGAATTACGTCATAGAGCGAATGCGCGCGGCGAATACGATCCACCCACCAATCGAAACCACGCTGTTCGAGTACATCCCACCGATAGAGAGGATTACCCCACCGCTGTCCCGTCTCGCTGAAGTAGTCGGGAGGTACTCCGGAAACGCGGATCGGTGAAAGATCTTCGTTCAATTCAAAGATATCTCGGTGCGTCCAGACATCCGCGCTGTCGTAATTCACAAAAATGGCGACATCGCCGATAAATCGGATGTCCCGTTCCGCACAATAGCGCCGAAGCTCTGTCCATTGCTCATCGAAAACGAATTGAATCACCTGTTCGATGGCCAGGTCTTCGCCTTGCTCTTTTTCCAGTTGGGCAAATGCATCCGCGTCTCGATATGCATATGCCTTCGTCCATACATTCCAACACTGCGAGTCGAATTTGCGCCGCAGCACATTGTAGCGGGCATAGGCATTCAGCCACGAACGATTGATCGTGCAATAGCCTTCAAATCGCGACCATTGCTCTGCAAACTGCGGTTCGGTCCGCCGATGTAGAAAATTGCGCGCGGCCTCAACCAACAGCGGCATCTTCTTCTGCACGACTTCTTCAAACCGGATATTGCCTGACCGTCCCGGCAGGCCAGCAATTCGCTTACGATCAATCCAGCCCCAGTCGGAAAGCTTTTCCAGACTCACCAGCAGCGGATTACCCGCAAACGCAGACAGCGCCGCATAGGGCGAATTTCCGTATCCCGTCGGACTGAGCGGCAGCACCTGCCATAGCCGTTGTTTTCCGGCAGCAAGAAAGTCGGCAAACTCATACGCGGCGGGACCAAGGTCCCCAATGCCACCATAAGAAGGCAGCGAAGTAATGTGCAGTAGTAGTCCGGAAGACCGCTCAAAAGACATAGATATGCTTTCCGCGCAAAGCCTGCAAAAAGGCCCGTGATTCGAAAGATTCCAAACCACGGGCCCCGGTTGCTCATTTCATTGTTGCTATATAGTTACGACTGCGGCGCTCCACCCGGTGCTCCTCCCGGTAATCCAGGCTGCTGAGCACGCTTATTCATGCGAATCCGGCCTTCTTTCTGATACCTCTCCGTCAGATTCGTCACGAAAACCGCGAACATCTCTTCCCGCTTCTGATTCAAAATCGAATCCCGCGTCTGATCGAGATTCTTCTCGATCTCTTCGGCGGTCGGCTGCTGCCTATCCGTTAGTTTCGCAACTACACCGGTGCGACCGCTGTTGATTGCCTGGCTGATCTGTCCTACTTTCAGGTCAAATAACGCCGGCGCTGCGGTCGACAACTGGCCAATATCCGGAACCTGCGCATCGCGTCCAACCAGATCGCTGCTCTTGATCGTGGCTCCCACTTCCTTCGCAGCCTTGGCAAGATCGTTCTCTGCGTGCGCCTTGTCGGCAAGTTCATTCGTTTTGCGCGTCAGCAATTGCGGCAATTGCTGCTCACGGAAGTCGTCGAGGATATGTGCCTTATATTCCTCAAATGTAGGAGCATGGGCGGCATGTATATCCTGCACCTGGAAGACCGCGTAGCCGTCACCTGTTGAAACAACCTGCGGCGCAGCGCCCGTCTTGGCTGCAAATGCGTTCGTCAGCATCTGCGATCCGTCGGCCAGCGTGGGGATGATTGCATTCTGGGCCAGAAAATCCGTCGTCACGACCTGCAGATGGTGAGCCGCAGCAGTTTGCGCAAGTCCATTCTTTTGGGCTTCATTCGCCAGTTGCTGGGCAAATGCCTGCTGTGCTTGCGCTTCCCTTTGACGCGTCAGAACCGAGACGATCGTCGGCTTCACTTCTTCCAGGGAGCGCGTGTGCGCCGTCTGTTTTTCTTCCGCCTGAATGATGTGGTAGCCGAACTTGGTGCGCACCAGGTCCGAAATTTGTCCCGGCTGTAGCGCAAAGGCAGCCTTGTCGAACTCCGGTACCGTCACACCGTGCTTGATGAAGCCAAGCTCACCGCCTTGTTCTTTGCTGCCTGGGTCATCCGAGTTCTTCTTTGCCAACTCGGCAAAGTTGCCGCCATTGTGAAGCTGCTTCAAGATGTCCTCGGCCTTTTGTCTCGCTGCCGCATCCGCCTTGGCATCGGCATTCTGGTCAACCTTGATCAAAATGTGCCGCACCTTCACCTGGTCTTCGACCTGATAGTCCTTTTGGTGCTGCGTGTAATATTGCTGCACTTCCTGATCGGTCACCTGCGGAACGCCGCCTGGAAGATTCGCCGTCGTAAACGCGATGTACTGAATCTTGCGCGTCTCCGGAATGGCCTTTGCATACCGCGCCGCGTTTTGCTTGAAAAATGTCTGGAGTTCGGCATCCGTCGGATTGATAGTCTTGCGCAGATCGTCCGCGCTCAACACCGCGTAATCGAACTTGATCTTTGTCGCCTGCTGCGTGAAAGCATCCCGAACCTGTTGATCGGAAACTGTAACACCGGCGGTTATAAATGACCGCAACCGGTTTTCCTGAATTTCTTTCTTCAGCTCTTTCTCAAACTGCTCGCGTGAGATGCCAAAGTTCTGCGACACCAGGCTCGCGTACTGTTCATCACCGATATAGTGGCCATTCGGGAAAAGCACCTGACCCCACGTACCTGTCTTTAAGAACGCACGAAGATCGTCATCCGTCACGGTCACGCCCATGCGGTTCGCTTCCTGCAACTCGATATGCTGCTGTATCAGTCCCTGGCCTACACGCTGCATCATGAAAGGCAGTACGAAATCGGGCAATTGCTGGCGCTGCATCATGCGCTGGGCAAGCTGCTGCACTTCCTGCGTGGAAACTTCGTCGCCCGAACCGAAGAAACGGCCGAGATAACCACCGCCGTGGATGGTCGCATAGGTATCGGCGCTGGAAGCCTGGTCACTGAAGATGCCCGGAACGAGCGTGATGACCATTGTGATGCAGGCAACGGCAATAATCACGACGAAGATTGCCTTCACCGTGCGGCTGTCTTTCTGAAGAAAACGAATCATGAGATGGGTAATGACCTTTTCGATCTGGCGCTTTGCAGACTTTCCGGCTTGCGGAAAAGCGGCTTCTCCTGCTTATCAGGAACTCTTTTATTATAAATCAGCATTGATTGGCGCGAAAAAGGGTGCCATCCCGACGAAGCCGCGCCTCATGCCAGCGTAATCACCGTAATCTCCGGCGGGCAATTGAGGCGGAGAGGTAGCCCGACTGTACCAATGCCTCGGTTCACATATAACTGCGTCGGCCCAACCTGAAAATGCCCATCCACAAAGTTCTGACCTAATGGGGGTAACATCAAAGGCGGCAAAAACGGAATCCGGACCTGCCCCCCGTGCGTATGCCCGGAAAGCATCAGGTCAACGTTATGCTTCGCCGCTTCCGGCGCAACATCCGGTTCATGCGCCAGCAGAATCACCGGCTCGCCGTCCGTGTGCGCGGTTTTGGGAATTGCCTTGTTGAAATCCGGACGCGGGTTGCCATTGAGCGCATCCGACAAACCCGCCAGCCATATCCGCTTTCCGTTGTGTTCCAACGGAATCGACCGGTTATTCAGCACCGGAATCCCGTGTGTCGTCAACGCATCGATAGCCGCGGGCTCGTTCACAATACAGTCGTGATTTCCCAGCACAGCATAGCGCTGCGGACATTGAATCCGCGTCAGCAATGCTGCGGATTCATAGGCCCATGCCACTGACCTGTGCCGTTCAATCGGCCCGAAGCTCACAAAGTCTCCGGTCAACGCCACCAGATCGGGCTTTAATGCATTTACTTCATGGATCACTAACTTGATGAAGAAAGCTTCCGTGTATTCCTTGAAATGGAAATCCGATACCTGCACAATCCGGAAGCCCTTAAATGCCTCCGGCAGCCGATTGATGACAATCGTTCGATGGACGATGTCGATCTCGTGCCGCGCGATTTCGCTCGCATAGAGGCCGAGACCTAGCGCCGAAAGTCCAGAAAATTTAATAAATTGGCGTCGAGAAAGAGCAGGTTTCTTCTCGAGCACAGAAATAGCCATTAAACAATCATACTTACACCACAGGCAAGAGTCGAGGGTCTGGTGTGGAGGAAGCTTTCTATTTGCATGAAGGAACAGGCCTTATGGTTTAAAAAAAGTTGGGCAAAGATGGTCGGGTTGGCACGGATTCTTCATAAATTTCCGGAATCTCTGGAACCCTCACGGCCACCGTAGCGTAGTCCTTGCCTAACGGAGGATCTCCTTATGGCAGCCCTGCGGCAAGACCTGTCCTACGCTTTTCGGCGTCTCTCAAAATCGCCCGGCTTCGTGCTCGCTGTTGTTATCTCCATTGCCCTCGGTATTGCCGCCAATTCCACCATCTTTTCTATGGTCAGCCGATTCGTGCTGAAGCCCCCGCCTGTCGGCAACCCTGGCACACTCATCGCCCTCCACACCACGCACGACGGCGACCAATGCTGCAACAATTTCCCCTGGCCGCTTTATACCGATGTGCGCGATCAGTCCAAATCCTTCTCCGGCCTCGCGGCTTATTATGAACTGCTGCCTGCCTCGATTGGCGGCAATGGAGAGCCGGAGCGCATCTGGGGCCAGTCTGCCACAGCAAATTATTTCGACGTAACCCAGCTCCACATGGCCCTCGGCCGGGGCTTTATGGCAAGTGAAGAACACGCGCAGGTCATCGTCCTGGGTCATCGCCTCTGGCAGCGCCGCTTTGCCGCTGACCCGACGATCATCGGTAAATCCATCACACTCTCAGGACACCCTTTCACCGTCGTCGGCATCGCACCCCAGGGCTTTCGTGGACTCGACGTCATCCTCGACCCGCAGTTCTGGATTCCCCTCGGCAATGTTGAAGCTCTCGCGCCCAGCGTTCCCAGCCGTGATTCCCGAGTCTCCCACTGGCTCGATGTCATAGGACGCCTCAAGCCCGGCGTCACGCAATCGCAGGCAGCCGCTGAGCTCAGCACCCTCTCGCAACACTATGCCGAGGCTTATCCCACAACCGACAAAGGTAACGGGTTCTACCTTGATCAGGCTGACTCCCTGCCTCCGCGTGACAAATCAACCATCCTGCTCTTCCTGGCCGCGCTCTCCATCGTCGTACTGCTCGTTCTTGCCATCGCCAGTGCCAATGTCGTCAATCTGCTCCTGGCCCATGCTGCCGGCCGTCAGCGTGAAATGGCCGTCCGCATTGCCCTCGGAGCAAAACGCGGCCAGCTCCTGCGTCAGATGCTCCTCGAAAGCGTCCTACTCGCACTCGGCGGGGGTGTCGTCGGTACCGCGCTTTCGCTTTGGGCCACATCGGCTCTCGCCGCATTCCACGTGCCTGCTCCGGTCCCGCTCGACCTGACGCTCAGCGTCGATTGGCGCGTGCTGCTTTACACCTTTGTTCTCAGTGTCGGCACAGGCGTGCTCTTCGGCCTCATCCCAGCATGGATCGCCTCGCGCCCAGTCCTGACCAGCGCGCTCAAAGGCGAAGACGTGCTCGCACGCCCAGGTCGCCGCATCACCCTTCGTAACATTCTGGTGATAGCGCAGATCGCCATGTCGATTGTCCTGCTTTCGGCAACGGGCCTCTTCCTGCGCAGCCTCGAACACGCCTCCACCATCGACATCGGCTTCCGTTCGCGCAACGTTCTCATGGTTTCCGTCGACCCGCGTGTGCACGGCTACACACCTGAACACACCACGCAATTCCTGAATGAACTTCGCGACCGCGTCGCCGCCATCCCCGGCGTCATCTCTGTCGCCGCAACCGACAGCGTGCCACTCTCCGGAGGCAACCGCAGGGACGGCATGCAGGTCGAAGGCCAGAAAAGTTCCAGGTCTGTCCCGAGCGCAGAACTCTACATGGCCACGCCGGGATACTTCGAAACCCTCGGCATCCCCCGCATTGCAGGCCGGGATTTTGCCAATGAATCGCCTACCGCACCCAAAGTCGCCGTCGTGAACCAGGCCTTTGTCCAGCAGCTCTTTCCGGGTGAGAACCCCATCGGCCGGCGCGTCAGCGGTGGCGGAGTCACTTACGAAATCATCGGCGTCACCAAAAACATCAAGTCGCGTTTCATTAATGAAGACGACCGTCCAGTCCTCTTCCGCTCCCTCGCACAGAACACCGCCAGCGACCCGGCCTTCCTCGGTTACACCCTCGTCATCCATTCCGAAAACAACACGGCGAACCTGCTCTCCGCTGTCCGTCACGAAATCCACTCGCTTGATCCGGCCATGGCCGTCTACAACGTCGAAACTATTGAAGAACATCTCCGGAGCGCGCTCTTCCTGCCGCGTCTTGCTGGAACGCTCTTCGGCGTCTTCGGCTTTATCGGCCTCATCCTGGCTACCGTCGGCCTCTATGGCGTCATGAGCTATGCCGTCAGCCGCCGCACGCGTGAAATCGGCATCCGCATCGCACTCGGTGCGCAACTCAGCGCCATCCGACGGCTCATCGTCCGTCAGGGAATCCTGCTCACGCTTATCGCACTCGCTCTCGGGCTGCCTGCGGCTCTTGCCGTCGCAAAACTCTTCAACAGCTTCCTCTATGGAATTCGCCCCCACGACATCGTCACCTTCACCTTTGTGCCGATCTTCCTGTCTGTTGTTGCCCTTCTGGCCAGTTGGCTCCCGGCACGCCGTGCCGCCAGGGTCGACCCCCAAACCATCCTGCGCTATGAATAGCTGCTCACGGGTGATTATGAGCCGCAGCGCAAAGACACAGTGATGTCGAAACGAATGAGAAGTGAGAGAATCTGTTATTCCACAAACCCAGGAGACTGAACGATGAAGAGGGATTACCTTTCGATGGCGAAGCGTAGCCTGTTTTTGGCCGCGATTGTCGCCGTTTTTACTGCGGGCAGCGCTTTTGCCCAGAACCGGGCTATCGACTTTACCAAGGGCATGCCGTTCAGTGATGGCTTCGTCGCCGGCAACACCCTCTATGTCGCAGGCCAGCAAGGACCTGATGCACACGGCAATGTAACCGGCACAGATATTACGCTGCAGACCACAAACGCTATCGCCGCAGTGAAAAAAGTCGTAGAGAAGGCGGGCTTTCAGATGTCTGACATCGTGTCCGTTACGGTTTACGTTACGGACCTCAATGATGTCGAAAAAATGAATGAAGTTTATAAAAAGCTCATGCCAGACCCCAAACCAGCGCGTGCCACAGTTCAGGTTGCAGGCCTGATCGGCGGTGCGAAGATTGAAATCTCTGCAATTGCCGTGAAGCACTAAGGGCGAATCGCAAAAGCAGAGATGAAGCAGGTAGCCGAGGACTTCAGCCCCTGAGGTTAAAACTGCGGATAGTAGTAGAAAGCTCCAGGCCAGTAATAAACGGGATACGCAACCGCTCCTGGAACCATAAAGACAGGCCTGCGACGCAGTTCTGGCTGTTGTGGCACGGATGCCTGCAGCTGTTGCGCTTCACGTTCTGATACAGGATTTACCGTCACCGGACCTGCAAGACGGAAATTCAGCACCGACTCCGACGGAATGATGATCTTTGGTCCTCTAGTGGCTGCCGAAGCCGCCAATCCCGTTGCACCACCAGCGACAGCACCAATCGCCGCTCCTGGTCCGCCTCCAAAGATCGCACCAAGCGTAGCACCAAATGCTGCTCCGCCCGCTGTGTTTGCCGTCGAAAATGCGCCTTTGCCGGGACCTTCGCTAGTCCACACGTCGGTCGATAACGCATAGGTCTTTCCACCGAGGCTGAGTGACGTAATTTGCAGCTGCAGGCCGGATTTGCCTACCAGATCACCCGGTTTTCTAACCCCGGTCACCTGTCCCGTCAACACCGCTCCTCGCGGAATTACCAGCGCACCACTTTGAAAGACATCGTTGGCCACTGTAGCCTGGAATATCGTGCCGGCCTGTACCCGGCGTGCATCGAGCGGCTCACTCGTACGCACGTTCAGCAGCGTGCCGACGGGTAGTGTGATCGGGCCGGTTGACAGCCGATAACTCGGTTGCTGATAGGGCTGCTGAGGAACATTTGGCTGCTGCTGATAGTAGGGCTGCTGTTGATCAGGTGGATAAGCCTGCTGATTGTCAGCCTGGTCGGGCCGTGAAATCCCCTGGTCATACGGCGGAGGAGGAGGTACCTGCTCTTCGGCGCTCTGGTCACCCATCTGCGGCTGCGCGGACATGTTGCTGACTGTCAGATTATTTTCAACAGAACGCACACCGCTCACCCCTGCCGCAATCTGCTGTGCGAGTTGCTTCGACGCCTCATCCTGCACGGTTCCGGAAAGCGTGACATTGCCCTGAATGGTCGCTGCGGTGATCTGCTGCCCCTGGAGCTGTGGCGACTGCGCCAGCGCGCCAGAAACATCCATCTGGATATCGAAATCCGCCCGCCCTGCTGTCTGCATCCGCTGTGGAGCAGCCAGAGCGGATGGTACATAGACGGAACCACCTAATCCAAGGCAGAGAATAGCAGCGGCAGCTTTACGCCCCATAGACCGGGCATCGAGTAAGTAATCCATAAGCGCAACAACCTCACTTCGCTCCGGCAGTCCTGGCCACATCCAATAGACGCGTGGCTTCACCCGAGCGTCACTCATAAGAACACAACTGCAGATAAAAAGTTACGGGCTGGCCGCAGCCAACCCGTAACCGGAAAAGCGAGGCTTAACCCTTCAGTTTCTTGTAGCGGCCGATCAAAGTGTTGGTCGAGCTGTCATGTTTGCCATCAGCCTTGCCTTCAAGCTCTGAGATGATGTTTTTGGCCAGTACCTTGCCCAGTTCCACCCCCCACTGATCGAAGGAGTCGATCTGCCAGATTGCGCCCTGAGTAAAGACACTGTGCTCGTAAAGCGCCACCAACTTGCCCAGCACTTCCGGCGTAAGCGTCTCTACAAGAATCGTATTCGATGGCCGGTTGCCCTCAAACACGCGATGTGGCACCAGCCAGTCCGCTGTGCCGTCCGCCTTCACCTGTTCAGCAGTCTTGCCGAACGCCAGCGCCTCCGCCTGCGCGAAAACATTTGCCATCAGCAGATCGTGATGGTCTCCGAGCGGATTCAGCGTCTTACCAAAACCGATAAAATCACACGGAATCAGCCTGGTTCCCTGGTGAATGAGCTGGTAGAAGGAATGCTGCCCGTTGGTCCCCGGTTCCCCCCAGAAGATTGGACCGGTTTCATAATTGACCCTGTCGCCGGCAAGAGTCACGTGCTTTCCATTGCTCTCCATCGTAAGTTGTTGCAGATAAGCAGGAAAGCGCTTCAGATACTGGTCATATGGCAAAACCGCAACGGTCTGGGCGGCGAAGAAGTCCGAATACCATACAGAAAGAAGTCCCATCAATACGGGGAGATTCTTCCCAAATGGGGCGGTGCGAAAATGTTCGTCCATCTCATGGAAACCGGCCAGCAGGGCACGAAAATTTTCCGGCCCGACAGCGATCATCGTTGAAAGCCCGATCGCTGAATCCATCGAATATCGTCCCCCGACCCAATCCCAGAAGCCAAACATGTTCGCTGTGTCGATGCCAAATCTCGAGACCTCCGAGGCGTTGGTCGAAACTGCCACGAAGTGTTTGGCAATGGCCTTTTCGTCGCCGAGTTTCTTAAGGCTCCATTCGCGCGCCGTATGCGCATTGGTCATCGTCTCAAGCGTCGTAAATGTTTTGGAGGAAATAATGAAGAGCGTCTCTTCCTGATCGAGATCGACGGTCGCCTCAGCGAAGTCCGTCCCATCCACATTCGAGACGAAGCGGAAAACCATGTCGCGCTTGCTGTAGTGCCGCAACGCTTCATAGGCCATCACCGGACCCAGGTCCGATCCGCCAATTCCGATGTTGATGACGTTCTTGATGCGCTTGCCCGTGTGCCCCAGCCACTTACCGCTGCGTACGCGATCAGCGAATGCGGACATGCGATCAAGGACATCGTGCACTTCCGGAACGACATCTTTACCGTCCACCAGTATGCTCGTACCCTTAGGAGCCCGGAGCGCAACGTGCAACACAGCGCGGTTCTCGGTAATGTTGATTTTGTCGCCGCGGAACATCGCGTCAATGCGTCCGCGCAGGCCGCTCTCTTCGGCCAGTTGCAATAACAGGCTGAGCGTCTCGTCTGTGATGCGGTTCTTCGAATAATCAAGGTAAATGCCAATGGCCTCTGCCTTCAGACGCTCGCCGCGCTTGGAGTCATCGGCAAAAAGCGACCTCAAATGGACGTCCTTGATCTGCTGATAGTGCGATTCCAGTGCCTTCCACGCGGAAAGCTGCGTAAGCGGGACTGCCTTTTCTGTAGCCATGACACTCCTTTTCTTCAGCGACTAAGATTTTCACACAGGCCGGATGGTCGCGTACAACCGTGACACTTTAGCTGAGACTTTTCATCGCAAATTCACGCGCCGCCTCTAGAACCTTTGTCACCGATTGCTTCGAGCACGATTCGGAATAGATGCGCAGCAGTGGCTCCGTTCCCGAAGCGCGCAGAAGCAGCCATGTTTCCGCGGCATTTGACTTCGTGGCCGCCTCTGGATTCTTCAGGAAGAACTTGATGCCATCGAGCGTTTCAACCCGCTCAACCGCCATTCCTGCAAACTCTTTCACCCCGCCATGCGCCTTGGCAATCGTAGCGTTCTTCAGATCATCGTTGATATGTAGATCGATACGCCCATACTGGTGCTCGCCGTATTCCTCGTGCAGCCGGGCAACGAGTTGCCCCAGCGTACGGCCTTCCTCCGCCATCACATTTGCAATGAGAAGCGCATTCAGCAATCCATCCCGCTCCGGAAGATGGCGCTTGATGCCAATGCCGCCCGATTCCTCGCCGCCGATCAAAATATCTTTCTCCAGCATCAGGTCAACGACATATTTGAAACCGATGCCATGCTCATGCAGCGTTCGTCCATACCGTGCGCAGATACGGTCGAGCATCTTGGTGGTATTGAAGGCGCGCGTCACATCGCCGGGCCACTTCTTTCGCTCCAGAAGCCACTGCAGAAGGACGGCAAAAATCTTATGCGGGTCGATGAAATTGCCATGCTCATCCACTGCGCCGATACGATCCGCATCGCCATCCGTGACGAGGCCAGCCTGACACTTCTGCTCGACAACCGTATCCTGCATCGCGCGGATATGCGGTTCAATCGGCTCGGGATTGATTCCGGGAAAAAGCGGATTATGTTCTGCCCGAATCTCCACAAAATCGACTCCGATTTTTGTGAAGATGCCGGCCAAGACGCCGCGCCCTGCGCCATACATACAGTCGATTCCGAACTTCAGCCCCGACTTGCTGATGAGATCCAGATCGGCAAATCGCGAAATCGCCTCAACATAGGGTGTCTGAAAATCGACAGTTTCGATTTTCGCCGGATTCGATGCCTTCGCCAGCGGCTGTCCGAGGTAGCTCTCGATCTCAGTCATGATCGATGGACTGCCGGAGCCTCCGTAATAGGCTTTATACTTCACGCCATTCCATTGATACGGATTGTGGCTCGACGTAATCATGACACCGCCTGCGGCTCCATGATCACGCACTCCATAGGAGAGCGCCGGCGTTGGTGTGATGCGGTCCGCGATCTTTACCGGGATACCGGCTGCAGCCAGAACTTCTGCAACGGCCAGCGCAAAGTCATACGACCCAAAACGCGTGTCGTAACCGATGCAGACGCCTATACCGGGGTCTTTTTTCGACGACACATACGTTCCGATGGCGGTCGCCGCCGTGCGGACATTCTCAAAAGTAAAGTCGTCGGCGATGATGCCTCGCCAACCATCCGTTCCAAATTTGATCGCAGTCCTGTTTCCCATGTTTCGGCTTGCTTCGCTCCTGAAAGTTTTAGATCAACTCTATGCGCCCACCTGCGGCAAGCTGCTTTACGATTTTGCCCACATCCTGTGAATGATGCCGGGTGGTTATCAGGATTGCGTCTTCGGTTTCTACGACAACCAGGTCTTTCACCCCAACAAGTGCAACAAATTTGTTTGGGCTGTAGACATAGTTTCCGTGTGCGTCCAGAGGAAGGCAGCCTGCACTCTCCGCGACATTCTCATACTCGTCGGATAGATTTGTGCGCTCAATCTGATGCTCATAAAGCGCGGCCCACGAGCCTAGATCGTTCCATCCGAAATCCGCCGGCAAGCAGTACAGATTCGAATGGTGTTCGCCTTTCGCGGAACGCGGCTCGAGAACTGCATAATCTACGCTTATGTTTTCGCACTGCGGATAGATCCGTTCAAACACCTCGCGAAACCCGGGCGTCCCATAGGCAGCCGCGATTTCTTCAAGAAGGGGTGCAGTTTCTGAAAGATGCTCGCGGATTGCATTGGCCAGCGTATGCGCGCTCCAGATAAAGATACCGCTATTCCAGTGGAAATTCCCTGCTGCAATAAATTCCTCCGCGCGCTCATGGTTTGGCTTTTCTGTAAATCGGCGTACACGCTGCGATCCATCATCGAGTACATCGCCTGTTTCAATGTAGCCATACCCCGTTTCAGGACGCGTAGGCGTGACGCCAAGCACTACCATGTTTTCGCCAGCGGCCGCGATCCTGATGGCGTGCTCGAGCACTGCGAGAAACGCAGCCTCATCACCGATGACATGGTCCGCAGGGAAAATTCCCAGCACCGCATCCGGATTTGTCTTTTCAATGAGAAATGCAGCCAGACCTGCAGCAGGAGCGGTATTACGCGCAGCCGGTTCGCATACCACCTGTTCTGGTGGCACAACATCAAGCTGATCGCAAATCGTTGGCGAAAGAAGATTGTTCGTGATCACCCAAAAGTCATCACGCTGTGCCAGCGGCGCCAAGCGGTCTACCGTTCGCTGAATCATGGTACGCTCGCCATCGAGCGCCAGAACCTGCTTTGCGCGTGCCTTGCGGCTTCGTGGCCAGAAACGGGTACCGCTGCCTCCGGCCAGGATAATTGGCCGAAAATCAATTGCCTTTGACATAGTTCTCCGTTCTTCGCGAAGGATATCAGGCAGATTGAGGAAGAATGCGCATGACGTCCGTTGCGCTTTCTGCCGAGATGCTCCAGTTGCTGGCGTTGGCGGGAATTACAGCGAGTTGGCAACGCCCTAACGAAAACGTTTCAAATCCCTCGCCCTCGACCTTCAGATTGCCTTCGGCCAGAAAAACGAGTTGCACTACATCGGTAGATGCAGTTTCGGCTGACAGCGTCATTGCGGCGCCGCCCCCCCAAACTCCAACGCTCCACCCGAAAATACCGTTCGTTGATAAGGATCGAGTGTCCATGAACGTACTCAGGCAATCTTTTTCCCGCCCTGGTTGAGAGACGCATTGCTTTCAGAGACTTCTCCAGATGCAATTCACGCGGACGTCCATAGTCATACATACGGTAGGTCAGATCGCTTGTTTGCTGCGTCTCCAGTAGCACCGCACCTGGCCCAACCGCATGCACGGTCCCGGCATCGACAAAGATCATATCGCCCCTGTTCACGGGCAGCCAGGCGAGCAAATCTTCCAGCCTTAACTCTTCAATCGCAGCGCGCACCTGCTCGGACGTCGTTCCCGCCTTAATGCCCAATGCGACCTCAGCCCCGGGCTGCGCGTCGAGCGCGTACCAGCATTCTGTCTTGCCGCGTGGTTCACCATATTTTTGCGCAAGCGCATCATCAGGATGCACCTGCACACTGAGCTTTTCCTTCGGGAAAAGCACCTTGATCAGTAGGGGAAACTCTTCGCCACCGCGGCCTTTGCCCAGCAACGCCTCGCCATGCGCGGCTGTAATTTCGTTGAGCGATTGACCTTGCAGCGGTCCAGTCTCTGCTGCACACATCTCGCCGGTGAGCCACACTTCGCCGATAGGTTCGCCATTTGTTTTGTAATCAAACCATGGTGAAAGATCATTGAACCCCCAGATTCGGGTCCGAAAGTAGGGAGCAAGCCTGAATGGAGTTAAACCTTGCATGTACCACCAGTATGCCTGATTTTGCTTTACTTACACAGCATCCTCCCTAGCGGCTACCATAGAAAAGACATGGCTCGTTATCTTGTAACCGGCTGCGCCGGATTTCTTGGCTCCTGGATTAGCCAGGCGCTTGTAGAGCGCGGAGAAACAGTTCGCGGCTTCGATAATTTTGAAACCGGCCGCAAGCAAAATCTCGCAGAAATTCTCGACCGCATCGAATTCGTTGAGGGCGATCTACGCAATGCGGATCAGATCGCTCGCGCCTGCGAAGGTGTGGACTACATTCTGCATCAGGGCGCTCTGCCTTCCGTTCCGCGTTCGGTCAAAGATCCGCGCACGAGTCACACGGCGAATATTGATGGCACCTTCAACCTGCTCGAAGGCGCACGCGCAGCCGGTGTAAAACGCGTCCTCTACGCCGCTTCATCTTCTGCTTATGGCAATCAACCCGGCTTTCCGCGCAAAGAAACGATGGTGCCTATGCCCATCGCGCCCTATCCGGTACAGAAACTGGCCGGAGAGCTTTACATGCGCAGCTATTGGCAGGTCTTTGGGCTCGAAACCGTATGCCTGCGCTACTTCAATATCTTTGGTCCTCGGCAGGTTCCCGATTCCCCCTATAGCGGAGTTATGGCGAAATTCACGCTACTCATGCTCAGCGGAGAACAGCCCACCATCTTCGGTGATGGCGAGCAGGGCCGCGATTTCACTTATGTAGAGAACGCTGTATCGGCCAACCTGCTTGCCCTGCATGCGCCTACTGAAAAAGTTGCCGGCAAGGTCTTCAACGTGGCCTGCGGTGAGCGGCACACGCTGAATAAGACATACAAAATTCTCGCGGAATTGACTGGGTTCACTAAGCCGCCAATGTATGGCCCTGAGCGCACCGGCGATATACAGAATTCACTGGCTGATATCAGCGTCGCGCGTGAAGCCTTCGGCTATGAACCGCTTATCAGCTTTGAAGAAGGCCTGCGCCGCACTGTCGAATGGTATAAGCAACAGATGAACGAGGCCGCCCCGCAGAGCAGCCTCGTGTAATTGTAGCTTTTACGGCTATTTTTACTGAGCCGCGTTCACTAATTCCCTCAGTGGCGCAAGAACCGTAAAGCGGACAAGTCCCTGCGGTTTTTGCGCTGCATCGATCGCTGCGAGACTGTTCTGCTTCCACACCTTCGCAGGCGCGAGCGATCTGATCCGCATTGCGTAGATCGCCCTCAACGAATTCGATGCGGTCGAGAATTTC
>Ga0207114_1109_pt1 | contig 23757 bp, 20 predicted proteins | sample Alteio_BWMinHeat_70_FD_153560 | JGI IMG/M metagenome (GOLD analysis project Ga0207114, IMG submission 153560) | Enriched cells from forest soil in Barre Woods Harvard Forest LTER site, Petersham, Massachusetts, United States -... | ecosystem: Environmental > Terrestrial > Soil > Temperate forest >... | reverse complement strand
TTAAATATTGCTATTGCACCCAACGTTTTCATTTTTTCATTCGTTTTACCAATACTAGTAATTTCATTCCAAATCAAGTGCAAAGAGCTATTTTGAGTTGCGCTTTCAGAATTAGCGGATGTTAGAAATAGAACATTAAAAACAATGATCATGAAAAAAACATCCCTGAAAAGGCTAAGCCTTATTTATCTTTTGTTTTTTATTTTCCAATGCTCATTACCCGTGATGGGCCAGTTAATGTTTCAAAAGGTTGTTTCTGGAGGATATGCATACGATGCTCATAAAGTTGTGAAAGGAAGTGGATATGTTTTTGGTGGGATAACAAATAATACACCAACAGCCGGGATCAGAAATAGCTATGTGGTAAGAACCGATGTTAACGGAGATACCTTATGGACGTCTGCCTGGACAGGAGTTGCCGGAAGTTGTGACCAGCAATATATTAATGATTTATGCCCCTTGAGTGATGGAGGAGTTATTGCAAACGGAGGTAAAGGAATCTGCGGTGACACAACAAAAGGAGGATCTATAGTTCGACTCGATAAAAAATGGAAATATAAAATGGGCCAAGTCCTTTTGGATTGGTTGCGACCCTTACCCGTGTATACAAAGTAGTGATGGAAATTTTGTAACAGGTGGATATATTTCTAACGGAGGATACACCCAACCCAAAGATGCATATCTAACTAAACTTGATTCAGCAACCGGGGACACTATTTGGTCCAAAAGGATCGGCGGAGCGGGAACAGTTGACTGGTTCTACCATATTTTGCAGACCCCGGATGGCGGGTATTTAGCCGCTGGTAAAACCAATAGCTTTGGTCAAGGAGGGTTAGATGTTTATTTGGTGAAAACAAATGCCAAAGGAAACGTTATGTGGTCTAAGACATACGGCACTGCGGCATTAGACGAAATTGCTTGGGGACATTGCCTGCAGCTAACCTCTGATGGTGGGTATATTATTTCCGGAACAGGAGGGGCAAATAAATTGATTATTGAGATGCTTTTTACAAATGTGCTATAGCGAACGATACTTCCCCAGTTAGCAAAACACTGGAAGTTCCGTTATATAAAGTGCAGATGACTTGTGCATGCACTATTTTAGTTGGCTGCCCGTTGCTATTATTTTTGTAATCAGCAACAGAGGTCACGTTAAACATACTCTTTGTTGATTGGCTATTATTGGAAGACATATACAGATTTCCATTTGCGTCGTGCCATTCTATCATGACGCTGCAAAGATTCAATGGGTTCGCAATAGGCGTGCTATTTAAAGGATAGAAATTGGTATTGCAAATCGTGGTGGTTTGAGTGGCAATATTTTGATGCCAAACAACGGTCGTATTTGAAGCATCAGTAACGGAAAAGGAGGCAGCGTATACACCCGGATTGGTGTAAGTATGAACTGGTGAAAGCAGTCTTGAAGAATTCCCATCTCCAAAGTCCCAATAGTAGCTATATGGCGGAGTCCCACCACCCTCACTTTGCCCGAAGGTATAAGTATTTCCTGAAGCACTCCCACCACATATTGCTATAAGAGGATCACCTACCTGACCCACAGTTATAGTATTAGTAAGAGATGAAGAGCAGGAACTAGCTGATTGAGCGTTTAGAGCAATAGTATAAAACCCAGGGCGGTTAAACTGATGCACCGGCCTATTCAAATTGGAGGTAGTTCCATCTCCAAAACTCCAAGCATAGCTTTGGCCGGCTTGTGTATACAAGCTATCGAAAAATTGGACAGCAAATTTAGTAGCTGCTCCAGACGGTACATTAAAGGAGTAGTATCCAGGTGAAAGCGAACTGTCTATGTTAGTGGGGGCCACTGAATATGGTCGGTAATCCTTGATATAAATTTTTAAGGAGTTCGTACAGTTTGAAACGCATCCATAATTTTTTAGTTCCCCAATAAAATCATAAACACCATTTCCATCAAGTCTATATGAACTATACATGTAATAATTGTTCCCATCCGCCTCAATATCGACAGGAGAGCCATTTATCTTACCATTAAAATAAAAAACGGCTTTAATCGGAGGGCTTATTTTAGGATCGTCTTTTTTACAACATAATAAAGCGAAGCTTAGAAATAGAAAAATGGAACCATGGAATATTTTAGCTTTCATAACATCAAGTTAATAATTTGGTCGTCAAATGCAAAATGGTAGCCACCAGCGATTTTCTTCTCATTTCTCAAATGTAGTTCGGATTTCATTTTCTCTAAAAGTAATTGGGAAAATCATAAATGACCCAAAGCAGCTAGCCTTTTCAATGTCCATAACTTCACAAGTACAAGTAATTGATATTGAGCGTAATGTGAAATCGCCTAAAATAAGCATACAACCCACCTTTAAAGACTTAACGGATCTTATCAATGAAATGTTGGGGATCGAAGGTGATTTTTTTATTTCTGCGTGAAAGAACGTTTATTGGACTTTGAAACAAAACTCATCCGGTGGGGGTACCGGATGAGCTGATTTAGCCAACTATGTGAGTTTATGCCTACTTGGTGATCAACTAAGATAAGTGTTGATACAGGGAGAGACGACCTTTCAGCGGGGCATTATAAATTTTTCATGGCGAGTATTAATGAATAACATAAACCTTTTGCGCTATTGCTCTTCCTTGAATATTTAGCTTAATAATATAAACGCCAGTTGCAAGTATCGATGCATCAATTTGTTCACTATAATCGCCAGCCAAAACTCTTTCATTTTTAAGTATCGCGATCCTATTTCCCAATAAATCCCATATACTTAATTCAATATTCGAATCTTGTGTAAGAGAGTAAAGAATACTTGCAGAGGTTCTGATGGGATTTGGATAAATTTCCAATGAAGAAATGGCTTCTCCCTTCGTATCATTTGAGCCTGGCTCATTGAGGGGATTTGCAAGTTTAAAGAAATTACCAGAAAATATGTATTTGCCAATAAAACAATTTTGGATGTTTAAAGGACTTAAGGTGATACCAGAATTGAATTTCAGGTCGTTGTAAAAGTTAATTGGCTCAGATTGAACATTAGAATAGTTTCCGATCGCATAAATGAAATTGGGATTTTGTATCCCAGGGTCAGAACAAATATTACTTATCACGGGGGAGCCGTTGCCTGTAATTTGCTTGATATCCAAATATGCTCCTCCTTTGCTATCAAATTCAGCCAAATAGCTGTCCACTTCTGTGTATGGGCATTTAAGAGAAACCAAACCATTATTAAACAAAGCATGCCCCTCAAAATATCCGCCAATAAATAGGCTTTTCAAATTGTCGTTATAGCAAATACTAGTTGCGTTCGTATAGTCAGTTGACAGTGGATTTTGCCCCCCCTCTTGTATGGCCCACAACGTCTTGCCATTAGGGGAAGTGTTTTGAATTTTGGCAATAAAAATATTGTTATAGTAGTTTGGATTATACGAAGACTTAAGGACAAAATTGCCTATGGTTATAGAGTCACTAAAATTGCCAGCAACATAACAGTTCCCATAGTTGTCTGCAGCAATTGAAGTTGGAGCAGATCCACTATTTGAATTGGCAGCAACAATTGTTTCCAAATATATAATGTTTCCATAAAAATCACATGAGACCACAAACCCTGTTTCCTCTGCATTATTATAGTTGGCCAATGCAAGTCCACCGAAACTACCATTTCCACCAACAACACCACCAGCAACATAACTATTTCCAGTTTTATCCACCGCAATGGCGGAGCCATATGATGTTAGAGTAGTGCCGCTCGGCCCCTTCTCCCATGTAAATTTCCCATTCGGGTCCCATTGGGCGATATAAATAGTGTTAATATTCCCTGGTTGCAAATTCGTGTAGTTCGGAAACAAAGCAGTACAGTTATAAAAATATCCAGTTAGGTAACAATACCCACCTCCATCTACAGCAATTCCATTTGAGTTCACGCCAAAATAACTTGTCAGGGGTTGAGAACACAATATCTTATCGGCCCACAGAAAATTGCCCTTAGAATTATATTTCGCTACATAAGTATTCCTTCCGTTTAGCGGGGGAGTAATATGAAATGCGTTTCCTCCAAATTTCACAGTACCAGTGAACGTTCCGGTCACATAAATATTTTTACCTGAAGCATCCAGGGCAATACCAGAACCTGTGGCAGTTCCATCAATTGATTGAACCCACATGGCATTCCCATTTGCGTCATATGAGACAATATAAGCGGCCGGCGTGGGACTATTCAGCGAAAGTCCGGAACCGAAATTTACTAAACCCTGGTAATTTCCAATAGCATATAAGTTGCCATTATTGTCTGACGCAACACCTGCCACAAAAGCTGTTTGTCCTGAGCCATATCCGATTGCAAATTGCCACTGCTGAGCATTTAACTCAACATTCAAACTAACCATTACTATAAATAGAATAGCTAATTTCAAAGTTATTGCTTTCATGAAAAGTGTTTTAATTATGCACAGCCAATTCACGATTAATTATCTTCCGTGCTTAGGCTAGAGTGTTTTCTAACAAGAGAATATACTTTGTTAATTAGCATTTTATCCATTCGTGGGGGAATTCCCCCAAAAATGCTATTGCCTCTTCGGGGGCGTTCTGAAATAAAAATACAACAACCGTAATCTAATCTTTCGAAAAGAGATACTTCAACCCTCCTTGAAACGGACAAAAAATTTCCTGGACTTTTTAAGAGCAAGGTATCTGTATTACTTTCGGATTCCACTACCTCCCAGCCCAGTGATTTTGCCGAATCAAGTATTCTCTGATAAATAAAATCTCTGTCCTTAATAAAAGTCTGTGTTATCATTTTGCTTTCTATTATAGATTCTTCTTTTCCCGGGATTTGTGTTGAATTCTTTAGTCCCTAGTTTCATTTGAAGGTCTTAGCTAAATTATAGATCGTTTCTAAAATATTAAACGTATGTCCTCTGAGAAAGGTTGGGTCTATTCAGAAATTCAAATTAATCCACTTTGGGGTTTCGGGATTTTAAAAAACGATTTTCTTCTACTAAAAGAGCGCATTAGAGAATTCCATTTAGTCGCTATCGGAATTAGCATTATATGGGAGTTAAACCCCATTTTAAGAGGGTGCTTATCTCATTTGTGTATGATGTAAGTAAGTTGCAATTGCATTGATATATTCTTCCCAATAGCTCCAGCATTATAATATTCCGTTTTCGCAATATTTATCAATCCGTAATTCAAGTATGCTCCAGCACCAATGTTACATAGTATTTGTTTTCTATACCCAGCGGACAGTCCTATATCATAAGCAGAAAATCCATTTAAATACCCATTTACTTTCCTGGAAACGGAAGGTTGCTTTCCCGAATAATCCTCGTGGTATGAGGATATTGTTCCGGAGGAATTAAAAAGAAAAAACACATTTGCTCCTAACTGAACTGAATTTGTTTTATTGAGATTCGCAGTAATAAAAATCGGGATAATTGCATAGTGCAATTTATCAATTCTAATTTCTGTAATGTTTGCCGAATACCCAAAATCGCAGGTACTCTGAGTCGTGAAAGTCCTCACCCCTGCATTATCTGGAAGTTTCAAATAGGTATACACAAGTCCTATCCCACCACCCCATCTTTCGGAAAAGGGTTTTAGAGCCAGGACCCCAATAATAGGGCTAACGGAATTATTTAAGGCGTTCGCTCCAGCCTCCAAGGAAATTTTCATACACTTACCATTTGTGTTGAGGCCAGATTGCTTCTTGGTTGTATCTCCAATTTCGGCAGAAACTCCAATTATGCTCTTTGAAATTATAGTGTCATTCGACCTGGAATTTGGAATGGTTCCATTAGACAATGACTGGTGATTTTGACCATATTCTTCCGGTGTGCTAGTATTTTTCATGGCATCATGACTTTCTGTATTTGATACCATATTATATGGGCTGTTTTCATTCTCACCAGAAAGTGAAGATCCAATTGAATCTATACTCTTTGCTGAAATGAATGAAGAATTCGCCAATTTTTTTTTGTCATTCTCCTGGACCACTTTTTTATCCGTTGCGTCAGGCCCAGCTTCATTTCCCATCAAAGTTGAGTTAGAAATCACAGTTGAACGCTTAATACCTTGGTATTGACTAAAATCCTTCGCTTCTTGGGAATGAATATTATTACCAAGAGTGTTACTTCCTGATTTAGTGGTTGGAAAAACCAATGGTGTTTTCTTCGCTTTTCCGGAATCAACATTCCTTTCAATAAACGATTGGCCTCCGGATAGCGTTTTCATTTCAACCGATGAAGAATGGGTCTTCTCCGATGCTTCACTAATCCTTTTTTCGATCGTAGTAGCGTTGGAAAATGAACTAAGGCTCGCTTTAGTATATGATGCAGGTGTTGCAATATCATCAATTTGTTGCTTATGATTAACAGTTCTTGAAGGTGTAATTTGTTTAATTCCCCCAAGTTTTCTGTCCGGTGGTGCAATATGGTAATGCGGGAATAAATTACAAAATAAACCAGCCAAAATCAGGCAAGACAATCCTAAAAATGCAAAGAGTCCGATTATTCTCCTTTTTTTATCCCGATGAAATTGCTCATTGAACTTTTTAATACTAGCCCAATTCGACTCATCATAGGGGATTTGCCTTTCTGAAAATTTGGATCGAACAATGTTCTCGAATTTTTCAGTATTTCCCATCACTATCCAATTTTAATTGGTGATATTGTTTTGTGAATCATTTCCTTAAGCTGTTTCTTTGAAAAATTAAGATGCCAACGAGAAGTTACATCCTTCATTCCTAAGAGTTCAGCGATTTCTTTGTGCGAAAAGCCATCGATAACGTACAGGTTAAAAACCTTTTGACTCACTGGTGGTAATTTCACTATTAAGGCATTTATTTGCTCAACATTCATATTCTGTAACGCCTTGTTGACCACTTCAAGATCTTCATATTCAGTGTAATCTTCAACATATTCAATATGTTTTCGATGCTCCTTTCCCTTCCTGTATTCATCAATTAGAACGTTTACCATTATCTTATTTATCCAAGCTTTAAAATTTGTGCCAGCCTGATATTTCTCAAGATTATTTAGAACTTTCAAAAAGCCTATATTGAACATTTCCCGTGCATCTTCTCTTGAATTTACATATCTTAAACATATTGACATAAGATAACAATACGTCTTCTTATATAGCTCATATTCAGCCCTTGAATCCCTTTTTATGCATGCGGTTATTAGTTCACCTTCAATTTTCATGCTCAAAAATTAGGAAACGGGGATTTTATAAAAATAATTAGGTTCAAAAAAGGAAAAACAAAGGTTATGGGTTCCCCAATCAACAAACTCCACCAGTAATCCTTTTTAAAGAAATAGCAACATGTATATAATTAAACGTATGTTGGAGGGGTAACGTTGGGGCCTATATCAAAGAAAAGTCTTCATTTTAGCACCGTTAAGGGTCTTATCTGCAATTTAAAGTTGGGCTAGTTCGTCAGAAGGTAAGGAATTATACAACAAAAGCACTTCGTTTATAAGGGAAGAGTTGGGGTAGAAATGTTAGTTTTTAATTTATTTTCTCTCTATAAAGTCTATCCATTTGGGCAATTCAAACAATAGATTTCTCATAACGGAGTCCGTGCGTTGAGCAAACAAATTCAAATCTCCATAAGATTCCCCCTTACTATTACTTACCAAATCGGTTACACCTCTTAATATTATTATTTTTTTCTTATTGAGGCTGGCTGTGTATGCAATTGCTCCCGACTCCCAGTCTCCTGCCACTGCAAAATATTCATTTTTCAATTGTTCAATTTCTTCTACCCTTAAGTCTTTGTCAGCCGATACCAAAACGGTTTTACTGACTTTAGAAGGGAGATTATCGCCAAGCCAAGTCAAATCAATTGGAGTTGTATACTCCGCAATTGCTTCTTTAGAATTACCAATTGCTTCCCTTATATCATAAATTATCGTTTTGTCGGCTAATACAATATCAAACCGACCTATTTGCCCATCTATACCACCACAAGTTCCAATATTTATAAGAATCTCTGGTTTGAAAGTGTCAATCACATATTGTGTTGCACCAGCCGCAGATACTTTGCCCCAACCCTCATGAAAAAACAATATATCCTGATTATTTATTTTCTTATGAAAGTATTCGCCCCAGGGGGATTTATGATAATCTTCATTAGGATATGTTTTTTTTATGACTTTCCATTCCGTGTTAGCTGAAACTATAACAGCATACTTATCATGTTTAACACAAGAAGCATTAAAAACCAGGATCAAGAACATAAGAATCATTCCAACCGTTTTCATTCATTTACTGATTTAAATGATCTTTTAAAGCCCTTGGAGAGTGGCAATTTTCTTACCGAATGATTATCAAACGCTTGTTAAAAATCTGCTTGCAAGATGTCAGGCACACATTGTACATGCCCGGGGCCAAGGTACTTACATCGAGGGTGGTTCTGCCATTTTGGATGACTTGAGTAAGTATAAGTTCTCCCGTATCGTTAAACAAACTCAATAATTGATTTTCGGCTGAAGGGGTTTCAATGTTTACATAATTTGTGGAGGGGTTAGGAGAAAGGATGAGTTGTTGAGCACTTGTTGATTCCACGATTCCCGTGGCAGCACTTTTCCATTCCGCTATACAACTTGCCGACACACCTCCTGCCTGGGAAAATTGTCCACCTGCGTAGAGATTACCATTATAAAAATCAAGAGCAAAGGTATAGTTATTCGTACCCGTTCCCAGTGCAGACCATGAGGTTCCGTTCCATGCTGCCACATAGTTTGCGGAAATTCCTCCGGCCGTCGTAAAGAGACCAGCAGCATAGAGGATTCCGTTGTTAAACACAAGCGATTGTACTTGTCCATTCATGCCGCTTCCAAGACCAGACCAACTGGTGCCGTTCCATTGCGCAATATAATTCACCGCAACACCATCAGCATTGGCGAAGGTGCCACCTGCATATAATATATGGTTGACCGAGTCGACAGCAAGGGCATAAACGGTATTGTCCATCCCTGTACCGGATCCCAATGGCGAGTAAGAAGAGCCATCCCATTTAACTAACCTGTTTGCGATCACGACTCCTGTTACATCATTCGTAAAGCTTCCTCCGGCATATAGGGCTCCGTTGTATACAGCCAGGGCGTATACGAAACTGTTCAGACCATGCACCAATGGATTCCAGGTTGTGCCATCCCATCGTGCAATGGAGGTGCAAAGAGTGTTTCCACCTGCTTTGGTAAATTGTCCTCCAGCATATAGCGAACCGTTATAAGCCTGAAGCGCATTCACCGTCTGGGGAGTCCCTCCCGGTGTCATGCCCACACCTAAAGGAACCCAGGTTGTTCCTGTCCATTTCACAATATTATTGGCACTTACTCTGTTTGCGCTGGTAAAACTGCCTGCGGCATAAAAATTATTATTAAAGGTGGCAAAGGCACTCACCGTATTGTTCATACCTCCTCCCACAGAATCCCATGATGTCCCATTCCAGGTAGCTATATTGTTCGCTGTTATTCCCCCGGCAGAACTGAAATTTCCTCCTGCATATAACAAGGAATTGAAAACACCAATAGCAGACGTATTCTGGAAGTGCAACCCTGACCCAAGGGGAATCCACTGTGCGGTTCCACTTTGGGTATTCGCAGTGAGCCAAATAAAAACAAACAGCAGTTTTGGTAGAGGGCTTTTTTTCATGAGATTGTTTATTGTAGTGGAAAAAGAATTTAGAATTTCTTAACTAAATTAGGATAAAAGTTTAGACTTGAGAAAAATCTGATTTCCCTTAAGGTTATGACTGAGTGTCAAGATCATTTGCTCATCATTGTCTTGTCACTTCAAAGTCAAGGACAGTGTGCCCATTTTCAAATGTATTTACAAGATCCTTGGTAATAACAAAACCGTATTTCTTATATAAATTGATTGTCTTGATATTTTGCCGGTTGACTGTAAGCAAAATTTTCTGCAGATGAAGGTCGATAGTAATTTTTCGATCAATTGAAAATGGGAATCGGTTTCAGCTTTGCTAATATTCATTTCTTTGACAATTAAAAATTATGGTGCATGGAATAGCATTGGAGAGATTAATCTTATCACAGATTCTGGTTTAATAGCAAATATAATCTAAAACAATTCGCACCAAACTTCTAATATCTGTCAGGGCCGGTATTTAGCGAAAAAGGCTAGAATTTGAGGCTTTTCTGATGTTTCAAACTAAATCTGGTGGTGATCCGAACAAAATACAGTCCCGCCGGGAGTGAAGAAATGTTGATGAGTGTCTGAGCATCGTAAAGGGCTTTTGATTCAAACAGTCGCCCTTTAATGTCGCGCATTTCAAGTGCGAGCGTAACTAATTTTATTACTTTGTCATAAAGCAAAAAAACACCTATAATCGGATGATATATAGGTGCTTACATTTATTTTCGTGGCTCCGGCGGGAATCGAACCCACATCAAAAGTTTAGGAAACTTCTATTCTATCCATTGAACTACGGTGCCATTAAGTATAAAAGAGCAGCACTGCTACTCTTTTATACTGCAATTCGCCGCAAAATTAACAGTTTTTCCCTTATTTCACCTACTCCGGGGGCATATTTTCCCTTCGGTTGGTCGGTCCCTGCTGAGGAGAGGAATCGGTGTTCGTTAGGGCATAGACACTACCAGCTTGTCTTTTTCCCGTCTTACTTTCTTAGCCTTTGCAAGGGGGTCTTGCTCCGTGTCGCGGTAACCGAGGGTTAGAATGGCTACGCTTCTCAACCCCTTTTCTTTCAGTTGCAGGAGCTCGTCTATTCCGTCCGGATTGAAACCTTCCATGGGAGTGGCATCTACTTCTTCGTTGGCGGCAGCAATGAGGGCAGTACCCAGGGCGATAAAGGCCTGACGAGCCGTCCAGCTGGTCACCTGATCTGTTGATTTGCCTTGTTGGCTGCCCAGGATTGTGGCTTTGTATTGATTCAGTGTTTCTACTGGTATTCCTCTTTCCCGGGCTACATCTTTCATAAAGTTATCTACTCTTTCCTCACTGATTGTGTTCCAGGCAGCAAATACGAGTACATCCGATGCTTCTACCAGTTGCGGTTGGTTGAATGCCTGGGCCTGTATTTTTTTACGAAGTTCCATGTTTTGAACATGAAAGATCGTGTATGGCTGAAGACCAAAAGAAGATGCGGAGAGGCGGGTGGCATCCAGAATACGGGCAATTTTTTCTGACGGAATTTTTTGGCCGGTCATTCTTTTGGTGGCATAACGCCAGTTGAGTAATTCAATCAGATTCATAGGATGTCTTTTAGTTATTGGTTTTACTCTTCTTTTGAATAGCCTTAATGGTAGCTCCGGGTGACATCACAAAAGGAATCTGTGCCCAGTCCTTGTACTTGGCTTCCAGGGCTCCTCTTTGGGAATCATCGGTAGAAGCGGTTTTCATATCAGCAAAATATTGGCGGAAGACATCGATGACTTCCGGTCCTCCTACTTCCCCATGGCCCGGAACAATTTTTTCAATCACAAACTGTTTCTGAAACTGATCAAAAGCAGCTACATAGCCATCGGGATCGGCTACACCCACAGTAACAGGTGCTTGTTTGTTGAGTACCACATCGCCGGTAAAAAGCATTTTCCGTCGGTGCAGGTATACGACTACATCGCTTGCTGTATGAACATTTTTGCCCAGGTTAAGGAGGGTGGCAGTGTCGTTACCCATTGGAATGTCCATTTTGTCCTTTAGCCATTGAGTGGGGCAGGTGCCTGCACCTGCTTCCTTGATCCAAAATTCCCGGGTATAATTTCCTCCGGCAATGATGGACTGACCCGCATAATATTTGTTGCCTTCACTGTGGTCGCTATGGTAATGGGTATTAACCACCAGAATGGGTTTGTTGCCGGCCAATGTTTTCACCTGATTGTAAAGAAGTTGAGCCGCATCCCCCATCTTGGTGTCTATGACGAGTACAAGGCTGTCGGAAACCAGTATCCCGCTGTTGCCGCCCCCTCCTAGCACCAGTGTCAGCTCTTTGTCGTATTGAACCGTGCTGGTTTGTTTCATCTTTTTCATGAAGGGATAAATGTATATCATGAATAAGGTAAATCCGACAGCGCCGATTACCAGAAGAATGCCGCCGATCCATTTGAGTGCTTTTTTCATCTTATTTATCAGTATTTAATTTTGAAATGTGAATTTCCTCTACAGGATGGTTTGTAGTGAGGACATTATTTTACTCCGCCCCCGTTTTCAATTTCTTTGGTAGGGGCCACAAAAGCCAGTTCCCCGTTGCCGTTCTCTGCCATCAGAATCATTCCCTGGGATTCTATTCCCTTGATTTTTCGTGGAGCAAGATTTACGAGTATGCTTACACGCTGACCGATAATGTCTTCCGGTTTGTAACAACCGGCAATGCCAGACACAACAGTGCGCTGATCAAGTCCGGTGTCTATCTTAAGTTTCAACAGTTTGTCTGTCTTTGGAACCCTTTCTGCTTCCAGGATGGTACCAACCCGTATGTCCATCTTTGAAAAATCATCGAAGGAGGTTTCTGGCTTTACGGGGGCCATCACCTTGTTTTGGGCTTCGTTCGTTTTCTTGCTTTCCTGAAGTTTTTGTACCTGTTCTTCTATGGCTGCATCTTCAATCTTATCGAAGAGCAGGCTTGCGGTGCCTGTCTTGTGTCCGGCATGAAGGAGGTCGGAACGTCCGGCATGGCTCCAGCGGAAGCCTCCCAGGTTAAGCATTTCGGAGAGCTTTTTGGCTGTAAAGGGCAAAAAGGGTTCCATGAGTACAGCCAGGTTGGCGGAAATCTGCAAACTGATGTTCATGATGGTTCGTACCCTCTTCTCATCCGTGGCAGCAATCTTCCAGGGCTCGTTATCGGCCAGGTATTTGTTTCCTGCACGGGCCATGTTCATGAGTTCTGACAAGGCTTCGCGGAAACGGAATGCTTCCAATGAGGCGGCAATGCGGGCAGGGAACTTGCTTATTTCCTCCAACAGGATAATGTCGGACTTAGTATACTCATCTGCCTGGGGAACTTTTCCCTCGTAATACTTGTGGGTAAGCACCAGGGTTCGGTTGATGAAATTACCCAGGATGGCTACCAGCTCGTTGTTGTTCTTGGCCTGAAAATCCTTCCAGGTAAAATCATTGTCCTTCGTTTCCGGAGCGTTTGCACAGAGCGTATAACGAAGCACATCCTGTTTGCCTTTAAATGTCACCAGGTATTCGTGCAGCCATACGGCCCAGTTTCGGGAAGTGGAAATCTTGTCTCCTTCCAGGTTCAGGAACTCATTCGCAGGTACATTATCGGGCAGGACATATTCTCCGTGAGCCATCAACATGGCCGGGAAAATGATGCAGTGGAACACGATATTGTCCTTGCCAATAAAATGGATGAGGCGACTTTCTTTGTTTTGCCAGTACAGTTTCCAGTTTTCGTCTTCTCCTTTATTCTTGAAATATTCCCGGGTTGCAGAAATATAACCTATGGGCGCATCGAACCAAACATACAATACTTTTCCTTCTGCATCTTTGAGCGGAACTTTAACGCCCCAGTCCAGGTCCCGTGTCATGGCTCTGGGTTGCAGTCCCTGATTCAGCCAGCTTTTGCACTGCCCGTATACGTTGGTTTTCCAGTCCTTGTGTTTGTCTATATATGCTTCAATATCGGGCTGCATAGTATCGAGCGGGAGGAACCAGTTTTTGGTTTCCTTCATCACCGGCTTTTCCCCCGAAAGAGTAGAGTGGGGGTTGATGAGGTCTGTGGCGTTTAGGGTGGAACCGCATTTCTCACATTGGTCACCATACGCATTTTCATTCCCGCATTTTGGACAGGTACCGGTAATATACCGGTCGGCCAGAAATTGGTTGGCTTTTACATCAAAATACTGTTCGGTGACTTCTTCCTTAAATATACCTTTATTATAAAGATTCAGGAAGAAATCCGAAGCGGTCTGGTGGTGGATGGGATTGGAGGTGCGGGAGTAGATGTCGAATGATACACCGAACTGGGCGAAAGCATCCCCCATCATTTTATGGTATTTGTCCACCACCTGTTGAGGGGTGATGCCTTCTTTTTTGGCTTTGATGGTAATGGGTACACCATGTTCATCCGATCCGCAGATAAACAAAGCATCTTCTCCTTTGGAACGCAGGTACCTCACATAGATATCGGCCGGCAGGTAGCATCCTGCCAGGTGACCAATGTGTACAGGCCCGTTGGCATAAGGAAGGGCTGCGGTAATGAGGTGACGTTTGGGCTTCACGAAAAGGGTTTATAATTAAGAGGACAAATATAGTAATTCGCTCACACTCCCCGGTCTCCGCTCACACAGACGAGAAAGAGAAACAGAACGAAGAAAGAAAAAAGGCCTGTTTCTTTGTTCCCTTTCTCTTTCTACTTTTACCGGTATTCCCCCAGACCAAGTATATTTGTCTTCCTGATACAAAAGAATGCTTCTTAAGCTGCTCAAATATTCCGGTCTACTCCTGGCCATTCTGTTATCCTTACTTATCGGACGGACTCTGGTTTATAAATCCAAACAGATTAAGGTAAAGCCGGTGGCGCACGTAAGAGTAAGCAACGATGCCCTCACCCACCTTTCGGAAGCCATACGCATTCCCACGGTTTCGGAAGCAGAGCCGGCGCCACCCGACACGGCTCACCTAAATGCCTTTATCGCCTACCTGGAAAAAACCTATCCCCTTACCGATAAAACCCTTCACAAACAACGTATCAACGGATACAGCCTCTTGTATACCTGGGAGGGGAAAAACACCCGGCTGAAACCCATGATTCTGATTGGGCATATGGATGTGGTACCGGCAGCTGGCGACTCAGGGGAACAGTGGACTTATCCTCCATTCAGCGGTGTAATCAAAGATGGAGCCGTTTGGGGGAGGGGGTCTTTGGATGATAAGATCACTGTTATCGGTATACTGGAAGCGGTGGAGATGCTTATCAAGGAAGGGTTTACACCAGAACGTACGCTCTACCTTGCCTTTGGCCATGATGAGGAGGTAGGAGGACGAGACGGGGCAAAGAAAATAGCGGAATACCTGGAAACCCGACATGTGAAAGCGGGGTTCTTGCTCGACGAGGGCCTGGTGATTACTTCCGGTATTGTCCCTGGGATCGAAGACCGAAACGTGGCCCTGGTGGGTGTATCGGAAAAAGGATATGCTTCTTTTGAATTGTCGGTAAGCGCTACCGGAGGGCATTCGTCTATGCCTGGTAAAGAAACACCTATCGGAATTCTTTCGACAGCCATCTCCGCCCTGGAAAAGCACCCGATGAAAAGTAGGCTCAGCGCGCCTGTTAACCAGTTTCTGGACTATGTAGGACCGGAAATGCCTTTCTTCTCCAAAATGGCTTTTGCAAACCGCTGGCTGTTTTCGGGCTTGGTCATAAAAAAATATGAGGCTTCCAATGCGGGCACCGCCATTGTTCGTACCACCACTGCGCCCACCATCTTCCGGAGCGGGAACAAGGATAATGTACTGGCGGGTTTTGCTTCGGCAACGGTTAACTTCCGCCTCCTCCCCGGCGACAGCATTGCCGATGTGATCAAACATATACGCAGGGTGATCAAGGACAACCGTATTGTTATCAAAAGCGTGGGACATTACAGCGAGGCCAGTCCTGTTTCGGAAGTCAACTGTCCGGAGTTCAAATGCCTGGAGAAAACCATAGGCCAAATTTTCCCTAAGACACTCACCGCACCTTCATTGGTTATTGCAGGTACTGATTCGAGGCACTATAAAGAAGTAGCCGAAAACCGGTATCGTTTCGTGCCTTTGGTAGCCGGACCGGATGATTTGAGCAAGATTCATGGGGTGAATGAGCGTATGTCTTGCCCCAATTTTATGAATTGCATTTGTTTTTATCGGCAGCTGATTCTTAATTTTAACAGATGACCCAACCCCCATACCTCCAAAAAGGAGACACCATAGGCCTCATAGCTCCTGCCCGTAAAATAAGCAGGGAGGAAATAGCCTTTGCTTTGAACACATTTTCCAGATGGGGATTGAAAACAAAGCTGGGCAAAAACCTCTACGGAGCCTGCAATCAGTTTTCCGGAACAGATGAAGAGCGCGCTTCCGACATGCAGGATATGCTGGACGATGAATCGGTAAAAGCCATCATCAGCGTTCGCGGAGGTTACGGATGCCTGCGTATTGTAGATAAACTCGATTTTTCCCGTTTTCTGAAAGCTCCCAAATGGATGATAGGCTACAGCGATGTAACAGTATTTCATTCCCACCTCCACACTATGGGAGTGGAAACCCTGCATGCTACCATGCCTTTTAATTTCGGGCAGGATGCCGAATCAACGGAAAGCCTGCGTCGAGCGCTTTTCGGAGAAGTGATCAACTATACGTGGGACTCCAATCCCCTCAACAGAAAGGGAGAAGCTTCCGGGCAACTGATAGGCGGAAACCTGAGCCTGCTCTATGCCCTAAGTGGAAGCAAGAGTGATATGGATACCAAGTACAAAATCCTTTTCCTGGAAGACCTGGATGAATACCTCTATCACATAGACCGTATGATGCTGAACCTGAAACGGAGCGGAAAGCTGGAGCATTTAAGCGGACTGATAGTGGGGGGGATGACTTCCATGAAGGATAACACCGTTCCTTTTGGCAAAACCGCCGAGGAGATTATTCTGGATGCCGTGAAGGAATACAAATACCCGGTTTGTTTTGATTTTTCGGGAGGACATGTTCCCCGGAATCTTGCCTTGATATTTAGTGCAGAGGTGAAGTTATATGTAGCTGGAGAAAGCAGGCTTCATTTCATTGGCAACGAAAAATAAAAGCTGGCCCCCTCATTTACCTTCCCTTCGGCCCAAACCCTGCCTCCATGTTTCCGTATGATTCGGTCTACAATAGCCAATCCCAGCCCGCTTCCTTCAAACTCTTCCTGTGAATGCAGGCGCTGAAAGACCCCAAATAACTTGTCGGCATATTTCATGTCAAAGCCTGTTCCGTTATCTCGTATCGTAAAAACAATTTCATTGTCACGTTGCTCCGAAAATATTTCGACAAGTGGATTTGTTTTTTTGGAAGAATATTTGATGGCGTTTGAAAGGAGGTTAAACATCACCTGACTCACCAAAACAATATCGGCATCCACCGAATGCAACCGTTCCAGTCGTATGCGGGCTTGATGAGTCATGGATTTGCCTATGTCATCTAATATGCCCTCGGTTAGCTTGGTCATATCTACCGTTGTTTTCACAATTTCTTTCTTGCCAAGTCTTGCAAAAGAGAGTAAATCGTCAATCAGGCTTTGCATCCTTACTGTATACAGTTTAATATGCTCCAGAATGGCTTTCCCTTCCCTGTCCAATACACGGTCATAACCGGTATAGAGTACATCGGCATAGCCGTGTATGATACGAAGGGGCGTCCGTAAGTCATGCGAGACCGAATAGGAAAAAGTTTCCAGATCTTTGTTTACAGCCTTTAATTGTTCCAGTTTTTCGTCCAAATGCTTATTCACCTCATCCAGTTCTTCCACTTGAATTTGAGAACGTTGCAAATAATATTTGAGCACGGTCACTAAAAAATAAACATAAATGGTGGTAATTAAATAAGCAAATAACAGATTGAGGAGTACGGGCAGGGAATAGGCGACAGGAACTATTCCGTAACGGGAGAACACAACAATGAGTCCGGAAAAAACGAGATACACCAATAACCAGCAAAGAGCCTCCATTCTTCTGGTTACAATAAAGGCCCATACCACATACACCAGCGACCACCAAAACCCTACGCCTGCCGGCCCTCCGGTAACCAGCCAGGGGAGAATGACCGGAATTCCCAGAGAAGCTAAAGCATTCCCTACCAGCCAGTTGTTTTTTGTTCTAAAGTTTATTATAATCGTAATGATGAATAGCAAAAAACTCCCAAGAAGTATCCAGCCCTCTGTAAAGGATTTGTAAACAAAAAATGAAAAGAAGATAAAGAAAATAAAAAACACAGTGGCCACAGGCCAGATGGTACGGATGGTTTTTTGTTTAAGCACATCTTCTTCGGTAAGCTTTATGCTTCCTGCCCAAACCCTGCTTTTTATTTCGTTTATGCTCATTCAGAGAAAATTACTAAATCTTTAAAACGAAATATACAAAAGCGTATTCTATTTTAAAGATAAATGAATAAAAAATTGTCATTTATCCTTATTTGGGATCAAACGAGTATGTATACGCAGCGTCTGTTCTCATCGATGCAGACTCTACTTCCATGAATGCAGTATCTGTTTCCATCGATGCAGATACTATTTCCATGAATGCAGCATCTGTTTCCATCGATGCAGACACTATTTCCATGAATGCAGCATCTGTTTCCATCGATGCAGACACTATTTCCATGAATGCAGTATCTGTTTCCATCGATGCAGACACTATTTCCATGAATGCAGTATCTGTTTCCATCGATGCAGATACTATTTCCATCGATGCAGATACTATTAAGCAATATTCACCCACTAAGGGCAGGCTATCATCCTGAACGAAAGGCGGGCATGTACGAAGAGTGAAGGATCTGCCCGTGCGGCAAGGAGTGATGGGCACTCCTAATTCACCCCAAACAAAAAAAGACCACCCCGGGCAGGGTAGTCTTTTAGGTTGTTGGCAGGCAGTAGTGCTATTCGTATTTCTTGTATTCTTTAGGAATTTCGAACGTGTTAGCGGTCAGGGCCTTCTTTTCAATTTTGGTCACTTCCATTTTCCCGGTATTGTGTCCTGACAAATCCGTTTCTACGGAAAGCATAGGCATCATACCTTTTGTGTCCTTCAGTGAACGGTAATAAACAGAAGCTTTGTCTTTTCTGTTCCAGAGAACAACAAACGGATCAAAGAAGTTAAAATTACCATTGGCCAGCCAATAAGTAATTTCAGTATTGTCACTCTTGGATCGCACGGTATATCCTATGCACTTTAACCCTTGAAGCATTTTGGTCTCTTTCAGTTTGATAACGGTATCAATCTTATTTCCAGCAGGGTTTTTGTTTACGACAACCGAGGTGAACATTTTACGGCTATGGCTTAACATGGTAATTGTCTTGGCCGTGAGATCAATCAGATTAGATCCTTCCGCCTTATTGGTTGCTTTTCCAAATTGATCCAATCTAACCTTATCACCTTTAATAAAAAAGAGGTTGTTAGTTGTATCTTTGGCCGTGTATTGCTTGAATTCGATAGTGCCTTCAAAAGCCTGGGCACGGATAGCGGCAGGAATAGCAACAGCGAATGATAAAATGAGTAGGGATTTTTTCAACATGGTAGCTTGGTTTATAATCGGTGGATAATCTGTTTCGGGTACTAAAATAGTAAATATTTAATACAATGTCAGAACACTTAAAAGTTGGACAAGAAGGCGAAAAAGCTGCAGCTGACTATCTCCAAGGCAAAAGCTATGCCATATTGGAAACCAACTGGCGTTACCGCAGGTACGAGCTTGATCTCATAGCCCGTCACGGACGATTTATTGTGGTTGTGGAAGTCAAAACCCGCACCGGTTCCCCCCTTGTAGAAGCCGAAAAATCCATCACACGTGAAAAGCAACGCAACCTCATCCGTGCCGCCAATGCCTATGTTCAGTTGAAAGGTTTTAAGGAGGAAGTAAGGTTTGATGTAGTGGTAGTGGGATTAGTGAACGGCAAACAGGAGATCAGACATATAGAAGATGCATTTTATCCGCTTCTATAAAACCCGCTTCCATACACCTATTTCGCTATCTTTGCAGCAAAATCAAGCAACCATGTCCAACCCCGTAAGACGTAATAAGTTAGCGAAAGAAGAAAAGCCCCCTAAAAACAGGAGGACTCGTGTAGGCGAAGAGCGTCCGGACAAGAAAGTAAAAGGTACCCCGTTTGCCAATCAGGCACCATTCAGAGATAAACCCTCCCGCGAGGATAAACCCTTTTCCAAGCGCGAGTCTTCCCGCGAGGATAAACCCTTCAAAAAGAAGGAGTGGGGAGATAAAAAAGACAGTTTTGACAGAGCTCCCCGGGGAGATAAACCCTTTAGTAAGGATAAACCTTCTTTTGGAGACAAACCCTTCAAGAAAAAGGAGTGGGGCGACAAGTCCTTTTCCAAAGACAGGCCTTCGCGAGAGGATAAACCTTACAAAAAAAAGGAATGGGGTGACCGCAAAGAAGGGTTTGATAAAGGAGAGGACAAACGCTCATTTGGTGACAAACCTCGTTTCGGAGACAAACCTTTCAAGAAGAAGGAATTTGGAGATAAATCCTTTTCCAAAGACAGGCCTTCGCGAGAGGATAAACCATACAAAAAGAAAGAATTCGGAGATAAATCAAGCAGCAACCGCCCCTTTAACCGCGAAAAACGCGAGGATTCCGGTTCCGGCTTCAAAAAGGACTGGACCGAAAAACGTCAATTCGGAAACAGGGATAAACCTACTGAAAGAGAAGAAAAACCTCGCTTTGGAGACAAAGCCGAGTCGGGCGACCGCCCCTTCAAAAAGAAACCGTACGAATCGTCCCGCCCTGAGCGTAAGCCTTTTAGCAAGGACAAACCTTTCAAACGGGAAGATAGCCGTGACGGTAAAAAATCCTTTTCACGTCCAGACCGCGACAAGCCCAGAGAGGAACGTGCCCCCAAACCTTTCCGTGAGAAAAAGAGCTTTGCTACCCCCTCTCCGGCAAGCACGGATGGACTTATCCGCCTGAACAAATACATTGCCAACTCCGGTGTCTGTTCCCGACGCGAAGCAGATAAACTCATCGAAACGGGTGTCATATCCGTAAACGGTAAAATTGTAACCGAACTGGGTTTTAAAGTATCCCCCAGCGACGAAATCAACTTCGGAGGCCAGGTCCTCCGTAAGGAAAAGGCTGTTTACATCCTGCTTAACAAGCCCAAAGACTACATCACCACCGTAGATGATCCAGAAGGAAGGAAGACCGTGATGGAACTCATAGCCAAGGCTACGAAAGAAAGAGTTTATCCTGTAGGACGGCTTGACCGCAATACCACTGGTCTGCTCCTTCTCACGAACGACGGGGAAATGACCAAGAAGCTGACCCATCCCCGCTATGGAGTAAAGAAAATCTATCAGGTAACACTGGACAAGGCGCTTACCAAAACCGATATGCAAAAGATAGCCGACGGTATAGAGCTGGAAGACGGGCCGGTAAAAGCCGACGACATCAGCTATGTGGGAGACGCAAAAGACAAAACAGAGGTGGGTATTCAACTTCATTCTGGCCGCAACCGCATCGTCCGCCGCATATTCGAACATCTGGGCTATGATGTGGTAAGACTCGACAGGGTTTATTTTGCCGGCCTCACCAAGAAAGACCTCCCACGTGGACGATGGAGAATGCTTACAGCACTGGAAGTATCCATGCTTAAAATGGTTCCCGGAGAATAAGTAAAGACATTTTTACCCAAATCCGGCAGACATACAATATACTTTTCAATCACTTTTTCCGTTTTCAGACTATGGCAGAAGTCACTATTCCAACTCCTTCAGGCCCCGCTACGGGAGGCCCCACCTCACAAGGGAACAAAAAAAGATTCAGCATAGGCAAGTTCATCAAACGCCTGGTGCTTACTCTGCTCTCCCTTGTCATCCTGGTCATCATCACTGGAGTAGTCATCGCCTGGAAATTTGAGGATGAAGCAAAGGCCATGGTGGTTTCCAAACTCAACGAACAACTCAATGCCAAGGTTATTGTAAACGCATCTGACATCAACTTCTCCGTCCTCAGCAGTTTTCCCAATGCTTCCGTTAACTTCCGTCACATCAAGGTGCTGGATGCCATCCCGGATGAGAAGAAAGATACCCTGTTCAGTGCCGGAGAAATTTCACTGGAGTTCAACATACGCGATATCTTCAATAAACACTATGTTGTCAAACAAATCACCCTCACCGATCTGGATGTAAAAATTTGGATAGATAAAAACGGGAAAGACAATTTCCACCTCTTCAAACCAACTATCGATACGGTTACCAACACCAAGAAGGATACTACGGCCTTTGCCCTCAATAAAATAAAACTAAAAAACATTAAACTCGAGTACCGCAACCTGCAGACCAAGGACGAAGACGTTCTGACCATTCAGAACGCCACCTTCAAGGGACAGTTCAGTAGTGATGAATACACCTTGCAGACCGACCTGACTATGTTCGTAGACCACATCATGAACGGGAAGGTGAACTATATCCAGAGCAGGAACATCGCTATTAAAACTGATCTGGATGTGAAAGGCACCAAGTATACAATCAAGAAATCAGAACTGAAATTGGAAAAACTGGTTCTTGAAATTGCCGGCAGTGTGGATCACCAGGCGAACAAAGACATCATACATCTGGATATCGGTGGAAAAAACATGGACATCAAATCGGCCTGCTCCTGGATGCCAGGCCGTTTTAGAAAGGACATTAACGAATTCGACAGCAAGGGCAGTTTCTATTTCCAGACCGCTATCAATGGCACCCTGGACAAAAAGAATATGCCTGTGATCAAAGCCAACTTCGGTGTTTCCAAGGGACAGATTAAACAAACTGCCGAAAATCTTACCATGAAGGATGTGGAACTGAAAGGGGAATACAACAGTGCCGGCAAAGGAATGTTCGAGTTAACCCAGTTCTCGGGTACCCTGCCGGAAGGAAATGTGAAGGGCAGCTTTAAAATGGAGAACTTCAGCAACCCCATGCTCAATACTCGAATCGAAGGGATTGTAAATCTCACCGAACTCCAGAAATTCCTGAGAATAGATACCATCGAAAGCCTGAGCGGTGTGATGAAAATTAATGCCTCCTTCTCCGGACATATCAAGAAAGATGTAGGAAACTTTGTGAATGAAGACAAAACCAGCGGAGATCTCATTTTTTCTGATGTGAACATGCGCCTCCACAAAAATAATTTGAAGTTTAACAATATCAGTGGCAAACTGTCTCTGGCCAACAACGATGTAACCGTATCCGGATTCCAGGGTAAAGTATCCAATAGCGATTTTAGCGTTGATGGCTCTTTCAAAAACATGATTGCCTGGATGTTGCTGAAGGATGAACCGCTTACAGTGGAGGTAAATCTGAAATCACAAAAAATGGATTTGAACGACTTGCTCAGTGATAAATCAAATACCACTGCATCCAAAAACGATCCGGCCTATAAGGTGAACTTTAACAAATACCTTGACCTTACCCTGAACTCCCAGATAGATCACCTCACTTTCCGGAAATTTGAAGCAAGTGATATGCGTGGCGTTTTACACCTGAAAGACAAACATCTCTATGCCGACCCCCTGAACTTCCATACAATGGACGGTGCTGTAAGTATCAGCGGTGATGTAGACGGTACCCGCAGCGACTCGCTCAAAATAACCATGAGCGCCGATCTTCAAAATGTAAACGTAACCAAGATGTTCTATGAAATGGAAAATTTCGGACAGACAACCATGACGGATAAAAACGTAAAAGGAATCATCACGGCCAAAGCCCAGATGTCTGTCCCCTGTAGCGCCGACCTGAACATGAATACTGCAAAACTGCTTGCCAACTGCGATGTGACGGTAGTAAACGGTGAACTCATTAAACTGGAGTCTCTCAAAGCCATGGCTAAGTTTATCAGCATAAAGGAGCTGGAAGATGTGAAGTTCGCTACACTGAAAACATCCCTCACCATACGTAACCGGGTACTCAGTCTTCCCGAAACCCAGGTCAACTCCAACGCACTGGATATAGAAGTTTCAGGTAGCCAGGACTTTGATGAGAATGTCGATTATGTGTTTGCCCTTTACCTCTCCGAAGTGCTTGCTGCCAAGGCCAAAGCAAAACGGCAGGAAACAAACGAC
>Ga0207114_1108_pt1 | contig 23834 bp, 23 predicted proteins | sample Alteio_BWMinHeat_70_FD_153560 | JGI IMG/M metagenome (GOLD analysis project Ga0207114, IMG submission 153560) | Enriched cells from forest soil in Barre Woods Harvard Forest LTER site, Petersham, Massachusetts, United States -... | ecosystem: Environmental > Terrestrial > Soil > Temperate forest >... | reverse complement strand
TGTCGATCCTTTCTTATTTCCAGTATGACGACGCCCGTCTCGACACCATCGCCGATAATCTCCTGGAGCTGCAGATGCCCGACGGCGGCTGGAATTGCCGGCGCCCCTATGGCGCGACCCACTCGTCCGTGCATACGACCATCAGCGCGCTCGAAGGCTTGCGATTCTATGAGCGGCACCGAGGACGCAAAGTGCGGGCGGTGCGCGAGGCGCAGCGTCGGGGCCGGGAGTTTCTCCTGGTGCACCGGCTCTTTCGCTCGCATCGCACGGGCGAAATCATCAAGCCGGTATTCACACGATTCGCATTCCCGCCGCGATGGCACTACGACATCCTCCGGGCGCTAGACTATTTTCAAGCCGTCAATGCGCCGCGCGATCGGCGCCTGGCCGACGCCATCGATATTGTCCAAAGCACTCAGGGTGAGGACGGCCGCTGGTCGCTGCAACAATCGTACAAGGGGAAAACGTACTTCGAGCTGGAACGGCTGGGCGCGCCGAGCCGCTGGAACACGCTCCGAGCTCTGCGGGTGTTGAAGTGGTGGAGGGCGTAACAGGTTCAACCATGTCCTTTGATCTCCAACCCACGTTGAAGGGCGAGCTCCTCGAGCTCCGGCCGCTTCGGCGCGAGGATTTTCACGATCTTTACGCGGTCGCCTCCGATCCGCTCATTTGGGAACAGCATCCGAACAAAGATCGCTATAAGGAAGAGGTATTCAAGGTATTTTTTCGCGAGGCGTTGGAGTGCGGTGGGGCGTTTGTCGCCATCGATCGCAAAGACGGCCCGGTCATCGGGTCGTCGCGCTTCCACGGCTACGACCAGGAGAAAAGCGAAATCGAAATCGGTTGGACGTTCTTGGCCAGGTCTCACTGGGGCGGCGCCTTCAACCGCGAGATGAAAAAGCTCATGCTCGGGCACGCTTTCCGATTCGTAAAAAGTGTTATCTTTGTTATTGGTCCCCAGAACTTGCGCTCCCAGAGGGCCGTGGAAAAGATCGGCGGAGTTCGTGTAGGATCGAGACTGGACGCCAACGGCCGTGATAGTTTTCTCTACCAGATTACTGCCTTAACGTTTACGCAAGATAATCAGGGGCCGTTGTCAAGGTAAGATGCATCGCAGGTCAACATGGAAAAAGTGACAGGTATCGGCGGCTTGTTTTTTCGCGCGCGAGATCCGGCGGCGCTGGGCCAATGGTATCAACAGCACCTTGGCGTCACGCTCACGCCATCGAGCTACGCTGAGTTGCCTTGGCAGCAGGAGGCGGGACCGACCGCATTTGCACCTTTCCCGGAGGCGACCGATTACTTCGGCGATCCCAAGCGGGCCTGGATGGTCAACTTCCGCGTCCGGAGTCTCGACGCGATGGCAGTGCAGCTACGAGGGGCTGGTATCGCCGTGCAGATGGATGAGCAACAATACCCGAACGGTCGCTTCGCCCGCTTGCACGACCCGGAAGGCAATCCGATCGAGCTGTGGGAGCCAAAAATGCCAGGGGCGTGATTAGAATAGCGCGGAAGGAAGTATGCTAAGTCAGCCCGCCGCGCTAGCAAGGGCCGCCCTTGCTAGCGCGGCGGCTATGCCATCAGAGGGTTCAGTCTATGAAAGTGCGTGCCGGCACCAGCGGTTATTCTTACAAGGAATGGAAGGGAAACTTTTATCCCGAAGATCTTGCCACGACCGGCATGCTGGCCTACTACGCCAAGCTATTCTCGACGGTGGAGATCAATAATACCTTTTATCGAATGCCGGCGGCCAAGGTCTTATTGAACTGGGCCGAGCAGGTTCCCGATGGATTCGCCTTCGTGCTGAAGGCGCCGCGGAGGATCAGTCACGACAAGAGACTCAAGAGTGCGGACGAGGACGTCGCCTATCTATTGAAGACCATGGCGGCCCTGGGCCAGAAGCGCGGCCCGCTGTTATTTCAGCTGCCGCCGTTTTTTCGCAAGGATGTGCCGTGTTTGCACGATTTTCTTGGCCTGCTGCCTCGGGAGTGGCCGGCCGCGATGGAGTTTCGGCATCAATCTTGGTTCGACGACGAAGTCTTTGCCCTTCTCCGGGAGCACAACGCGGCCCTTTGCCTGGCGGACGCGGACAACGAGCTGGAGATTCCGTTCATAGCCACTGCTGAATGGGGATACCTCCGTCTGCGCCGTCCGGAGTACAGCAACGCGGACTTGGGCGACTGGGCCAAGCGGGTCGCGGCTCAACCCTGGAAGGAAGCGTTCGTCTTTTTCAAGCATGAAGAGGAAGGCAAAGGTCCCGAGTTCGCAAGTCGATTCCTGAAGATAGTTGACAAGTAATTGTCAGAGAATTTTCACATCCGATGAAGGCATGCTATCCTCGTTCGCCCCGAGCCGCGCTGCCGCGGTCGGTCAGTATAGCTGCCGATTCGGACCTGTCGGCTTTCGGGTGAAAAATGGTCAAGTTCATGGTGGTGCTGTACCGGAGAGACGACTTTTCCGCGGGGGAGTTTGCGGCTAACTTGCGCACGATTCACGGCCCCATGGCAGAGCGCATTCCAGGCCTAAGGCGATACGTTCAGAACCACGTCGCCTCGGACCCCAGCCGCAAGCATCCCGGTTGGGACGCCATCGTCGAGCTATATTGGGATGACCGGGCATCGATGGAGGCTGCCTGGCGCTCTCCGGAGGGCAAGGCGGCGACCAAGCATCTGGAAGATTTTGTCGATCTTTCCAAGAGTACCTGGGCGATCGTCGATGAAGAGATACGGCGACCTTAGATTGGTAGTCGCGGCCAGAATGCACCGCGAGGTTTGATTTCTTTGCAGTTTCATTGATTACGAGGTCATGGCAAACGGGGAGGCAAAGCAATGTCGGAAAAAGTGGCCAACCCGTCGCGTTGGAACATCGCGCCGTACTTCATCGTGGATGACGTGGTGACCACCGCGAACTATTACCGGGACATGCTCGGTTTTCAATACGAGCGCTTCTGGGGCGAGCCACCGTGTTTCTGCATGGTCTGCCGCGGAGGCATCGTCATCATGTTGGCCCAGCTCGAAAAGACTGGCGTCATGCGCCCCAACCGAACCGTTGACCCGGAGGGAGGCGCCTGGGATGCTTACATTTGGATCGAAAACGCGGATGCCCTCTATGCGGAATTCCAATCAAGAGACGTGGAGATCGTGCGGGGGATTTGCGATCAGCCTTACGGCTGTCGCGACTTCGACGTGGAGGACTGCAACGGCTACCGGCTGTGTTTTGGCCAGAACCTGGAACGATAAATCAAGGAATTTCAAGTGTCGCGGCCTAACGGGATTCGAACGAGGTTTGAGGGCAGTGCGCCGATCTTGAAGGTCGCGGACATGTCCGTTAGCCTGCGCTACTATGTCGAAGTGCTTGGATTCCAAAGCGCGGACTGGAGCACCGACGAGTTCACGTCCGTGAACCGCGACGACGCCGGAATCTACCTATGCCGAGGCGGTCAAGGGCAACCCGGAACGTGGGTATGGATCGGGGTCGAAGATGTCGAGGCTCTTTATGTGGAGTACCAGGCCAGCGGCGCCAGGATTCGCCATCCCCCCGCGAACTATCCGTGGGCGTTGGAGATGAAGGTAAACGATCCGGACGGCCATGTGCTGCGGTTCGGATCGGAGCCCAAGTCGGACCAGCCATTCGCGGCTTGGAGGGATTGATCGTTGATTTTCACCGGGGGCCACCCCCTTTCCGCCAAAAGGTGCACCCGGATCGTCAAAACGCGCTTTTTTCTCGGGAGATTTGAGGCACTCCGCCAAATCTTATTTGGCGGGCCGAGGGGGGCCGCGCGGTGAAAAGATGCGATCCCGCGCGATGGACTGCCCTAGGTTTTTCGCTATTCCCCTTGTTACAATTTGCCGGATTCTGGAAACGCGCGAGCCATACTTCCGCGGCTCATAGGTTTTGGTTTTCCTCGCTAACGCTTCTGGCTGGTATTTAGCGGACAGTGACCCAAAGCGCGAGGTCTACTATAGCATGCCGGCTTTCCGGCTGCGGAAAACGAACGAGCGCGGTTAAACGTTGGGAGTAGCTTTTCATGCCGGATGACAACATTCAACCCGTTTCGATCATTGACGAAACTCGCCGGCGGTATCTCAATTACGCTTTGTCGGTCATCACGGCGCGAGCGTTGCCGGATGTGCGCGACGGGCTGAAGCCGGTGCAGCGACGCATCCTGTACACGATGTACCACGACTTGGGCTTACGAGCCGACAGCAAGCCGGTAAAGTGCGCCCGTATCGTCGGCGATGTCACCGGCAAGTACCACCCGCACGGGAACGACCCGGCCTATGAGGCCTTAGTGCGCATGGCCCAGAATTTTATCCTGCGCATGCTTCTCGTGGACGGGTACGGAAACTTTGGCTCCGTGGACGGCGATGCCCCGGCCGCTTATCGGTACACCGAGGCCAAGCTTACGTCGCTGGCCGAGCGGCTCATGGCCGAGCTGCGGCAGCGGACCGTGGACATGCGGCCTAATTACGACGGCACGCGTGAAGAGTCCCTCGTTCTGCCCGCTCAATTCCCCAACCTGCTCGTCAACGGTACATCCGGAATCGCTGTCGGCATGGCCACCAACATCCCGCCGCACAACCTGGCTGAGGTTGTCAACGCCGCGGTGCATATGGTCGATCATCCCGACGCCACCACCGCTCAGCTTCTCGACCGCATCAAAGGTCCTGATTTCCCCCTGGGAGGGCAGGTGTTGGCCGACCGCCGCAGCTTGCGCAAGATTTATGAAGATGGCACCGGCAGCATCAAGGTCCAAGGCGAGTGGAAGTTGGAAGTCGTCGGCCGTCGCGAGCAGATCGTCATCACGAGCATTCCCTACGGTGTCAACAAGGGCAACTTGGAGTCGGCCATCGGTGAGCTGATCGAGACCAAGAAACTGCCGCAGCTCACCAGCCTGGTCAACGAGTCCAATGAAAAGGAAGGCATGCGCATCGTCCTGGAGCTGAAGGCCGGCTGCGATCCGCAAGTCGTCATGGCCTACCTTTACAAGCACACCGCACTGCAAGAAAGCTTCGCTTACAACATGACCTGCCTGGTGCCGGGGACCGATGGCCAGCCACAACCCGAGCGGTTGGGTCTTAAGGAGATGCTCCGCTACTTTCTCGATTTCCGCTTCGACACGGTCCGTCGCCGATTCGAGTACGAGCTGGAGCAGTTGCGAGCCCGCATTCACATTTTGCAAGGGTTCCGCATCGTCTTCAACGCCCTCGACAAGGCCATTCGCATCATCCGCGATAGCGAAGGCAAACCGGACGCCGCTCAGAAACTCATGCGGGCTTTCGACCTCGATGAAATCCAAACCGACGCCATTCTAGAAGCCCAGCTCTATCGCATCGCGCAGATGGAGATCAAGAAGATCCTCAATGAATTGAAGGAAAAGAAAGCGCAAGCCGAGGTCATCGAAGGCATTTTGGCTTCCAAGAAAAAGCTCTGGGGCGTGGTCAAAACCGAACTAAATGAAGTGGGCGAGAAGTTCGGCGACCGTCGGCGAACCAAGATCGCCACGGCCGAGGATACGCCCGACTTCGATCCGGAAGCCTACATCTTGAAGGAAAACACCAACGTCGTGCTGACTCGAGACGGCTGGATCAAGCGTGTCGGCCGGCTGGCGTCCATCGACAGCACCCGCGTCCGTGAAGGCGATCAGGTCATTGCCGTCGCGCCGGGCAACACCCTCGACCATGTCATCTTCTTCGCCGACGACGGTACGGCTTACACGATGCGCATGAACGAGGTGCCCGCCAGCTCCGGCTATGGTGAACCGTTGGCCAAGTTCTTTCGGCTCGGCGATCAGGCCAAGATTGTTAATGCCGTTACCACCGACGAGCGCTTCACGCCGCCCCAAGAACCTCCGGCTAAACCGAAGAAAAAAGGCGAGGAGCCTGATCCGCCCGGCCCTTATCTACTCGTCGTGACGGCGCAGGGTCAGACATTGCGGACGCCATTGGCGCCCTTCCGCGTCGCTTCCACCAAAGCCGGCCGCATGTATGCCCGACTCAACGAGGGCGACCGCGTTGTCCTGGCCACGGTGCTCCGGGATGAGGAAAGTATCTTCCTGGCCTCCGCTCAGGGTCATGTCATCCATTTCGCCGTTGAGGAGATCAACATCCTTGCCGGCGTGGGCAAAGGGGTCATGGGCATCAAACTTGCCGACGACGACACCTGTCTCGGCGCCGCTCTCGTCTCCGAGCGGAATCCCGCCATGGTGACCGAAACGGCCAACGGCAAGACTCTAGAGTTCAAGGGCAAGAAGTATGAGATCACCGGCCGCGCCGGCAAAGGCTTCGAAGCGGTCAAGCGGACCACCTTGCTCCGTGTCGTCCCGCCGCCTATCGAGCTGGTCGATTGGGATCAACTCGAAGGCAAGAAAAACGGCGAGAAGAACGCCGAACGAAACGGGGAGCAGAAGACGTTGTTTGAGTGAGCGCCCCGTTAGCGTCATAGGTTTTCGCAATTGCTTAAAGTGAGTTTTCAACGGTGAGCATTCTCTTTCTTTTATTTGGGATTTTGATTTGTTCTCTCTTGGTCCATGCATTTTTTCTTTGGTTTGGCGCCAAGGTGGTTAAGATCCCCCAAATCAGCTACCGCCGAGCTTTAGGAACCTTCTGCGTCGTGACGTTAACCCAATATTGTGTTGGATTTCTGGTTTTCCCTCGGCAAGTTACTCGGGACATAAGCGTCTGGACCCTTGTAGCGATTTGGCTTGCAGAATTGGCTGCAATGTTCCTCATTGCCTGGCTGATTATTCGTGGGATGCTCCGAACCACGTACCTCAAGGCTATTTTGGTGTGGCTTCCGACTCTAATTGCAACTGGCGTTATGCTGGCGTTCACTTTTTTGATCATGAAGCCCTTGGTCGCGGAGGCCTTTGTTGTTGCCAATAACTCGATGGCCCCGACCTTGCTTGGACCTCATTTCACCGGAACTTGCCCTCAGTGCGGCCAACTTTGCGAGTTCGACGCGAGTCATCCGGCTGCCCCTTGGGACGAAATGCCGGGGATATGCTCCCATTGTTTTGAAACGGTGCAAGCCGCGAGAGGAAGCGCAGAGCTTGAGCCCGCCGACCGTTTCATATGTAACAAAATTCTCACTCCTCGCCGGTGGGACGCGGTCGTCTTCCGCTCCATGCAAGATCCCACTCAGAAATACGTCAAACGCTTGATTGGATTTCCCGGAGAGCAAATCGTCTTGAAGGAAAGCGCGGTTTGGGTGAACGGAGTCCAGATAACTCCACCCAAAGAAGTTGCATCCTCGTATTGGCATGCACATTTTGCCATTGGCCCCGGCACTTGGGGCTCGCCGGAAGAACCAGCCCAACTGGGACCAGACGAGTATTTTGTTTTGGGAGACTTTGTCGCTCAATCGGCCGATTCCCGCTCGTGGCATCAAGGACTGCCGAAAGCGAACATCGAAGCTGTCGTGGCCCTCACCTATTGGCCGCCGAGTCGGTGGCGAACCTTTCGATGAGCCTAAACACAGTTCCCAAGAGCCAACCTATGATTACATCTGACCAAGTGCTGCGTATTGCCCGTTTGGACGCGGAACAAGCTTACCGAGAGTTGAGTCCTTACCGGATTTCTTTGGCCGTGGAACCGGATGGATGGCATGTTGATTACGAATTGAAAAATCGCAACTTGACCAGCGGTGGTCCTCATTACTTGATCGATCCATTGACAGGAAAGATTCTTTCCAAGAAATATGAGCAATAGGCTTCAACAGCTCCGCATGAAGCCAGGAGGCATGATGCCTACACAAGATTCAGTTGCATTCCGAAGCGCGCTCACCCAGCTAAGAAAACACGGCCTCTTACTCCTCTCGGATTCTAAGCTGGTTAGCGTGACGACCCTTGTAGTGGGCAAACCGATTCGCGGCTCCTGGTGGGGGCACCCCAAGGCTCACGACATTTTCCGGGTCGTTTGCCGGATCGCAGACCATTCGGATGTTGCAGTGACCAAGTTGATTTCCGGCAAAGTAACGTTTGTGCATAGGAAACTTTGGCCCGCACTGCTCGCCATCGGCATGTCGCGAGAGCCTTGGCAGATGAACGGCCTTTCCCGAAAGGCCCGAAATCTATTACAAATAGTGGACCGAAATGGAGAAGTTCGATCCGACCAACTGCCTGCTTCTACCAAGAGGAGGCAAGCGGGCTGGCGCGAGGCAATCCGGGAGTTGGAAGAACGACTACTGGTTTGCGCCGAAGAATTCCACTCCGAGACCGGCGCCCACGCCAAACGGCTGGAGAGTTGGAGACATTGGGCGGCGCGAAGAAAATACAAACCTCGAGCAATGAAGGTAGAGGGAGCCGAGCACCGATTGTTAGAGATTCTCCTGGCCATGAACAAGAGGTTCAAAGCCAAGGCCCGGTTGCCTTGGATGGATTATTGAGGATATCGAATGTCCACTACCACTTACACCGCCAAAGACATCACCGTTCTCGAAGGCCTGGAGCCGGTGCGTAAACGGCCGTCGATGTACATCGGCGGCGTCGACGGCAAGGGCCTGCACCATCTCGTTTGGGAAATCGTCGATAACGCAGTTGACGAATATCTGAACGGTTATGCCGACTCGATTATAGTTATCTTGCACAAGACTGGGGATGCGGTCACGGTGACTGACAACGGCCGCGGCATCCCTGTCGATCCGCATCCCAAGTACAAGAAACCGGCGTTGGAGCTGATCCTGACCACGCTGCACTCAGGGGCGAAGTTCGGGGAAGGCGGCAACTACATCCATTCGGGTGGCTTGCACGGCGTTGGCTCCTCGGTCGTCAACGCCCTGTCAAAAAAGTTGATCGCCACCGTTCGCCGTGATGGCCAGGAGTGGCGACAAACCTTTAAGCGCGGCAAGGTGGCCAGCAAGCTCGAAAAGCTTGGCCCGTTCCGCGGCCACGGCACCAGCATGTATTTCGAGCCGGACCCCGACATCTTCAAAACGATTCACTTCGACGCTGCCGTGCTCAAGACTCACTTGGAAGATATGTCTTACATCCACAGCGGACTCCACATTACTCTCAAAAACGAGGTGACCAAGGAGTCCTTCGACCTGACTCACACGGGCGGCATTTCCGAATTCTTGGCAAAATTGATTACCGAGGGCCAAAAACCGACCGTGACGGACGCGCCGTTTACCCTGGCTCGCACCAACGGCGACAAAATGGACGTGGTCTTGCAATGGACCGAGTCGACCGAGGAAACTATTCGTTCTTACGTGAACGGCATCCGCACGTCTTCCGGCGGCACGCACGAGACCGGCTTCAAGACCGGCATCGGCAAGGCCATCCGCAACTACATGGAGACGCACGAGGTCAAGATCAAAGGTCTGACCATCACGGCTGAGGACATTCGAGAGGGCATTGTCGGCATCCTCTCGGTCTTTTGCCGTGACCCGATGTTTCAGGGTCAGACAAAGGAGCGTCTGAATAACCCGGAAATGAACGCGACGGTGGACAACTTCGTCCGCCCGGCGTTGGAAGCGTGGCTGAATGCCAACAAGACGGCCGCCGATCAGATTGTTGGGCGGATCGTGCTGGCGGCCAAGGCCCGGCTCGCCTCGCGCGAGGCCGCCATTGAGGTCAAGCGGAAGTCGGTCACACAACGCCGCCTCAACTTGCCCGGCAAGCTCGCTGACTGCAAGTCCACCGATCTGGAGGAATCGGAGCTGTTCGTCGTCGAAGGGGATTCGGCGGGCGGCTCCGCCAAGCAGGGTCGGAATAACAAGACCCAGGCCGTCCTGCCGCTTCGCGGCAAGATTCTCAATTCCGAGGGCCTGGCGTTAAATAAAGTACTGGCCAACGCCGAGCTGAATGACCTGGTGTCGGCGGTCGGCACAGGCGTCGGCGAGAAATTCGATCTCCGCGGTCTCCGCTACGGCAAGATCATCCTTCTTATGGATGCGGACGCCGATGGCCATCACATCACGACTTTGCTCCTGGCTTTCTTTTTCCGCCACATGACGGAGTTGATTCGCAAAGGATTTGTGTATATCGCTCAGCCGCCCCTCTATCGCATCGACGTCGCCAAGGAGACTTTTTGGGCCCGCGACGACGCTCACAAGGAGGAGATTCTGGCCAAGCAGCGAGCCAACTCCAAAATCGACATTACCCGGTTCAAAGGCCTGGGGGAAATGCCGCCCGCCACATTAGCCGCCACCACTCTCGATCTGAAAAATCGGACGTTGCTGCGCGTCGGCATCGAATCCAATCTCGAGGCGGACCAGACTTTTGTAATTCTCCTGGGTAAGGATCCGGCGCTGCGCTACAAGTTCATCATGGACTCCGCCGCACTCGCTGTGGCTGAGGAACTGGATATTTGATCGCATATTACGGAATTGCCATCTTCGCCGTTGCTTGCTGCCGGTTCTCACCGTAGACTCAATAGCCAATTCTGTTCCTTGTTTCGGGACCGGCCATGTCAAACATCCGATCTCCAGCCTGCAAAGTCTGGGAATGGATTGGCGGGGCTGCGCTTTTGGCAATGGCAGGCGCCCTGATTCTTTCCTCAAGAAGATTACCGTTATCCTACCAGATCTGCCTATGGGGATTATGGATCATAGTCCTGGCTTTTTTATTTCGGCGCGGATGGATTCGGCTCTTCGGTCCAGTGCTGATTTATGACATGGTCCGGACCGGGCGGCGCACGCGCAACATCCTTCTGCGCTGCATCTATGCATTGACCCTGCTCTTAATGGTGTACACTGTCTATTCCGAGTACTCCAGCAAAATCGAAGAGCTGCTGCGATATCGAGGGATCTACCATCTACGCGCAGACGATGGCTCCACTGTCTCCTTTAACCAGCTAATGGCCAAGGAAATGGCCAATTTCGCCGAATCCTTTTTCCTGATGTTCATGGAAGTGCAATTCATCGGCGTGTTTCTACTCACGCCGGCATTTGCCGCGGGCGCTATCGCCGAGGAAAAAGATCGCCGAACCTTGGATTTTCTGCTCGCCACCGACCTGAGCGACCGGGAGATTGTCCTGGGCAAGCTGGCGTCTCGCGTACTCGCCTTGGCGTTTCTGGTTATGACGGGTTTGCCAATACTCAGTCTTATTCAATTTTGGGGAGGCATTGACCCGGACCTGGTTCTGAGTGGTTTCGCCGCCACAGGCCTAACCATGCTGAGTTTGGCCGGACTCAGCATTCTGGCTTCGGTCTACACCAAGAAGCCCCGCGATGCGATCATTCTTACTTACCTATTTGTAGTGGCCTATCTCGGGGTCTCCAGCTTTAGCTACTGGATTTCCATGGATTGGTTCAGTTCTGGAAACTTATTCGTCGTAATCCACAGGCTTCGGGAGGCGCAGGGAAAAGGCGTGCTCCTGAATCAAGTTCTACCAGGGCTCCTTGGCAGCTACGCCATCTTTCACGGGTTGGTGGCGTTCCTGTCGACGCTTCTGGCGGTGGTCCGGATGCGGGCCGTTGCAACGGTTCAATCTCACGTCCGCAAGCGCTCTGCTGCCTCACGCTGGCGCTGGATGCGACGACCTGCCTTCTGGGGCAAGCCCATGCTTTGGAAGGAAATCGTGTTGGAATCCGGTCTGGGGTTTAATCGTTTGGGACGCATCGTCGTGGCTCTCATTATCCTAGCCAGCTTTTTGCCGGCGCTGTGGATCATCTGGCCTTTCTTGGTAGGGGATACGGGGCAGCCTTGGATTCGTGTCGAGGCAGCGATCAATCAATGGGTCCGCTCGGTGGGAACGATCGTGGCTTCTTTGGTGCTTCTAGGCATTGGTATCCGAGCGGCCGGCGCCGTCAGCAGCGAGCGCGAGAAGCAAACCTTGGACAGTCTGCTCACGAGCTCGCTGATGACCAAGGAGATTCTTTTCGCCAAATGGTTGGGCAGCATCCTGAGCGTTCGCTGGGCCTTTCTCTGGTTATGCGTCATCTGGAGCTTGGGAGCTGTCACGGGTGGATTGGATGCTTCGTGCCTGCCGTGGTTAGTGTTGGCGTGGTCGGTTTACGCCGCTTTCATGGCCAGTTTGGGTTTATGTTTGTCTACGTTTTATTCCAGCACGCAACGGGCCAGCATTTGGGTGCTGACTTTGTCCGGCGTTCTTTATGGCCTTCCCTTGCTCGTCTCTTATTTCTTTCGGGGTCTCATGCAAACCGGACTCGAGTTCGTGGCCGTTATTCCGCCGGTGGCGATGAACTGGCTTGCTTTTCGTGCTTACGACCTGGACATGAGTTACATCCGTCTTGAAAGCCCGATGGGCGTGTTAGTCAGCATCGTGATCGGATTGATGATTTGGGCTGGAATATCCTGGTGCCTTTGGAAACTGACGGTTCGGCAATTCAACCTCCTGGCGGGCCGGCGAAAGGTTCACATCATGGACAAGACCTTCGCCGCCCATTATCCGAGATTCAGGCCGGTGGCCAGTTCGCGATAATTTCCTTGACATAACCCTCGTCGTTAGGGCCTAATCTCGGAATCAGCGACCTGACGGCATGATTTCGAGGCCGACGATGAAATTAGAAATCATTTGCCCCGCTTGCAAAAAAGAATTCCGGTTTACAGACCGGGGCGGCCTGGAGAGCGTGCCTTGCCCTCATTGTGGAGATCAAGTCTCCAAAGATCTCGGAACCATTGTGGCAGAAGAATCGGCTGAGGCGACTAAAGTCAAGTCTCGCCCGGCGACCGGGGATCAGACTCAGCGCTGCCCCCAATGTGGGAAGCCGATTCCGATCAGAGCTCGGAAGTGCAAATACTGCAGGGCCTGGCTCGACGAAGACATGGAAGTCGAGGAAGTTCACTCTGATTATGTCCCATGCCCGCGCTGCGGTACTCGCGGGGCGGAACGGGTCGTTTTCACTTTCTGGGGCAGCTTCTACGGGCCGGCCCTATTTACCCATGTGCAATGCCCCAAGTGCTACTACAAGTACAACGGCAAGACAGGGAGATCGAATTTGATTCCGGCCCTTGTATTTGTGCTTGTGCCTTTGCTCCTGATTCTTGCCGTCATCGGCGGAGTGGTCTTTCTCGCAATCAGCCTGGGCGGGGGGCCATGATGCAGCGAATCACCCGTGAACAAAGCCGAAAATATGCCTTTGACTGGGAAGACGAGCCGCTCCTGCGCGTCCAGTGCGGCGAGAGTTTCGAAATTGAAACCTACGACGCCAGCACCGGTTATTTCCAGTCGGAAAAGAACAAGGCCATCCCCGCATTGCGACCAGGGTTTGATCGAACTCCGCCGCAGGCGAATCCCATCGGCGGCCCCGTTTGGGTCGAAGGAGCCGACCGAGGCGATACGCTGGTGATAACGATCGAAGACATCGTGGTCAGCGACTATTCCTGGATCGCCATCGGACCGAAACGAGGCCCTCTAGGCGAATCCAGCCGCTGGCCGGAACTGTCCTCGGATTACACCACCAAGATCTTCCGTCACACGGCGGGACCGAGCGGAACTCTCCGTGACGGCGCCTTGCATTTCAACGAGCGGATATCCTGGCCGATCACGCCCTTTGTCGGCACCCTCGGCGTGGCGCCGGATCGCGAGGTGGCCACCAGCATCGATGGCCAAGGGGAGTGGGGCGGCAACTTGGACATCCGTGACGTGACAGTGGGAAACCGAATCCTGTTGCCGATTTTTCATTCGGGCGCTCTGCTCTATTTGGGCGATGTCCACGCCAGCCAGGGAGACACGGAATTCACCGGCACGGCCGCTGAGACGAATGCCACTGTCCGCGTCCATTTGGATTTGATCAAGGGCAAACGAGTGGGCTGGATGCGGATTGAGAAGCCGCAATCTATCGTGTGCATTTATGCCAATCGGCCTCTGGAAGTGGCCGTGGAAACGGCTACGTTCAATCTCATGGATTGGCTGATTACCGACTACGGCTTTAGTCCTACGGATGCCTATTGCCTAGTGAGCACGTGTCCGGACTTCCGCATCAATGTTTATCAGATGTGCAAGCTCGGGAAACTTAGTTTCGTCGCCGGCGCGGAGATTCCGAAACGATACCTGGGAAGATAGTCATTGCTGGAGTTCTCATGAAATATCCCATCCTTACGCCCGAAGCAGTTCGGAACATCGTAACGCGACTGCCGCGCGTAGACCTGGCCCATCTCCCGACCCCTCTGGAAGAAGTGCCTCGCTTCGCCGAGCGCCTGGGCGGCGTGCGTATTTATATCAAGCGTGACGATTGCACGGGGTTGCTTTTCGGCGGCAACAAGACCCGGCACAACGAGTTTCTCCTCGCCGATGCCCTTCGACAGGGCTCCGACATGATTATCTGGGGAGCAGGAGTGCAATCCAATAACTGCCGGCAGACGGCGGCCGCCTGCGCCAAACTGGGTTTGGAATGCCATCTGTACCTTACGCGAGCCAATCACGACGCCGATGTCCAAGGCAACCTGCTCTTGGATTACCTGGTGGGCGCTAAGGTCGAGATCGTTGATCTGCCCATGGGGCCGGAGATGAATACCTTGCTGGCCACGAAGGCGGAAGAGTTCCGCGCCGCCGGCCGGCGTCCGTATTTCTGGGAGCCAAAACAGGGCCGACCGATCGCGGCTGTCAGCTACCTACTCTGCATGGCCGAGATCGCCGAACAGATTCGCGCCCAGGGAGTCAAGCCCTCGGCGATTTACATTTCCTCCGCTGGAGGCACGGGCGCGGGCATGGCGCTGGGGCGTGCGGTTCTGGGCTTATCGTGTTCCATGCGCTTGATTTGCCCAATTCGCTGGCCGTGGAATGTGCGCGAGGATTTGGCCGAAGTCGCGAACGAGACCGCCGGGCTTCTCGGCTTGCCTCACCGTTTGACGGCTGAAGATATCGACGCTTCTGAGGACTACATCGGTTCGGCGTACGGCGCGGTGACCCCTGAGGGTTGGGAGGCGATGGATTTGCTCGCCCGCACGGAGGGGATCTTGCTCGATCCGGTATATACCGCAAAAGCCATGGCAGCGCTGGTTCGGGATATCCGCCAACACCTGAAGCCGGGCGAGACGGTCATCTTTGTCCACACCGGCGGCACTCCGGCCGTATTCGCATACCGGGATGAACTGATGAAACGTCACGATTCTCGGTGATGCTCGATATACCAGCGGATTTGCCGAGCCAAGCCGAGCAACACCTCCACTTCCATTTGGGACGGCTTCGCTCGGCCGATCAAGTGTCGCAGCGCATGCATCAGGGAATTGGCTTTCGGACCATACAAGAAGTGAATGTCCTCTAGTGCAGCCCGCAGGTCAGCGAACATCCGCTCCTGCATCGCCATTGGGCAGACTTCCGAGGTTTCCAAGACTTCGGAAGTTTCCTTTTTCTTCCTTTTCAGCCAGGCACGGCGCAGCTCATACAAGCAAATGGTTACGGCTTGAGCCAAGTTCAAAGTGGGATAACCAGGATCAGCATCGATGTGAATCAGGTAATGGCAACAGGCTACCTCGGCGTTCATCAGGCCCGTTGCCTCCGGTCCAAAAACCAAGGCGACCGGCGACCGTATCATCTCTCCAGCCAAGTGTGGAATGATCTCCTCCGGTGGTCCTATTGACTGGCGCCGGAACAAGCCGCCGGTTCGGGCGGAAGTGGCCGCCACCAGAACACAATCAGCTACTGCTTGGCTGAGGTCCGAGACCACTCGCGCGCGCTGCAGAATCTCTTCACCATGCGTGGAAAGCTTGCGGGCTTCGGGATCTAGTGGATCGGCGTCGGGAGCGACCAAGACCAGGTCGCGGAGCCCCATGTTGCGCATGACGCGGGCCGTAGCGCCCAGGTTGGCCGCAATTCTCGGCCGCATCAAAACTACCCGACAGTTTTCCAGCATGAAAGTTAATAGTCAGTGGTCCGTGGCGTCCTTTGGGTCCCCTTCGGTCCTTTGAGTCCTTTGAAAGGACAAGGGACCCAAAGGACCGAAGGGACATTAAGGACTACTGGCTAATCGGCACCGGCGCGGGCATTTGTTTCTTGGCGGCTTTTTCCAACGCCAGCTCTTTGATCCGTTTCAGGTCCAATTTGCCGCTGCCGAGAACCGGCATTTCGGCAATTTGGAAAAAGTCTCGCTCCCCGGGCAGGCCCAAACTTGGCAAGCCGCGCTCGGTCAATTGTTGACAGAGCCCGCGCACTTCCGCGCCATTGAGAGGAAGGTGCAATACGACCACCCGTTCGCCTCTTTTTTCATCCGGAACAGAAGTGACGGCGCAAACGCGCTCGTTGGCGCCCAGGATGGCGTGCAATTCCTCTTCGATTCTTTCCAGGGGCACCATCTCGCCGCCGATCTTGGCGAAACGGGACAGCCGGCCGGTCAGCGTGATGAACCCGTCTTCGTCGAACTTGCCGATGTCCCCCGTGACGTACCAGCCGTCGCGAATCGCCCGCTGGGTCGCCTCCGAGTTGCCCAGGTAGCCCATCATGACGTTGCCGCCGTAGATGAGCAGCAATCCTTCTTTTTCCGCGGGCAAGGGTTCAAAGGTGTTGGGATCGACAATGCGCGCCGCCACGCCAGGAATCGGCCGGCCGATGGTTCCTGGTTTGTTCCCTAGTTGCCGGGCGCCGGTGCCCGACCAGTCCGGCACGTTGGCGGCCGCCACGGGAGACAATTCCGTGCAGCCGTATCCTTCCAGAGGCATCACGCCGAACTTTTGGAAGAACTCTTGAGCTAACGATTGCGGCAATTTCTCGGCGCCGCAAATGAGAATCCGCAGCGTGGCAAAATCGCCCGGCTCGCAGCGTCTAAGGCAAAATCGCAAGAACGTCGGCGTGGCCAGAAAAAGCGTGCACCGGTACGTCCGGCACAACTGGCCGATTTCCAACGCTTGGCGCGGATCGGGATGATAAACAACGGACGCCCCCACTAGCAACGGAACCCAAATAGTTACCGTGTATCCGAAGCTGTGGAAAAACGGCAGAATACCCAAAATACGATCTTTGGGACCCGGATCGATCGCCTGGATCATTGACTCGACATTGGCCGCCAGGTTCCGGTGACTGAGCATGACTCCTTTGGGTTCACCGGTGCTGCCGCTGGAAAAGATGACGGTGCCCAAATTATCCGGGACGTGATTTCCGAGCCGAAACACCCATTTATCGAGAACAAAAGCCGGCAACAGGAGAATTGTCAGGAAAGCTCGAAGTCGCTGAAACGTCGTGACTTCTTTTCGAAAATCCTCCAAGTAGACGAGCTCCGTCCCGGGACCGACTTCCAGTTTCATTTTCGCGGTAAAAAGGCGCGAGGTAAGCACATGCCGAATGTTGCACTGCCGAATCGCGGAACGAACGTTATCCGCCGAAGAGGTGTAGTTCAAGTTGACGGAGACCTTGCCGAGAATAGCCAAGGCGATGTTGGCGAAAGCCCCCCCCCACGGTCGACGGGAGCCAGACGCCTATCATGGCGCTGTCGCCCAAAATTGGCCGCAGTTTTTTGGCTAGGATCCAAGCCCCGGCCAGCACTTCTCCATAGCGGAATATCTTCTTCGTATTCGGATCGATCAGGCATGACCGGAACGGATGGCGGGCGGCCATGCGGATGAATTGCCGGTGCACGGGTCGTCGCTTATTGGCGGCCGCGATGGAGCAGTCGGCCGACAGCTTCTGGATGGCCAAGCGCACTTCGACGGCAGTGATAGTTGGCGGCATCGGCTCCCCGAAGGCGATGCAGACGGGGTAGGGCAGCTTTTGCGGCCACTTCCAAAGCACTTTACCGCCGCGAAAGCTGAAAATGCTGCCCCACACGTGATCGAGGCAAACGGGAATCACCGGCGCGGGAGCCCGTTTGAGAATCTGCTCGAATCCGCGGTGAAATGGCAACAAGAAGCCGGTCCGCGTAATGCCGCCTTCGGCGAAAATGCAAACTGCGTCCCCTTTGGCCAAAGCCTCCCCGGCCATTCGTAGGGATTGGACAATGGCCCGAGGCCCGGACGACCCGTCGATGGGGATCGCCTTCGCCAGCCTAAGCAAGAGGCGCAAGCCGGGTAAGCGCATGTAGGGCGCCCACAAGACGAACCGGATCGGTCTTCGTTGCGCCATGAACACGAGAAAGGCATCGATAAAGCTGACATGATTGCAAACGAACAGCACAGGCCCTGTGGCTGGAATCACTTCCCTTCCATAGACCCGCATTCGATAAAACAAGTGAACGGGAATCCAAGTGACCAGGCGGACGAACCAATCCGGACGCCAGAACATCAGAGCGAGGCCAGCCGCGACTAGAACGAGCGCGAATCCCAGCCAAAGCATGACAGAGTCCAACAAGTTTTCTCCAAACACAGAGAAATAAAGTCCTGGAATTTCCGGCACGGTTCTTAGCCTTGGCGCCACGCGCAGCGCGCGACAACTCCCCAAGTAAGGCGGCTAATCTCGACTACATCGGGCAAATTACCCGCCTTCACAGAAACCGTCAAGGTTTGACCTTGTCTTTCAACCGGTCAGGGGCTATGGTCCCGCCTTCCCGTTGCAAGATATTCGAGGCCGACCGATCAAACCCGTGGGTCCTACTGCGCCATGGAAGCGGGGGGGACGCACAATTGGGTGCCGTGCTCTTTCATCGAGGTGCTGATGCCTGTCGAGCCATTGTTACGTCAGGTGCTGCAGAGCGAAGCGCTAACGCGTGGATTGGAAGATCCCGAAGCGCGCGTCCTGGTGGAATGGCTGGCGGACATGGTAGATCAGTTAACGACCGATGCGGCAGCTGAAACCACCCTGCCTCGGTCGGTGGACCAACTCACTCGAAAGGCGCGGGCCATCGGACGATTTGTCAGCCTGTGGTGCCAGGGAGAGCGGGGCTCGGCGGTGCAATTGGCGGCCGTCGAGCGCTTCACCTGGCCCTTGCCCACCACGGCCGTCGATCCCTGTGAGCTGATGAAAGCCATCCTCTCCCGCGAACCTGTCCAGCGGGCTGCCTAGTTTGACTAGAATATCCCCATGTGGCCCGATTCCCCAGTGACTCAAGAGTTACTCGCCAAAGCCAAGCAAGGCGAGCCTGCGGCGGTCGATCAATTGCTCGCCCGGCACCGAGAGCCGGTGCGGCGAATGATTGACATGCGCTTGGACCGGGCCATTGCCCGACGGGTCGACGCCAGCGACATCGCCCAGGAAGTGCTTCTCGAAGCCAGCCGCAGGCTCCGCGATTATCTCCGCCAACCCAATATGCCGTTTCATCTCTGGCTGCGTCACATCGCTCGCGACCACCTGATCGACGCTCATCGCCGCCACCGAGTGGCCAAACGCCGGAGTGTGGATCGGGAACGCGCGATTCAAGCGGGGCCCGCCGATCGCTCGTCGGTTGAGTTGATCGCCGAGTTGATCGATCGTGAGTTAACTCCGGCCACCGCCGCTCTGCGAAAAGAACTGCAGAATCGTTTTCAATTGGTTCTAGCCGACCTCGACGAGGAAGATCGCGAAATTATTCTGATGAGACACTTCGAGCAGCTCTCGAATCAGGAGGTAGCTGCGTTGCTGGGCCTGACCGAACCCGCAGCGTCCATGCGACATCTGCGGGCGCTGCGAAAGATGCGCGAATTGCTGGATCCGACGATAAAATGAAGGTGGTTTACGTTTCGCGCCTCACTGGATACCAAGATGGCGTTGATAACATTTCATGCAACCTCTCATTTCGGACGACGAACGCCTGGCGCAAATCTTGAGTGATGTCACCGACCGCATTCGGCGGGGAGAGTCGCCGGAGTTGGAAGCTCTCCTTCAGCAACATCCAGACTTAAAGACAGAATTGAAACAGGTCTGGCCCGCTCTGGTCTTGGCGGAGGAGCTTGCCAAATCTTCACCGGATCATGAGAAACAAAGCGCTGCTACCCCGCAACCAGATCCTTCAAGGGCTCTGGTACAACCTTCCTTGCCGCGCATGTTTGGTGATTACGAGCTTCTGGAGGAACTCGGCCGCGGCGGCATGGGCGTGGTTTACAAGGCGCGGCAAAAAAGTCTCAACCGCCTGGTCGCGCTCAAGATGATCCTTCGCGGCGAGTTGGCTTCGACTGGCGATTTGGTTCGCTTTCGAGCCGAGGCGGAGTCGGCCGCCCGGCTGGAGCATCCGAATATCGTTCCGGTCTATGACGTGGGTGAATGCGACGGCCAGGCTTTCTTCACGATGAAGTATGTCGAAGGGACCACGCTGCGGCATCGGGCAGCACAGGGACCGCTGACACCGCGCGACGCTGCTCGATACCTGGCTGCCATTTGCCGAGCCATCGACTTCGCGCACCATCATGGCGTCCTTCACCGTGATCTCAAGCCGTCGAACATCTTGATCGATCGGGACGATGGGGCGCTGGTCACCGACTTCGGGTTAGCAAAGCGCGTGCAAGGCGGCGACCCCAGCCTCACCGGAACCGGCGCCATCATTGGCACGCCCAGCTACATGGCCCCCGAGCAGGCCGCCGGCAGTCGCGGTCGACTCAGCCCTGCCACCGACGTTTATAGCCTGGGGACGATTCTATATGAGCTACTCACCGGTCGGCCTCCGTTTCAAGCCGCTTCGCCCGTGGATACGCTTTTGCTTCTTCTCGAGCAAGAGCCGCTGCCGCCTCGCCTGCTGAATCGCAGCATCGACCGTGAGTTGGAAATAATCTGCCTCAAGTGCCTGCAAAAACCGGCCGATCTGCGCTATCCGAGCGCCGCCAAGTTGGCCGATGACTTCGAAGCTTATTTGAACGGCGAGCCCGTGTCCGCGCGCTCGGGCAGCTTTACCTATGTTCTGGGGCGATTGTTTCGAGAGACGCATCATGCAGCCGTGCTGGAAAACTGGGGCCTGCTCTGGATGTGGCACAGCGTTGTGCTGATTGTCTTGTGCTCGGCAACGAATTGGCTTTACTTGGAAAACGTATCCAACGTCGGGCCGTACTTGGCGATCTGGGTACTGGGCTTGGGAGCCTGGGCGTCGATTTTTTGGGCTTTGCGCCGGCGCGCGGGACCGGTGACTTTTATCGAAAGACAAATCGCCCACATCTGGATGGCCAGCACGCTGGGCAGCATCAGCTTATTCGGTGTCGAAATCCTTCTCAAGCTTCCAGTGTTGAGCCTATCTCCGGTGCTGGCTGTCCTGGGCGGGATGGTCTTCCTGGTCAAAGCCGGGATGCTGTCCGGATCGTTTTACCTTTCCGCCGCCGCCTGCTTCGCCACCGCTGTCTTGATGGCGCTGTTTCCGTCGATCGGTCTTTTCCTGTTCGGCTTCGTTTCCGCCGCTTGCTTTTTTATTCCTGGTCTGAAGTATTACCGTCAACGGCGACAGTCGCCTCCTCCCGCCAGGTGAGATTGGAAAGTCCTTCGATGGCGGCGGCGATCTGGGCGACCAGCTCTTCGGCTCGCGAGGCAGGCGCGCCGGTGAACTTGGCCAGATGGATCATCGACACCAGCTCACGCACCCAGGCCAGGTTGCTCAAGAGATCGTCATAGGTTCGCTGGCGAACCAAACGGAGACGCTCGATATTTTCCTGACAGGCTTCTTGACTCTGCATCAGACGGTTCTTGGCATTGAAGATCGAAGATGGAGGCTTGAAGATCGAGGATTGAGAGTCGCGGCCTTCGATCTTCGATCTTCCATCCTCGAAAAGGAGGCTGTCCTTTGCGGAAGGAGCGTATTGGGGCGATGCCAAAAGGCGATCCATTTCCCGAACGCGATTTGCTTGGGCGTTCCAGGCATCGCGCAGCTCGCGAATCCGATCTCTCTCCCGCGCTAGCACATCCTCAGCCCAACCGTCCAGGCTGTTCAAGGCCGCTTGTAATTCGGCGTCCACTTGAGCGACGGCGGCGCTCATGTCGTCTTTAGGAATCGGTGATGGTTGAGAAAGAGAGCTGTCGGGATCTTCTGCAAACGACCTTGGAGCGGACAGGAGAATGGGCAGGTACAGAGGCCAGAATGGAATCGCCATGGCCATTCGCAACCATAACCCCGCATCTCGTTCCCAAAGCGCATCTCGTTCCCAAGCTCCAGTTTGGGAACGAGATGCGGACGAGCCCGATAGGTAGACGGCGGCGGCCACGCCGACGCCGACGACCAAGTAAAGGACCATCGTAGAGTCAAGGAGCGTCATAGACATCGTTAATCAGAGCCCCGAGCATAAGCGACGGGGTCGAAGCAAACCCGTCGTTGACGCTCCGGGCTCTGATAATCACCATTTCAAAATGTCATCCCACCAGGTGCTCGTGGAAAAGGCATTCCACAACGTATAGATCATGATCGGTGTCACGGCGGAGTAGCAAGCCGTACACGCCAGGGTCAGACGCCGTAGGAAACACTGTCGCCGGCAGCGTCGCTCGGGCGGCAGAGTATCGGCCAATTGCATGAAGCCGCGGTAAATCGTCCGCAGTCCCCATAGCCCGGCGAAAAACGGGAGCGCCAAACCGGCGTAAATCATCGGCACCAGGCTGGACGGGGGCGCGGCAAACACGATCAATCCCAGCACGTAAGCCACGTAGATCGGCAGCAGGCCCAGGAGCATCAAAGCCGTCGCCGCCATTCCCTCCATGATGTGCGTCGTGACTTGGAGAACCGTGATTCTCACTCCGCTCAATAGTCCATAGAAGTAGAAGCTCGGCAGGCACACTCCCGTGGCGGCTATCAAACCCAGGACGTAGGCCAGCCCCAGGCTGAAGCCGGCGCTGGTGGGGTTTCGCTGCCAGGCATCCCTCAGTAGGTTGGGCAAATAATCAGTGGGCGCCAGGGACAGGATGATTGCGAGGGCCAGCGAGAACACGCTGAAACTCGTCACGGCGATTCCGAGAAATCGCGGAATCAAATCTGCTTGCCAGGTTTCATCACGCACCAAGAAGTCCACTCTTCGGCTATCCTTGAGCAAAAGCTCGGTGAGCCCCAGGGCGGATCGATCATTAATCGCAACCGTGGGTTCGTCTACGGCTTCGACAACGGGGATCGCTAACATGGACGCTCCTCTAAATGAAGGAACAGGAGACTACTGACCGGATTTCTGGTTTTCTCTGTTTCCTCTGTTGCTTCCTGCTTCGATCCTTTGAAATCAGAATCAACGGAGAACTATTCCCTGGGCGACAAGCCATTCTTTGACTTCATGAAACGCGGACCAATCGAAAAGTCCGAACGCGTAGAACAACTCTCCGCCAATGGCGCCGACCAGCACCAACCAGAAAGTCGGCCAGCGGCCTCGGCTCGGCTCTAGCCCGGCGATGACACGAGAGAATACATCGACCATCGCGACGCCGACGCCCGTGAAGACCGCTAGATTTACTCCCAGCACAAACAGCTGATCTGGAATCGCCACGGTGAAGAACCAATTGATGGGAATGGAAGCGATCAGCGCCAGGCCCCCCCAGCTGGTCGTGACCAGGGCCGCCAAGAAAGTCGTGGTGATTCGCAACCGGGAGCCGGACAGGCTGTTCAAGATGTAAAGAGCCGGCAAGGGCAACGCCCAAGCCAACCCTGCCGCCAAGGTGAAGGCCCAAGCGCACGTCAGCATCCGCGGCGGACCCTGCAGCACTCCCATCGACAGCCCGTAAGTAAATGTGCCGACAATCGCCGTCAGGGCCAAAGCTGCGAACACCCACCAGGGATAGGGCGTTCCTTCGCGATGCCAGCCCAGGGCAAATTCTTCCGGCTCGCGCAAGGCCTGGCCAATGTGCCCGAGGCTAGCCCGCAAGCGTTCTCGAAACATCGCGGTCTCCCTTTCAGCTTTGATTGATCGTTTAACGTTCACCAGACTCGGCGCCACCCGATAGATCTAAAGACCCGAGGATTGACTTCCCGGTCAACCGAGATTGTGGCGAAATGTTAACTGGAAGTTTCTTCATGCCAGACAAGAGTGTCTGGCCCACTGATTAGTTAATGCTGTTTCTTCTTTACGGTTGAGATCGCGCGGAAGCCAAGAAACGTTCATCGGCACTCAGCCAAGGTAATGCGTCGGAATGGAACCAACCCTGCTAACA
>Ga0207114_1107_pt1 | contig 23892 bp, 21 predicted proteins | sample Alteio_BWMinHeat_70_FD_153560 | JGI IMG/M metagenome (GOLD analysis project Ga0207114, IMG submission 153560) | Enriched cells from forest soil in Barre Woods Harvard Forest LTER site, Petersham, Massachusetts, United States -... | ecosystem: Environmental > Terrestrial > Soil > Temperate forest >... | reverse complement strand
AAGCATTGGTTGAACACCAGAAAGAACTGGTGGAAGAAAAAAACAGGGAGATCACAGACTCCATCAACTATGCCAAAAGGCTTCAGAAAGCCCTGTTGCCACGGAGAAAAGACATACACCACCTTTTTCCGGAATCATTTGTGCTATACAAGCCCAAAGATATTGTGGCCGGAGATTTTTACTGGATGGAAAAAGCGGGTGATGCAATCCTCATTGCCGCGGCCGATTGTACCGGTCATGGTGTGCCGGGGGCCATGGTATCCGTGGTATGCTCCAATGCCCTGAACAGGGTAGTAAAGGAATTCCGGATTACCGATCCGGGATTGGTCCTGAACAAGGTAAGAGAACTGGTGATGGAGGCTTTTGAGAAAAGCGAAAACGAGGTGATGGATGGAATGGATATTTCTTTGGCCTGCATTCGCCCGGATCAAAGAGAGGTGAAATGGGCCGGGGCTAATAACCCTTTGTGGTATACCAGCAAGGGAGTGATGCAGGAGGTGAAAGGAGATAAACAACCTATAGGAAGGGTGGAAAGCCCATTGCCATTTACAACCCATTCTCTCCTGTTTGAAAAAGGAGATTCCTTGTATCTCTTTACCGACGGACTGCCGGATCAGTTCGGTGGGCCTAAAGGAAAGAAGTTCAAGTACAAACAGTTTCAGGAAATATTGCTGCAGCATGCAAGCGCTTCCAACAAAGAACAAAAGGAGTCATTGGAGGTTGCCTTTTCCGATTGGAAAGGGGGACTGGAACAAGTGGATGATATCTGTGTGATTGGTATCCGGTTATAAAAACATCCAATTGTTTCCCTGATCCACAGACCGAATGATTGAACGGAAAGATCTTTATTTTCTACCGGATGATGCTGACAATTCCTTTGAAGGTATGGTTTTGGCGGCTGAAATCCTTCACATCCACCCTCCATACATAATCATCAATCTGGGCTCCTATAGGCGCATTATTTACCTTTCCGTCCCATCCTTCCCCCCAGGTGTAGGTAGAGAAGATGAGATTCCCCCAGCGATCATAAATGGTGAGCGCATAATTGTTCCCGTCTATACCTTGGCCTTTGGGCATCCAGATATCGTTTATTCCGTCTCCATTTGGGGTAAAAGAATTGGGAGCATAGAAGGTGAATAAGGGATCAATACATACCTCCAGGCGGGAAGTATCGGTACATCCAAGCGTGTTTTTGGCCACGAGACGTACGGGATAACAGCCGGTGTCCAGGTAGGTGAAGGAAGGATTCATCAGCGTAGAGGAGTCAGCTCCTGGATCCCCGAACTTCCAGTTCCAGGTACAGGAGCTGTCTCCCGTTTTGTTCAGGAAAAAAACCTGAGGGTCGAGTATCGTTGTAGGCTGAGGAGAAGCGGAAAAGAGTGTTTTTGGTAAGGGATAAACATTAATCCAGTTTTGTTTGGAGAGGAAGGTCTTACATCCGTTGGCATCTGTAAAATGAACACCCACCGGGTAAAGCCCGGGCGTAGTATAACAATGCGTCCCTGGTCCGCAGCCTGAACCTGTTTTCCCGTCTCCATAATCCCACAGTGCTCCGCTGCAGGAGGGCAAAAGTGCTTCGGAAAAATTCACACAGAGTGGAGCGCAACCGGCCGTGTCAGTCCCGAAAATCTGAGGCACTGGAGCGGGATAAAGCGTGACCGTGACGGTGGTCGAATCACTGGGCTGTGTACAATTATCAGAAACCACTACGGTATAAGTGGTGGTGGTGGCTGGTGAGGCCACCGGGTTAGCACCAACGGTTACATTCAGCCCGGTTGTAGGATGCCAGGAGTAGGTATACGTACTGGTCCCTCCGGTTGCCATTGCACTCAGTGTTTCTGAGCTACCGGGGCAAACAGAATTGCCGGGAACAGCTACTACTTGAAGCGGCGGCCTGACAGTGATCAAAACGGTTTTGGGAATAGAAGTACAGGCGTTGGAATCGATGGCAAGCACGGTGTACGTGGTACTGGTTAAGGGACAAGCGGGAGAGGTGCAGGCGGTGCCGTTCAGCATCCACGAATAGGTATATCCGGGAGTGCCTCCCGCACCGGTTGCCGTTAACGGGGTGCATTGACTTACACAGATACTGGGTCCGCCCACAGGCGTTACGCTCACGGGAGTAGGTTGCTTGAGGAGGACAGCAGCCTGACTGAGGCATCCGGAGCTATCCGTGATCAGACAGGTATAGCTGCCTGCAGCAAGTCCGACAACCGTGCTGGTTCCTTGTCCACCTCCTGGTGCAGGCGACCAGCTATAGGTATACCCGGGAGTTCCTGCAGTAGCCATGGCAGTGGCTGTGCCGTTGCTTCCGTTAAAACAGCTGGGGTTCTTGCTGGCTGGAATACTGGCCGCTACCCCAGGTATATTGGTTACCGTCACGGTGTTGGTGTCGGGGCATCCTTTGGCATCGTGCACCGTAAGGGTATAGATACCGGGAGGCAGATTCGCGTACGTCGCAGTAGAGGAGCCGGGTAGGACAGGGCTCCAGGTATAGGTTGGAACACCTGTGCCTCCGGTAACGGTTGCCGTTGCAGAACCGTCGGATTTGTTGCAGAAGGCTGTTTTGGACGAGAAGGTAATGGCAAGTGCAGGGGGCTCCGTGACCACCACACTGTCGTTTTTGATGCAACCGTTTGCATCTGTTATTGTCAGTGAATAGGTTCCCGCACAAACGTTGTTGCAGCTGGGAGAAGCACACACTCCTCGCCAGGAGTAGGTATAAGGACTCTGTCCCCCGGAAGGAATACAAATGAGCGTGCCATCACATTTGGAATGGCAGGAAGTTTGAACCCCGGAAGTGGATGTAGTTAGTGGTGGAGGAGCGGTGAGTGTTTGAGTATTGCTTGACTGACACCCGGTCTGGTCTGTTACTGTTACCGTGTAAGTTCCCGGTGCAAGGTTAGTGGCTGTGGCAGTTGTTTGTCCCCCGGGGGTCCAGGAGTAGGTGAGGGGTGCCGTTCCTCCGGTTGCGGAAGCAGTAATGGATCCGGTGGTGCCTGTAGCGCAGGCAAGATTGGTGAAGGACGTGATGGAAGTAGTGGGAGGAACAGCACTGGCGGGGTACGAAATCTGAAGGAATCCGTTTCCTCCGTTGCTGGAACCTGCACCGCCAATGGCATCACCGGCAGGGAGATCGGGGTCGGCATTGTTGCCGGGAGTTTGATTGTTGCCGTTGGTAATCACTACGACTGTTCCGGAAGAAAAGCTTGCACCTCCTCCGCCTCCACAGGCGCCACAGTCACAGCCTCCTGCAATGGATCCACCGGTTCCTCCGTTGGCTCCTCCTCCGCCTCCTCCGCCTCCTCCACCATCAGCAAAAAAACCTTTTGTTGCTCCGGCAGTACCTTGTCCATTGCCACTGCCTCCGGCAATTCCCGGGGTGGTACAGGATCCGGCAACGGAATTTCCGTTCTGACCTCCACCACCACCAATCGCTCCGCTGCTAAACTGTCCTCCTCCGCTTCCTCCTCCGGCACCTGCGGCAACAATGAGGGGAGTGGCACCATTAAAGATTGCTGCTGCGCCTCCTCCTCCACCCCCACCACCGGAACAACCCTGACCACCTGCATCCCCTCCTGCAGCGCCATCCACCAATCCGTTTCCCCAGCCTCCGGCTCCACCTCCTGCCGCTGTAACACAACCCGTTCCGGCAGATCCTCCTCCACCTACGATGATCGTAAGAACCTGACCCGGAACTACTGCCAGATCACACTGAACAAATCCTCCGCCTCCACCTCCTGCCCCGTTAAAATCGTCGGTACCTCCTCCGCTCCCCCCACCACCCCAGGCTTTGATATGGAGTGTATTGACGCAAGGCGGTACAGTAAAGCTCTGGGCGCTTCCGGTAAAGGAGAAAGGAACAACGGTTTGAGCCCCTATACTCCCGATAAAGAAGAGGTGCAGGGACAAAGTCAGGGCAAATAGCCGGAAAGGAGGCGATTGAAGAGTAAGTGCTTTTTTCAAGTGTTTCAGTTTGTGTGCGCAGCAAAAAAAAATCACTTAACAGATTTCCCAAAAGCGGAAACTGCTAATGCATTTCATAATCGTACAAGGTTTTTTTAGTTGGAAGTCGTACAGAATTTGGTTCTATACGGAATCTTATATCCGTCTAAGATAGTCTTTTTTGGGAATACAGCAAGTATCCCCAAATGCCAGCCTCACCGTCTGAGAAAATCAGACAAGCATCCTAAAAGATAAAGGAGTTCTAATAATCACACCCCGGAGCATGAGGTGCATGAAAAGCCTTTTGGTATAATCCTCAGCGGCGGTGATTATAACGTTACCGATTCCTTTAAGGTTCATTTGGGTATCTCTTATTCCATGTATTTTACCTCCTATGTGTCGGATACGGCCATGGCTATTTGGGCTTTGAGCCTGGGTTGTACCTATAGGTTTTAATCTTAAATCCCAATTCCTGTAATTTTTTAATTCCTCAGTTTATATTAAGTCAATAACCCTATCTGAAGGGAAAATAGCTTAGTTTAGTAGCTTAAGACCCTTTGGATACAGACCTGAAGGGCAGAAAATAGATATAACTACATATCCAGGTAGGATATGACTTGGATTTCATTCAAAATCAGCTTGAGCAGTAGAATAAAAAAGGTAGGCTGTGTACTAGGGCTTTGTATAAGCTTTCTGTTGTCTGCACAAACCCCCGCCATTGATTCCCTCCAAAAGGTATTGGCATCCCCTTTACCTGACACCAGTCGGATTAACGTACTTCTTGACCTGGCCTGGAAACTCAGGAGTCAGAAAAATGATACAGCTATCCTGCTTGGGAAACAGGCATTGGAGCTCTCTACAAAAAATAAAAGCGGAAAAGACAGAGAACTGAAGAGTGCATTGCTGAAATCAAAGGCCAGGTCTTTGCATACGCTTGGATGGCTTTATTACATCCATGGAAATCATTCAGTGGCACTCTCTTTCTGTAACCAGGCATTAATTTGTTGGGAGGAGCTAAAAGGGAGCGGGGATATTCGAATGGTCAGAAAGGCAACTATCGGGTTATCCAAAACTTTCGGTAATATGGGGGTTATTTATTTTGCTCAAAGCAAGGATTCGCTTGGGCTCGATTGCTATTTCAAGGCTTTAAAAATGAAGGAAGAGACAGGTGACAAAAAAGATATTGCTGCGACGCTCAGTAACATCGGATCGGCTTATTACGACCTGGGTGATTATCCCCGGGCGCTGGAGTTTAATTTCAAGGCATTGAAAATGTATGATGATTTCCTGAAAGGAAAAGCTATGGATTCAGACAGGACCGGAGAGCTGATTACGTTGGGCAATATTGGTAATGTTTACTGGATACAACATGATTTTGAAAAAGGAAAGGAATATTACTTTAAAGCACTTGATTTGTGCAAATTGGCGGGGGATAAAAGAGAGACTGCCCGACAGCTTGGAAACATCGGGAATGTCTATACCGATGAGGGCAATAATGCAACTGGCATATCCTATTACTTACAGGCTTTGACAATTTTCGAAGGGTTGAAAGATAATGGCGGAATAGCGAGAAACCTTGCGAACATGGGCGCGGCTTATGTGAATGAGGGCGATTCTGCAGTTAATAAGGACAATGTGCTTTTTGCCAAGAATGACAGGTATCCCAAAGGTCTGGAATGCTTTGAACGTGCATTGAAAATAAAGGAATCACTGGGAGACAAAAATGGAATGGCAAACAACCTTGCCAATATCGGGATGACCTTATTTAAGGAAAAGAAATACCCGGAAGCCCTGGTATATGAAATGCGGGGTGCAGAGATGGCCAGGACCTATAAGGGGAAGAACACAGAGATGCAGGCGGAAGAAATTCTGTACAAAACGTTTAAAGGTATGGGTAAGACCAATGAAGCCCTTACGCATTATGAAAAATATATTCTGTTAAAAGATACCCTCTTTGCAGAAGCCCGTCAAAAAGAAGTCGTCCGTAAAGAAATGAATTACATCTATGAGAAGAAAGAGGCAGAGCTGAAAATAAAATCAGAAGCTCAGGAAGTTGTTGCTGCAGAAGGAAAAAAGAGGCAACAGTTTGTTATTTACGGAGTAGTGGGCGTGTTGTTGATTGTGATTGTGTTTTCCGTTTTCCTGTTCCGCAGGTTTAAAATTACTCAAAAACAGAAGCGCATTATCGAACAGCAAAAACATATAGTGGAAGAAAGCCAGAGGGAAATAATAGATAGTATCAATTATGCCAAGCGGATACAGTATTCTTTGCTGGCCACAGATTCTATGCTGAAGAAGCACCTTCCCGATTATTTTGTACTGTTTAGCCCCAAGGATATCGTGAGTGGAGATTTTTACTGGGCTGCCGAATACAAAGACAGTTTTTATCTGGCCGTGTGTGACTCCACAGGACACGGTGTTCCCGGAGCGTTTATGAGCATCCTGAATATTGGGTTTTTAAGCGAGGCAGTTAAGGAAAAGGACATCACGAAACCCAATGAGATCCTGAACTACGTAAGAGCAAGGCTGATAGAAACCATCAGTAAAGAGGGCCAACAGGATGGGATGGATTGTATTCTGATTAAAATCAAAAGGACAGAAAATTTAGTCGATGTGGAATATGCCGCCGCCAATAATGAGCCCGTGTTGCTTCGGGACGGGCGGATGAATGAACTGGCAAAAGATAAAATGCCGGTGGGGAAGGGGGAGAAGACGGATGGATTTACTCTCCATACCCTTCAATTGCGGAAAGGAGATTCCCTCATCTTATATACGGATGGCTATGCTGACCAGTTTGGTGGACCTAAGGGCAAGAAATTCAAGTACAAGCCTTTGAATGAACTGTTACTGGCAAATCAGTACAAACCCTGCCAGGAGCAAAAAGAGGTCTTGGTCAGCGCTTTCGTTGATTGGAAGGGGGAACTGCAGCAGGTGGATGATGTTACAGTTATTGGCATTCGTATTTAACTCGTGCCAGACCCCAGATCCCTCACCCTTCCGTATTGTTGTTAGATGCATTTTGCTCACTTCTTATCCCATTTACGGAATAAAGTAAAGTAGAGCCCGCCTGAAATATAAAAAGGCGCACTGGTGAATTTAGGAATGGGAACCGAAGCAAAATCTGTGCGTATAGAAGCTCCTATCTGGAACTGGGCTTTGATGAATTTATATCCTACCCGTACAAATCCAGCAGGTTCAATATACCAATCCGCCAGATTGTGGTAGTAACTGGATGATGCGTTTCTATCTACCGAGTAATTCGTAAAATCCACATATGACCCTCTCACGGCAACACCCACTTCTACAATGGAGGAGGTAAACCCGAAATCTCCCTGAATAAAATACCGGGAATAATCCCCCGAAACAACATCTCCTTTATTCACGTAGAGACCACCCGAAGCTGCTCTGGAGGAACTGTTACCTTCTCCATAGCCGGTAAAGACTTCGAGGCAAATGGGCTTTTCTTCTTTCAGAAACGAATAACCGATTCCGGCTTCTGAAAAATTATGTTTTCGGAAGCCGGAACTGTCCTTACCGGTTTGTGGATTATTGGCATGAGAATAGTTTCCCATTAATGCCAGATGTTTATACACTGCTCCCGAAACCTGGGCATCAAAGCCGCTGGTTCCGCCATAAACAGCAATGCTTGTCTGATGTTCATTTTTGATAAGAGGAACGTTAAATGCATTGGGAACATAAGCCGGAGCGCAGGAAGAGAGGTAAATGATTTCTGTCAACGCCAGGAGGCAACAGGGAAGAAAGCGGGATATCTTCATTTTGTTTCAGTTGCTTTTCAAATCAAAATATCTACTGCTTCATAAATCGGGAGCTCTGAATTCCTTTTTCATTTATTATTTGAACCAAATACATTCCTGGTGTCAGTCGGCTCACGTCTATTGTTTCCAGCTTATTTCCAGTTAAGGTTACCTGTTTAATCAATTCTTTACCGTTTAAATCGATAATCTTTATCAGAGTGCCCGCAGCTGTTCCTTCAGAAACAAGAGACAGATTCAACGAATTCGCGGCTGGGTCAGGATAAAGGGAAACAGAAGTGGAAGCTATGTGGTTCTCTATTCCTGTAACAGTCTGAGCAATTGCGCGTATGACATTGTTGTTGTTGTCAGCCACATACACATTGCCACCGGCATCAGATGTTACTCCCGTGGGAAGGTGAAATCTGGCTGACGTGCCTGTTCCGTCCAGGTATCCTGATGGGGTAGATCCGGCGTAGTCAGATACCAAGGCAGATGAGAGACTTATTTTGCGTATCTGATTGTTGTTCTGATCCGCAACATACAGGTTGCCCAATCCATCTGAAGTTATTCCCGTTGGAAGACTAAAGCTGGCCGAAGTACCGGTTCCATTTGCTGAACCAGCGGTAAGACCGCCGGCAAAGGTACTAACTGCACCACTTGAAAGAACAATCTTGCGTATTTCATTGTTATGGGAATCGGCCACATAAAGGTTGCCGGCCCCGTCACTGGCAACGCCCGTTGGAAATTCGAATTTCGCAGCGGAGCCAATTCCATCGGTATTCCCAAAGTTGCCCCCTGCGACCAACGTAACAACACCCGACGAAATAACAATCTTTCGAATGGAGTGATTATACGTGTCGGCCACGTATAAGCTCCCAAGTCCATCGGTGGTAATTCCTGTTGGTTTATTAAAGCCAGCCCCTGTGCCTGCAAATGTGGTGACCACACCGGTTGCGATAACGATCTTACGAATCACATTGTTATTCAGATCAGCAACAAACAAATTTCCGTTCCCATCGCAAACCATACCAGACGGGTGATTGAAGCTCGCTGAAGCTCCTGTCCCATCGGCAGCGCCGCTTACAATTGAACCTGCTAAGGTGGTAACCACCCCTGAAGAAATGACAATCTGCCGGATATCCATGCTGTAATTGTCCGATACAAACAGATTTCCGTTTGCATCAGCCGCTACGCCAAAGGGTTGGAGAAATCTTGCTGCTGCTCCCGTACCATTACTGTACGGAGATGCTCCTGCCAGCGTTGTAACAGCAGCCGTTGCAATAACAAGCTGTCTTATTTCATTGTTGTTTCCATCCGTAATAAAAAGATTGCCACTCCCATCCAGAGCAACGCCCGTTGGACTGTCAAACCTGGCCGATGTTCCGGTTCCGTCGACATAACCGGAGGTGGTGGCACCGGCAATGGTGGTCACAACTGCCGAGGAGACAACCACTTGACGGATTTCATTGTTAATCTGATCTTCTACATACAGGTTGCCACTACCATCCAGAGCCATGTTGCCCGGGAGTCCAAAGCTTGCTGCCGCTCCGGTACCATCGGCTGCTCCGAATGTACCTGACCCGGCCAGGGTGCTGACCAATGCGGAGGATATTACAATCTTTCTGATTTTATAATTACTAATATCCCCCACATACAGGTTCCCGCTTCCATCACAGACAATTGATCCCGGAAATTTGAATCTTGCAGCCGTGTCCGTGGCGTTTACGAAACCAGATTTGGTAGACCCTGCGAATGTGGTAACTGCACCGGTAGCAATAATTACTTTTCGTATTTCATTATTTCCGGCATCGGCCACATAAAGGTTACCGGTACCATCCGGGGCAACTCCATACGGATTGTTAAATTTTGCCGAAAAACCGGTCCCGTCTGTAGATCCCGCTGTACCTGCACCACAAAGGGTCGTAACGGTGCCAGTGGCAATGACAATTTTTCTTATGGAATGATTGTTCTTGTCAGCTACAAATAAGTTGCCTGTACCATCATACGCAATTCCGACAGGCTGATTAAATTTAGCCGCAGTGCCCGTGGCATCAATCCATCCAGCATTGGTGGAACCTGCAAAAGTGGTTACCATCCCTGTTGAAATGACGATCTTTCTTATTTCATTATTCATCTGATCGGCCACATACAGGTTACCGAGTCCATCCGCTGCAACTGAAGCAGGGCCTGAAAAACTGGCTGTTGCACCTGTTCCATCGCAAGAATAGGATTCATTCCCCGCCAGGGTTGATACCACCTGAGCGTTGGTTACTGAAAGAAAGCTGATGAAAAGCATTGAAAATTTGACAGGCAGATGTTTCATGTTGGGGATTTGAGTGTGAGTTGGTGTCCTTGATAACAAATATATGATTATTTGGATGGCTTGATCGTGATTACGAATCATTTGTCGGGTTATAGTATTCAGCAAATAGCATCCTAATGCTTTATAAACCGGGCAGTATGAATTTCCTTAGATCGATTTTGGATAATTTTAAAAACATTTACGAAATTTCATGCCCTTTTTTCAAAAGGGTTATCTGATAATTACCAATTTCTTGTTTGCTGCTCTGGCATCACTTGTCATTCGAATAGTATAAACGCCCGGAGGCAATTGGCTTGCATCAATGCTTGTTTTGCCTGCGATCGGTTGACTCAAAAGCAATCTCCCGTCCACATCATACAAAGAGAGGGTCTGTTTGGTTTGTTTATAGGACTCAACAACAAAGTTGCCATGACATGGATTTGGATAAACATTTATTTCATTGTTGTTTACAAACTCATCTATCCCGGCAGTGGCTGCAGCATTTGTGACCTTTCGAATAACATTATTGCCTTGATCACAAATAAACAAATTGCCACCTGCATCCAGAGCTGCTCCACCCGGGTACTTCAGTTCAGCAGCAATGGCAAGTCCCCCGTCTCCGCTATAATATCCTATTCCGTTCCCGGCAATGGTGTAGATAATTCCCGAAGTCTTTACAATACGTACCTTATGATTGTCTGTATCTGTGATGTATACATTTCCCGAAGCATCCACCGTTAATCCGTAAGGATTATACATTTCCGCCGCAATAGCCGGTCCACCGTCTCCGCATGACAAGCTGCCACAGCTTCCGGTACCGGCAATTGTGGTTATTATTCCAGACGGATTTACCTTGCGAACGGAACCGCCTCTGCTGAAATCAGAGATGTATAAATTTCCTAAGGCATCGCAGGCTACCCCAGTTGGTGCATCCAGTTGGGCTGCTGTTGCCGGCCCGCCGTCTCCTGAGTATCCCCTGTTTCCGTTTCCGGCTACTGTACTAATAATGCCTGAAGAGTTTACTTTACGTACTACATTTGATGCATAATCCGCAATGTATAAATTACCAACAGCATCTAATGTAATTCCCTGAGGTTGGGCCAGGGCTGCTGCCGTGGCAGGTCCTCCGTCTCCACTGCCTCCAAACGTTCCATTCCCGGCTACTGTTGTAATTATTCCCGAAGTATTTACTTTCCGGATACGGGCATTACCCAAATCGGCAATGTACATATTACCGGCTCCGTCAAATGCTACTCCATTTGGTAATTTAATTTTTGCAGCTGTCGCCGATCCCGAATCACCACTAAAACCACATGACCCAGTTCCAGCGACGGTAGTAATAATGCCAGCTGTACTGACTTTACGGATACGGCAATTATCGTAATCACTGATATACATATTGCCAGCTGCATCGAAGGCAATTCCGTTGGGACCATTTAAAGCTTCCGAAATAGCTTGTCCTCCGTCTCCGGTATATCCCCCGGCTCCAATACCTGCTACGGTGGTTATCATTTGTGCATTTAAATGCAAGTAAAAAGCAAAGGCCAGAAGTGTAATTGTCTTTTTCAAATTTCGGAGGTTAAATTATTTATGGGCGAACAACCAGCTTGCCAGTTTGTATCTGCTTCCCGCTCTGGATCCGGATAAAGTAAATGCCAGAGGGGTATTCCGCGGCATCCCAGGTAAGGGGAGTGGTTACTGCATTTTGACTACTGATCACCTGTCCCAGCGTATTGGTTACGATAATGTTATACACCTGGTTGGGTTTTGCATCGATCATAACCACTCCCGAAGTTGGGTTAGGGTATATATGAATTCCGGAAAGCAGGCTGTTTTCTTCGAAGCCGGTAATGGATGGGTTGTTTATGCGTGCAATACAGTTTCGTCCAGTTCCATTATAGGCGTGGAAACTTCCCCCTATCAGAATTTTTCCATCGGCTTGCATGCAGATGGCTTGAACCCAGGAATCCGCTCCCTTGCCCAGCAGGAAAGATGGGTCAAGGCTTCCGGTAGGAGTCAGACGAGTCAGATAGTTGCTGGTGGTACCGTTAAAGGAGGTGAAAGCACCCCCTATTACCAGCTTGCCGTCGGTCTGCTCGTTGATTGAAAGAACTCCATTATTCGGACCTGTTCCAATATTAAATGTGGGATCCAGTGTACCGTCTGTATTCAGGCGGGCCAGGTATTTGGCAGGAGCTCCATTGTAGGTAGTAAAGCTTCCTCCAATAAGTATTTTTCCATCTGTCTGAATGAAGCAGGCACTAAGGGACTGATTTGCGGCGGTACCCATGTTGAAAGTGGCATCCAGAGTTCCGTCTGTATTAAGCCGGGCCATATTGTTGGAGGTAATGCTGTTGTAAGTCGTTAAATATCCTCCGATGATAATTTTGCCGTCGGTCTGGATGGCACTAGCCTGAACAGCATTATTGGGGCCAAGGGTCCCATTATGGAATGTTGCGTCAGTACTTCCGTCGGTGTTCAGCCTGGTCAGGTAGGCGTTAGCTCCATTAAAGTTTAAGAAGTATCCGCCCACAATGATTTTTCCATCGCTCTGAATAGAAATGGTGCAAATCCGGTCATTAGCCCCCGTTCCTATATGAAAGCTGGGGTCAAGGCTGCCGTCGGTATTGAGTCTGGCGAGACGATTGATGCTTACCCCGTTGTAAGAGGTGAAATCTCCGCCTATGAGAATCTTACGATTACTCTGTATGGCGGTTGCAAGTACGTTCACCGTACCCGCCCCGGTGCCGGGATTAAATGTGGTGTCTATACTTCCGTTGAGGTTGATCCTAACAACTCCGCCTCGGGGGGCATCAAAGTATTGGGAGAACCATCCTCCCAGAACAATTTTTCCATCCGTTTGGCGGCTGATACTATATACCGTACCACTGCATGCATTACCTGGATTGAATGTGACATCAGGACTGCCATCAGTATTGACCCGGGCTGCACTCGTCCGGCCAACAGTGTTATAATAGATAAAACTACCTACGATGATAATTTTACCATCATTTTGAATAGCAGTAGATTGAATATAGCCATCCACTCCAATTCCTGGGTTAAACGCGACATCTAAACTGCCGTTTGAATTGAGTCTTGCCAAGGAATTAACCGGAATGGAGTTATAGGTTTTGAAGCCTCCTCCAATGAGCAGCTTGCCGCCGGACAATTCCGTGAAAGTCTTTACCTGGGCTCCTGTTCCCACTTTAAATGTGGTATCCAGACTTCCGTTCGGGTGAAGTCTTGCCAGATAGTTGGCAGGGGTTCCATTGAAATTGGTGAACAACCCGCTAATGAGTATTTTATTGTCGCTCTGCAATGCAACCGTATATACATACGAGTCGGGTCCTGTTCCCAAATGAAAGGAGGTGTCTGTCGTTCCATTTGTATTTAAACGGGTAAGGAAGGGGGTGCCAACTCCATTCATGGCCGCATACTCTCCTCCAACCAAAATTTTCCCGTCGGGTTGAATCACTATTGCATCTACTGCTCCGCTCGCTCCAGTTCCGGTATGGAAGGAAGTGTCAATCGCCCCCAGAGTAGTTAAGCGTGCCAGATAATTTACCGTGGTTGAACCGTACAGCCAGAAGGTACCTCCGATAAGTACTTTTCCATCGGTTTGTACGGCAACGGTATTTACAAGGTTGTTAGCTCCAGCAGCAGTGTTGAAAGTGGCATCGAGTGTGCCGTTTGCATTCAACCTGGCAACTCTTTCAACGGGTTTGCCATTGTATTTAAGGAAGAGCCCTCCGATAATAAATTGCCCGTTAGCCTGCAATGCCATGGTAGTTATACCATTATCTGCTCCTGTTCCTACATGAAACGAAGTGTCAGGGAGGCCATTGCTTGGGTTAAGCCGGACAAGCCCGTGAGAATTAGTACTGTCCCAATTCCAAAAACCTCCACCCAAAACAATTTTTCCATCGCTTTGGATCACGGTTGCCGGGATTCCCCCGTTTGCCCCGTTTCCAAAAGCATAACCGCGATCGGAAGGATTGAAGGTGGCATCGTTTGAACCATCCTGAGCGGAACCTAAAAAGGGCAGGAAGAGAGCAAAGACAATAGCAAGCCGAAAGGAGAGTTGTTTCATAGGGAGTGGTTTGAAGATTGGTACAATGATTTTTGAATGAAGGCATTTCACGCTAAAGTGCTTACCACTTGAGCAACAGAGGCCGGTAATGGTTTGGATTTGGAATAAAAGTAAAAGGTATATACTGATTTGTATTGTTAAAGTTTAAAGAATATACTATTCTTAGGTGAAGAAAGTTTTTTCATTTATTATATAATTGATTGATAAATAGTGTCTTATGATTTTTAGTGACATTCTTCCCAAGGAAACTCTGCATGAACATGAAAAGGTGTGCCTTTTTGAAATGGGTTATGCCTACTTTTGCCTTATCCCAACTACTTGCCAGTCCAATTTTATCTTTAAACCAAAACTTAAACTCCATCTCATGAAAAGCAATTACCTGATTTGTCTACTGGCCTCCGGAACTTTGCTGTTTTCGATATCCTGCAAAAAAAGCAGCACTCAACCATCCAACACTCCACCGCCTCCCTCTCCGGGAGTGAACTACCTGCATGCCATCAAGGTAACCGAAACGGGTACATCAACAATAGCCATTCTTGCCGATCATTCCGTAATTTGGGGCAATACCGGTGCATGGACTACAACAAATTTATCTGGAATTGTGGATGTGACTCCCAATTTTACGGCCTTAAAGAATGATGGTACCGTATGGATGATGGATACTTCGGGGCTCACCTATAACTGGAGTATGATTAGCGGACTCAGTAATATTACAGCGATTTCTGGTATGCCGGGTACCTCCAATAAGACAAACCTAGTACTTAAAAGTGACGGGACGGTCTGGGCCTGGGGACAGAACCGTTTCGGAGAAATCGGAGATAGCTCCTACATTACCCGCCACACACCCGTTCAGGTAAAACACCTCTCCGGGATTACAGCTATTATTTGCGGAAGCGCCCATTGTCTGGCACTTAAAAATGATGGCACATTGTGGGGCTGGGGCCAAAATTTGTGGGGAGAATTAGGAGCAGGTGCCGTCATAAACACTCCTTATAATTATCCCATACAAGTAGGCGGTTATTCCGGAATAGCCTCAATTGCTGCAGGAAACGGGACTACACTCGTGCTGAAAAACGACGGAACAGTTTGGGCCAGTGGTGTTAATTCTACAGGAGCTCTGGGTAATGGAACAACCACCAGTGGAGGCGTCCCTACACAGGTTACCGGCTTGACTGGAGTGAAAGCAATTGTTGGGGGACATGCTTTTTCGATGGCAGTGAAGAACGACAGTACAGTATGGGCCTGGGGTAGCAACGCGTCGGGGAGCTTGGGCAATGGAACCACCATAGCACAAAGCTTGACACCTGTGCAAGTAAGTTATTTGGCTGGAGTGACATCTGTCAGTTTATCGACCTTTTTATACGGTGGTTTTGCCATCGAAAAGGATGGTGTAGTTTGGTTCTGGGGAAATAATTCGAATAACCTTCCTGACAGGATGGTTAAATAAGAATCAAGGATTTTGGGATTTTGGATTGAGGATTTTTGGATTTAACGAATTCTTTCAAATCCTTAAATCCCAAATTCAAAAATTCTTAATTGGTTAGATTATACAAATCAATCGCCTTATCTCTCAATTTCCCGGTTTTCTTTTTCAGAATTTTGTTGGTGATTGGAAAGGTAAGTGTCCCCAGAAAACTGGCCCCGGCATTTATATAGGATTGTTGAGTGGCTTTTCCGGTTTGCATGAGGTTATACATTTCCTGAAATGTTGCGATGCAGGCATAACCCCCTCCCAGGTTTGTTCCGATAGACGTATATCCTACTATTTTTTGAGCAACCTTCATCGCATGTGCCGACTTGCAGGCAATCTGAACGGCAGGGTTCTGGGATTTGTTCATCAAGCGGTCCACTTCTTTCGATTTCGTTTTGATCCCGTTAATGGTAAATTTTTTGTTTATACGTTCTATTTTATTCTTGCTCCCAGTAGAACCTGCAGGCCCATTTCCGGAAGTAGTGATTCCAGGTGTTACAGGTACAGCTGGGGTTGCCTGGAGAGTAGTTTTCCCGGATACAGGGGACTCTGTAGTTCCGGAGCCAGCGTTCGCAGGAATAGCCGGTGCGGAGGGGATGGTTATATCCTGTCTTTGACCGTTCTTGAATTTTATATATGCAATATCTGTTTTCTTATCGGTAAATGTTGGACCGTCTTCGTCAAAGCCGTCTAACTTATATGAAACCGTGGAAGGGCCGACTTCCAGTATTTTCGCTTTTACAATACGACCGTTTGTCTTTACAATCGTATCCTGGGCACAGGCAGAAGTACAAAGAAGGATTCCCAGGAAGAATCCAAGGAGTCGGAGGGCCGGAGAAATAATCTTCATAAAGGGAGCTTAACCTGTTTTAAAGGGTGAATGAATAATTGAATTGAGTAGTGATTGACTGTAACAATGAGTGATTGTTACAGCAAATCTACTTTAAACATCTGAAAAGAAAGAATTGATAATTCCGGATTATTCTAAACCCAAACCAATAAGTTGCCCCAGTTTCGGATATAATAAGATGATGTTCAGTTCGGTGTGTTTAGTCTCTGAGATGTTGGAAAATTCGTTTTACGGAAGCCTTTTTGCTGCTTTAGATACATTCATCAGCTTCTCCAACCGGCTTAAGGGTGTACTCTCCTGTTTCACATCCATGATGCGGTGAATCATCTGTTTCTGATAGGAAGGGGCCTGGGCCAGGAAGAATTTCCAGGCTGGTTTATCGGTTTTGAATACTTTCTCATATTTTTTTATCCAGCGCAACAGCTTCTTTTTCATAACTGTAAATCCGTGATTTGTGTTCCTTGCGCTTTTCAAAACTGGCCAGTCCCGCAGGTTTCATCAATCCTTTTTGTGTGAGGACTTCCACCTTCTTAATGTTTATCGCACTCCAGATACTTTCCGCTTTGCGTGGGGTGAAACGGATCATATAGCTCTCTTCACCCAGTGATTTCCTCACTCCGTCAATCCATCCGAAGCAAAGCGCTTTATTTACCGACCCGGCCAGGTGATGCTGGGCTTTCCTTTGCCTACCTTATAGAATCCTACCAGGAGGAAGGTTTCTTTTTGATAGTTCTTTTCCAGCCATTTACGGAATTCGGTAGGGGTTGAAAAGAAGGTGGGTTTCATGGGGCAAAGATAGAGGAGGATGCCCCAGCTTTCGAAATCCGGAAGTAATTATCGTGTCTCCGGCCCCGACAGTTGTGTTTCCGGAAACGACAGCAGTGTCTCCGTCCCCGACAGTTGTGTTTCCGGCCCCGACAGTTGTGTCTCCGTCCCCGACAGTTGTGTTTCCGGACACGACAGTAGTGTCCCGGCCCCGACAGTTGTGTCTCCGTCCCCGACAGTTGTGTTTCCGGACACGACAATCGTGTCTCCGGCCCCGACAGTTGTGTTTCCGGACACGACAGTAGTGTCTCCGGCCCCGACAGTCGTGTTTCCGGACACGACAGCAGTGTCTCCGGCCCCGACAATTGTGTTTCCGGACACGGCAGTAGTGTCTCCGGCCCCGACAGTTGTGTTTCCGGCCCCGACAAGAGCATCTCCTTACTGATCATTCGCGTCTACAGACGAGTAAACAGTCTCTCCGATTGGTTCCATTACGTCTGACGACAGTAGGAATAATTCTTCGGAACTAACATGTACCTCAGTTCCTGACACCGGCAGCGTGTTTTCATTCATTCCACCTGTGGCATGTAAATATAATATTCTAATTTTCGAACCTGAATCAAATATACTCTCATGAAGCACACCTTCTTACTGATTTTCTATACTCTTCTCCAAGGAATTCAAGTACTTGCCCAGGAAAAAGTTACTCCTTCCGAAGGATTCAAAATAGAAGGTAAAATAAAGAAGGAATGGAACTTTACCATTGCTGAGTTGATGACTATGGAAGCGAAAGTCGTTTCGGATATCACTATTTCCAACCAAAAAGGAGAAGTAAAAGGGAAAGCCACAGGGTTAAAAGGCATTCCCCTTAAGTCAATCCTCGAAAAACTGGAATTCCAGGTGGAAAAGCCAAAGGACCTGAATGAATTTTACCTGGTATTGGAAGCAACCGACGGATACCGGGTAGTGTTTTCCTGGAATGAGGTGTTTAATACGGAAGTCGGCAATAACCTGTATGTGATTACCGAGAAGGATGGAAAGAAGCTGAATGAAATGCCGGAAAGAATCTTAATCGTTTCTTCATCTGACCTGAAAATTGGGAGACGGTATATAAAGGGAGTTAATAAGATTAGTGTTAATCGCCTGGAAGGAAAAAAAATTAAGGATTAAGGATTTGGGATTTTGGGATTTATTTTGTTTTTTTGATCACTGACTCTAAAAAACCTTTAAACCTAATTGTTAATCCAGAGTCTTAAGTTCTTTTAAATCCTTTTATCTTTTATAATCCATAAATCCTCAATCCCAAAATCCTTAATCCTAAATCCAAAAATCCCTATGAAAAAGCTGGTACTCATTATCGCAACAGCCGTTTTTATCACCACCACTGCATTCGTAGCCGTTCAACAGAACCAGAAATCGGAAGCATCCGAGCATCCACGTATCGAAAAAGCCATTCATGAACTGGAAGGCGCCATCGAATACATGGAAAAAGCCCCTCACGATTTCGGTGGTCACAAGGCAGAAGCCCTGGAAGATTCCCGCAAAGCTGTTAAGTCTTTGAAACTGACTCTTGCTTACAGAGCCCACCAGGATAACAAGAAAGGGAAGTAATTTTTTCCCTTCAGTAGTTTAAAAATTACCACTGAGGCACTAAGGGCACTGAGGTTCACTAAGATTTAACTTTCTTAGTGGTTCTTAGTGATCTTAGTGCCTTAGTGGTTTTATAGGCCCATCCAATTTTCCCTACATTTGCAATCAACAACCTCTTCCGTATATGAAAAAAGGCTTTTCCGTTTTATTCCTCTTCTCTCTGATTCTCCTTTCCGCCTGCGGAACAAAAAAGTCCGACCTGATTGTAGGCACCTGGAAATTTGAAGATGCGATAATTCAGGAAGTAAAGGATACCTCCGGTGCTGCCAATGCCCAGATAGAAGCACAGATGAATGCCATGAAAGCCGATATGCGCAAAACCTATTCCTGGGCTTTTGAAAAGGACGGATCGTATACTGCATCCTATGGGGGAACAACTTACAAAGGCAAATGGACAATGAGCGCGGACGAGAAGATGATTTACACTACTTCCGATCAACAGGCCAAAGCAGATACCTGTTTGCTTTTAAAGCTGGATTCAAAAAATCTGGTGATCTCTCAGAAAGACGATCAGGGAAGGACTTCCAAAACCACCTTTGGTAGAAAATAAACTATTGACGGAAATAAATATTCTGCTGTATACTGAACATATATACCGGATAGTAATGAGTCCAGGAACGGTTTACCAAGGGTTCGGCAAGAGATAAATCAACCCGGGTGTTGGATCGGATGATGAATTGAATAGAAGGCCTGAATTCTAGATAGCTTCCAGGTTCCAGGGCGGGGACGTCCTGCACCGATACACTCCTCCCATTTTCCAGGATCTGCGCTCCTCCGTATGTTTTAAATTGAAATTCGGCATACAGGTTAATGTTTGTTTGCTTGTAACTGGTATAAACCCTGGGATAAAGCAGATAGCCCAGACTCAGGTTCACATAGGCCGCTTTCCCGTAACTCATCTGTATCCCTCTGAATACATCCTTGTAATCAGCCGGAAGTATTCCTCCTGCGTTTAGTGACGCTGCAAACTTGTGGAGCAGGAGGGTGGAGATGATTCCTGCCCCCATTCCCGAATTATCACCGGTAAGATTAGGCTCAGCTTCGGCATGTGCCTCATTCCCTCCCGAAAAATCTGCATACGCTGCCATCCGGAAATGTTTGTGTTCCGAATCCCGGCAGAGAAAACGGTATTTCAGGTTTACCTTCATGGATTCAAACAGATACGGATAGGATTTTCCTCGTGAAGCTCCCTGTGTATAGGGCGCTCCAAGGCTGTCGTGTAAAATAAATCCATTGGGGAGTTGGGAACCGTGATGGTTGGAAAAAGAAAATGTTTCAGTAAGCATCCAGTTGGCTGAGAGACCGAATTGAAACCTGTAAGCCTGAAAATTCCGGATCTCGCCCTGGTCCTGAAACTCCTCGGAAGAAGCCCGGACGGTGAGTACATTCTTGCCTACATTGCTGGCCGGCTCGTTATGCGGGAAAAGCTCCTGGGTAAAAAAAGAAGAAACAGAATACAGAAAGAGAAAGAGGAGAAGGAGGGACTGTTTCACATGGCTACATAATACAAGTGACCGCTGCGGTTTCCTTTCACCATCATTTTTACGGCATCTATCTGGGGCTTATATAGCTTGTAGTCGCTCTTTTTCATGTATTTATCCGCCACAAAAGTCATTTCCTTGTCCCCGGAAGGATCCACCGCATTTGTGCTCAGGTTCATATACGTATCTTCCCCCACATTCCAGCTCTTTCCGTTTACGGTTTCGTTTGTAAAATGGTAGGTGGCAATAACCTTTCCAACGGAAAATCCGGCATCATATACTTTCTTCACGATCTGATCGATGTAAACCGGTTCTCCCTTTTTAAAAGTTATTTCAGCAATATTGGTATTCAGATCAACCTTCACATCTTCCACAAATTTAAGCTGACGTATGGAACGCTCCGTTCCGAATGAACAAGCCGAACAGGTAAGTCCGATTACATTTATTTTGACGGATGTAAACTGGGCATTGACAGGTAACGCCAGGATAACCAGTGAAACGATTACAAGCAGAAGTCGGTTCATGATTTCAAAGTTAGGAATTCAGCGGGAAATAACAAAACACAAGAACCCTGCCAGAAGAATAAGGGTATTGTCATCAGTATAAAAACGGGATAAAAATTACGTATCTTTGGTATTCCTGATCCTTTCGAGATGAAACACCTGATGCTGATTTGTTTGTTCTTTGTGATGCTTGCTCTGGGAGCCTGCTGCAAAGGAGGATCGGGAGGAAACGCCACACTCAATCTGTCCGTTTTCCATCATGCTAAACCCATACCCGGGGCTACCGTTTATATCAAATACAATGCAACCGAATTCCCGGGTACGGATGCCTCCTCTTACAGCGATCACAAAACGGCTGCAGGAAACTCCAATACCCTCACATTTACAGGACTGCATTGCGGAGATTATTACCTGTACGGAGTGGGCTTTGATTCATCTCTTACCTTGCCTGTAACCGGAGGCGTACATTACCAGATCAAATATTCAGACCGGAATCATACCGAATCCACCAACGTGCCTGTAACGGAATAGCAAATTGATGACAAGCCGGAAATTATTCCTTTTCATTTGTTTGTGCCTTTTCTCCTCCGGATTTTTTTCCCAGGAACTGTTCCCTACCTCCGAGCCTGCGAGCAATGTTCCTAAAGGCGTATTGGGTGTTAGGCTTACCGAAGAATCCTATAAGGAAGTAAGTCTTTACCGCAACCTGGTTTCCGCAAGGATCATGTACGGCCTCTTCTCCAAGCTTACCCTCATGGCCAATTTTACCGAAACCAACCACCATGGGCCGGACTTTCCGGCCGGCCTTGCTTTTCATACCCACAATGGAAATCAAAGCGTTTTTGGAAGTGGCAATTACCAGCGCGGTGTGGTGTATCCTTATCTTTTTACCGGAATAGACCTGTACGCCAAATTCCGTTTCCTGACCATTGACGGGGAGCACAGCCATTTGAGGATGGCCCTCTACGGAGAATGGTCCAATGTGGATGTAGCTCACGATGAAGCGGAACCTACTCTGCTGGACGATACGAAAGGATATGGAGGAGGACTGATAGCCACCGTGTTGAAAAACCACCTGGCTGTTTCCTTTACAGGCGGTTTTATACGGCCCGGAGGACATGATGGAATGTCGCCCGATATTTATGGAGGCCCCATGGTACCTACGACGCTTACCTACGGCAATGCCTGGATCTATAATTTATCCTTTGGCTACCTGCTTCTGCCTGTTCATTACCACAATTACGATGAGACCAACGTGAATGTATACCTCGAATTCAAGGGGAAATCATACGGGGAGGCTTCCATTGTCCAGTACGGGGTAAAACCCGTTCCGATCCAGACTCCTTTGCTCCAAGCCGGAAACTATGTGGATGTGTTCCCCGGGATACAAACGATTCTTCATTCAAACATGAGAATTGATTTTAGTGTAGGTTTTCCCCTTGTCGGTCAAAGCTATGCACATTTTTATCCCGTGTATATGTTTGGGATACAGCGGTATTTTTACCTGAGAAAGTAACAAGATTCAGGCATATAACAGGCCCTTCTCCTCATCTGATGAATAAACGGTATCGGGCTTTTTTTTCACGGAATACTTCTTTATCTTTACCATACACATGAAACGCTGTTTTCCCTGGTTTTTTCTCCTCCTTTACGTCGTTGTACAGCTGCGGCCCGTGTTTCCCGTGGCCGATTACCTCATCAACCAGAAACAAATAGCCCAAACCCTTTGCGAGAATAAAAACAAGCCGGCCATGCATTGCAACGGGAAATGCCATCTGATGAAAGAACTGAAAAAGACCGCTGAAGATACTCCACGCAACAATGCTCCCAGGGTAATTCTGGAAAATCTGCTTCCGCATTTTTCAAATGAGCAAGTTACCTTCAATACCCAGGTCCATTCTACTCCCTTTTCACCTTCTTTTTCATATCAAGATCCTTCTTCCTCCAGCCATCCGGCTATCGTGTACCATCCACCTCAGTGCTGATTTCATTTTCAGAGCGTTGATATCCTGATGAGGTCGGGGTATATTTTGTGCTTTCCTGTTTTGGAAACATACTTTCATACATTTAATCTTCAAAAGCATGAAAACAATTAAATCAATTGTTTTGTTTATGCCTTTGTTTATACTGGCAAACAACGTTTTTGCAGGTAAAGCGGGTGATACCACAGGCTGCCCATCCAGCTGCTGCGTGACTGACTGGCATACCCCTTTGGGTGTAATGACAGACCACACACACCGTAAAGGAGAGTGGGGCATTTCCTACACCTATATGAACATGCAGGCGAAGGGGAACCAGGCAGGAACAAAATCACTGACAGACGATGCCGTGTTTGCCACTTACGACATGGCCCCGGATCAGATGACCATGCAGATGCACATGGTGATGGTCATGTATGGTCTTACCGAACGTCTTACCCTGATGGGAATGACCGGTTTTGCTTCCAATTCCATGAGCATGAACATGCTTCCGGGTATGGTGATGCAGGGAATGGTGATGGGTCCTTCAAACTCAACCATGAAGTCCTCCTCCTCCGGCTTGGGTGATTCCCGTGTATACGGTACCTATCGCTTGCTTGAGCGCGGAACTCATCGCATCATTCTCAGTCTGGGTTTAAACATTCCTACGGGAAGTATTTCCCAGGTAGGAAGTACCGTACAGGGAGAAGGAAACAGACTCTCATATCCTATGCAATTGGGAAGCGGCACCTGGGATATCCTCCCCGGAATTTCTTATAGCGGAAGACGGTATAAGCTCTGCTGGGGTTTGGAAACGGATGCCTGCATCCGGCCTGTGCCAAACATGTTTGGCTATGCGCTTGGAAATACCTACACCGGCAACGCCTGGCTCTCCTACAGCCTGACCACGTGGATAAGTATCTCCCTGAGGGCGGAGGAACTGGTGACCGGCATGACAAACGGTTACGATCCGGCCATCGCGGTGCTCGCTTCCAACGACCCTACTGCCAGCACGCTGAATACCGGCGGACAGAAAACAAGTCTTTATCTGGGAGTGAATTTATTCAAACCCAGCGGGTTCCTGAATGGCAACCGCATCCTGATAGAATACGGAATGCCGGT
>Ga0207114_1106_pt1 | contig 24062 bp, 19 predicted proteins | sample Alteio_BWMinHeat_70_FD_153560 | JGI IMG/M metagenome (GOLD analysis project Ga0207114, IMG submission 153560) | Enriched cells from forest soil in Barre Woods Harvard Forest LTER site, Petersham, Massachusetts, United States -... | ecosystem: Environmental > Terrestrial > Soil > Temperate forest >... | reverse complement strand
TTGTGGCTGAGGGGTGTCAAGGCCTCAGTTAGAATGGCGCCTTCTTAACTTGAAGTTTTCTTTTCAAACGGCGGTCTGCGGCTTCTTTCCCAGCAGATATACAACCAGAATCAGCATGAGAACCGAGCCCATGGCGGCGATGCCCAGGACGCGCATGACTGCGACCGTGTAGCGGCCCTGGCTGGGACTGTAATTGCAGCAGTAGATCAGGACAAGGTCGGAGAACGATCCGATTTTATGGTCGCTGGCTTCGACGAGGGCGAGACGCACGTCGCGCGGCTGGTATTCGACGCCGGAGAGGTATTTCGACATGCGGCCGTCGGGGGTCGCGATCATGATGACGCTGGAGTGGGCAAACTGGTCCATTTTGCCGTCGGGGCCGGGCACGCGGACGTAGTGAAATCCTGTGGCCTGGGCGAGGTCGGTGATCGACTGCTGTGAGCCGGTAAGGAAGTGGACATGCTCGGCGGCAGAGCCATCGCCGAGCATCATGAGGAAATGCTGCCTGGCTTCAACGGAGTCGGCGGGAGTATCGCTGGGGTCGATGCTGGCGACAACCACGTCATAGTCATGGCCGAGGTGCAGGCCAGTCTGCTTCAGCGACGAACCCATACCGTGCAGAACCTGCGGGCAGAGCATGCCGCATTTGAAGTAGACGAGTGCCATGACGACAGGGCGATGACCGAAATAGCTTCCTAACGCCACACTGTTTCCATGCTCGTCGAGGAAATGATCCGCAAGTGGGAGCACATGATTGAGGTTCTGGTCGATGCCCGCGTTCTTTAGATAGGCTGGAGTGGATTGTGCGGACGCGCCGAGTGGCTTATCTGCCGAGTAGTTTTGCGCTGAAGCAGCTGTGCAGAAAATTATCAGTACGAGCGAGAGAGCGAGGAGTTTGCAGCGCGGGTTCACTCTATAGAATACGCTGCTATGAATCAGAGCACGTGCTTGTGGTTGGCTTCGATTTGAGACGGTTTTCATTGGTTGCGAATTTGCTGGCTTATGCAAAAACTAGACTCGTCGACTCCGCTTAGCATGGCGACCCCATTTGTGACGGGCGACACCCTTATCGTTCCTCGTGGTATTCCTGCTCGGTGTTGATTTCCCATAGGCAGCTCTTGTCCATCTTTCCGGCGATGATGTTGTCGACTGCGGTCATGGCGGTGAGCATGGAGTGGTCCTGATTGTTGTACTTGTGCATGCCGTTGCGCCCGACCAGGAACAGGTTTTCGAACCGGTCCATGTAGTGGACGATCTCATCGAAGCGGTCGTAGGTTCCGAAGTAGGCCGGATAGGTCTTCGGTACGCGCACGACGTGAGCATCGAGGACGTCAGACGCTTTCAGGATGCCGATTTTCTCGATTTCCGCGGTGGCGAACTTCTTGATCTCGTCATCCGGCATACGCCACAGGTCGTCCGTGTCGTAGCAGAAGTATTCGAGGCCGATCCAGATTTTGCTCGGATCTGCGACGAGGTAAGGGCTCCAGTTGTTGAAGATTTGTAGGCGTCCTACCTGCACATCCGGCTCTTGAATGTAGATCCAGGTGTCTTTCAGCGGAGAGCCGTCGGGCTCCGTTACGGATAGCTTGTTAACGAGGAGGCCGACGGTGATGAAGTCGCGATAAACGAGACCATCGCTGACGGCGCGGATCTCCTGAGGCACGGGCACATCGAGGCTGTTGATCAGTTCACGCACGGGCATCGTGGAGAAGACATAATCCGGTTCGATGCGGCGCGTTTCACCCGTCTTGTTGGCTGCTTCTACGGCGACAATACGATCGTTTTTGACATGCAATTTGTTGACGCACCAGCCGAGTTGAACGCAGCCGCCTTTTTCCTTAATCAGGTCAGCCACGTATTCCCACAACTGGCCAGGACCATATTTAGGATAGAGAAATTTTTCGATGAGAGAAGTCTCGGTCTCTTTTTGCGAAATATCCGAGTTCTTCTTACGGCTGAATGTCTTCTTCAGGAAATGCGCAATAGCGGTGCGCAAAGAGAGGCCCTTGATGCGTTGCGCACCCCAGGCGGCGCTGATGTGGTCGCAGGGAACTCCCCACACCTTTTCGGTGTAGGACTTGAAAAATGTTTCATACAGCTCAGTCCCGAAGCGATTGATGAGGAAATCTTCAAGCGTGACCTCATCCTTGCGCGGGAAAAGCCGCGCGCGGAGATAGCCGATGCCGATCTTCAGCATGCGCCATGCTCCGAGCTGGTGAAGTGTTTTGCCGCTCAGACTGAGAGGATAGTCGAAAAAGCTGCGCAGAAAATAGATACGGCTCTTGCGCTCGCGGACGAGCATGACCAGATCGGGATGGGACTGCTCGCCGGACACCGAAACGATGCGCTCTTTGTTCTGGTAGCGGATGGAATGGTCCCCATTTTCTTCCGCGCTGATGGGCAGCAGTTCCGTCCACCAGTTCATGACCCGGTCAGATTTCGAAAAGAAACGATGCCCGCCGATATCCATACGGTTGCCTTTGTAGCGCACTGTGCGGGAGATGCCACCGATCTCATCGCTGGCTTCGAGCACAATGGGGCGAATGTTTGAGCGGCGTAGAAATTCCAGGGCGGCGGTGAGCCCTGCCGGACCTGCTCCTATGATGACTGCGGTTTTCTGGTCGCTCATCGGCACACTCCAGCATGTCGCCATAATGAGTGAATGGCGGAAGAAGAGAGAGCAGGCGGGTTCTGCGTGCGGTGGATTTGCGGGCAATCCAAGGATTGCAGTCCAGGAGAAAGGGAGAGACAATTCGTCATTCAGAGTCTGCTTGCAGGTGTACTCTCAGAGGTTCTGAGCAAAGACAACCTAACCTATTTATTTTAATAGACGCAGGGAATTGATTGTAGGCTACGCTGCAACCTCCCGAGCAGATCGGGTATCTCATTGCGGGTACGTCCTCATCAAGGAGCGAAATTATGTGTGCAGCGAAATATTGGGCGGTTTTTGCGATTGGCGTAGCAGCGGGAGCAGGAGTTGCACTGTTGTACGCGCCGCAAACCGGTGAAAAGACACGGCGTCAGGTGCGCCGTAAGCTTGAAGATGCTTCAGATTATGTGAGAGATACCGCCGACACCATCAGCGAACACGCGGGCAAAGCTTACAAAGTGAGCCGGAGCGCAGTCGAAGATGCAATTGATTCGGCGAGCACTGTTTACGATGCTGCATCGAAACGCGTGCAACAGATTGTTTAGCTTCACTCGTTACCGTTAATTCGCAGGTAGCGGCTTGAGCCTGACGGTCCGCCCGGTGCGGACCGACTCACGCGCCGCGTCCAGAATCTGCATCACGATCATGTTTGTGTCGAGGGATGTTAGATCCCCCTCGGGCTTGAGTGAACCGTTCAGGACAGCAACGAGATAGTGCAGCGAGCTGTCCCGCGGCGGCTCGAGCGGCTGTGCTGCGATTTCGTTCTCCTGCTTCTCACCGACAAAGCGAGTTCGCAGACGGTCCGGTCCAACAGTTATGGCAAAGCCTTTGTTCCCGTAAATCTCGGAATCTTTCCGAGAGAAGGTCCAGTTCCATGAGGGCATGAGCACGGCTTGTGTGCCTGGATACTGGAGGATGATGGTTGCGTCATCATCTACGCGAGGATATGTTTCCGGTTTATCCGTCTGGGCGACAGCGGTGACACTGATGGGCGCTTTACCGTGCATCCACCACGTCATGAGATCGGCTCCATAGCAGCCGAAGTCGTAGAGCGAGCCTGCGCCATTCTGTGCCGGATCGGTGAGCCACTTCAGGAACTCCGGCTGCACGTTGATTTCCTTGGGGCCTTCGTGGCCGTCATGGACAACGACTTTGCGGACGTCCCCCAGCCTGCCTTCATGGATAAGGTCATAGACGGCTTGATTGCTGGCATACCATGTGGTTTCGTAGTTCACCAGCACTTGAATGTGATGTGCATTCGCCGCGCGGCGAATGGCAAGCGCATCGTCGAGCGAAATGGTGAGCGGCTTCTCAACCATGACGTTGATGCCGTGCTGCGCTGCCTGCTCGATAACCTGGCGGTGTCTGCCAACCGAGGTGTAGACAAGCAACGCCTGCGGATGGTGGGCAGCGACGACTTCGTCTAGCGTGGAATAAAACAGGCTCGGGTCAAGATGAAATTGCTGCTGATACCGGCTAGCTAGTTCTTTGTCGGCTTCGACAATGCCGACGAGTTCGACTTCATGCTGGCGCGGAAACTGCTGGAGAAATCCACCAATATGGCCGTGTTCGAGGCCAAAGATGGCGACGCGGACGGGCGAAGATGTTGACTGGGCAAAACTAAAGGCTGACAACAAAAGGCAAGCGACGAGGGCTGGCAGAGTTTTGAGTAAGCGCATGTGGTATCGATTCCACAACGATTGTACTGGTTTCTATCAAGAAGCGACGGGAGGGTCCAAGAAAAAGGTGGATCTTCGACTTCGCGCCGCACTTTGCTCAGAATGACAATTTTTTTAATGTGTTAATAGGATGGTCGAATTGCCACTCGTCTTGAGCGGATGGTAGCCTCAAGTGTAATCAATTCTTGTAGTCCTCATTTCTTATCTTGCTCGGAGATATCCAGATACATGCAGACAACGTATAACGGGAAGGCTTTGCCTAAGGATGGCGAGCCGATTCAGTATGCAGACGGGAAGTATCAGGTCCCGGATCACCCGATCGTTCCTTTTATTGAGGGCGACGGGACAGGGCGCGACATCTGGCGTGCATCGCAGCGCGTGTTCGATGCTGCGGTAGAGAAGGCTTACGGCGGCAAGCGCTCAGTGAAGTGGTTTGAGGTGTATGCCGGCGAGAAGGCATTTCGCAAATTCAAGACCTGGCTGCCGGACGACACGGTAAATGCTGCGCGCGATCTGCGTGTCTCGATCAAAGGCCCTCTGACGACGCCGGTGGGCGGCGGCATTCGGTCACTCAATGTGGCTCTGCGGCAAATTCTCGATCTGTATTCCTGCGTGCGTCCGGTGAAGTATTACCAGGGTGTGCCTAGCCCCGTGAAATATCCCGAGAAGCTGGATGTGGTGATCTTCCGCGAGAATACGGAAGACGTATACGCGGGCATCGAGTTCAAAGAGGGAAGTGCCGAGGCTAAAAAGCTCATCGATTTCCTGAACAATGACATGCTGAAGGGCGGCAAGAAAAAGGTTCGCGAAGACTCGGGTGTGGGCATCAAGCCGATCTCGATTACCGGTACCAAGCGGCTCGTGCGCTATGCCATCAAGTATGCGATTGAAAATCAGCGCAAGTCGGTCACGTTGGTGCATAAAGGCAATATCCAGAAATTTACCGAAGGCGCTTTCCGCGAGTGGGGTTATGAGGTTGCGGTCGACGAATTCCGCGATGCGGTTGTGACCGAGCGTGAGAGCTGGATCCTCGGCAATCAGGAAGCGAATCCGAAGCTTACGGTCGAAGAAAATGCAGCGTTGATTGAGCCGGGTCTTGAGTTTGGATCGGAAGAATTCCGGAAGGAACTCTATGCCGAGATCAAGAACGTGCTGGATTCAATCGGCAAAACGCACGGTAATGGTCAGTGGAAGAAGAAGGTGCTGATCAATGACCGCATCGCCGATTCGATCTTCCAGCAGGTAATCATTCGTCCCGATGAGTACAGCGTGCTGGCTTGCCCGAACTTGAACGGCGACTACATCTCCGATGCGTGCGCGGCACAGGTAGGCGGACTTGGAATTGCTCCAGGCGCCAATATTGGTGATGGCTTCGCAGTGTTTGAGGCAACGCATGGCACGGCTCCGAAATATGCCGATAAAGACGTAATCAATCCGGGATCGGTCATACTCTCCGGCGTCATGTTGTTTGAATTCCTCGGCTGGCATGAGGCGGCAAAGCTGGTGGAGTCTTCTATGGAGAAGACGATTCAGCAGAAATATGTGACCTACGACTTTGAGCGCCAGATGCAGGGCGCGACCAAAGTGAAGACGAGTGAGTTTGCATCGCGGATGATTGAGAATATGTAGTGGCAGGTTGTTAGAGTCATTGCGACGGAGTGAGAAAGTACGTCTTCAATTCCGCGCTTCATTCAAGATGACGGCTCTTAATATTTGATCAAGGAGTAGAAATGCGTAAGAAGGTAACAATTGTAGGGGCGGGAAATGTGGGCGCCACAGCTGCGCACTGGATCGCGTCGAAGGAATTGGCCGATGTGGTTCTGATCGACGTGGTGGAAGGCATCCCGCAGGGCAAGGGTCTGGATCTTTTGGAAGCCATGCCCATTGAAAAGCGGGATTGTCACATCGTCGGCACGAATGACTATGCTGATACCGCCAACTCTGACATTGTAGTGATTACCGCCGGCATTCCGCGTAAGCCGGGAATGAGCCGTGATGATCTTTTGCAGACCAACTACAAGATCATGTCGGATGTGGTGAGTAAGGTAACGGCGGTATCGCCGAATTCCATTTTGATCATTGTTTCGAATCCACTGGATGCGATGGCGCAGGCGGCATTCAAGCAGGCGAAGTTCAACCGCGAGCGCGTGATTGGCATGGCTGGTGTTCTGGACTCAGCGCGCTTCCGTACCTTTATTGCAGAAGAACTGAAGGTATCAGTCGAAAACGTGACGGCGTTCGTGCTTGGTGGACATGGCGATACCATGGTTCCGCTGCCACGCTACTCGACGGTTGCCGGTATACCGATCACGGAGTTGATCGAGAAGACGAAGCTCGAAGCTCTTGTCCAGCGCACGCGTGACGGTGGCGCGGAGATCGTAAAGCACCTGAAGACAGGAAGCGCGTACTATGCGCCGTCTGCGGCGACGGTAGAGATGGTTGAAGCCATTCTGAAGGATAAGAAAAAGATTCTGCCATGCGCTGCTTATCTTGAAGGCGAATATGGTATCAACGGTCTCTATGTTGGCGTGCCGTGCAAGCTGGGCGCACGCGGGCTTGAGCAGATCATCGAGATCAAGCTGACTCCGGAAGAGGATGCAGCCCTCAAGAAGAGTGCGGATGCGGTAAAGGAACTGTGTGCCGTGATTGGAGTGTAAATAACTTGTCTTAGGAGGTTGAGGCCCGCTGCAGAATGCGGGCCTTACTTTTGGTGTGAGACAGAACGCAGTTGCATCGTTGATTCTTAGTGCGCGTATGCTACTTTGAGCGTATGGCGAGAATTACTCTTCTGTCGGCTGACGATGATCTGCCCGAATACGACGAGCACAAACTTTTCGCGGTTACCGCTTTGCGAGCAAGCGCGGCCAAAGATCGATTTCAAAAGCATTTTCTTACCGAAGACCATGACGCGGCGGAAATCATTCTTTTTGTAGCCATGGGCACCTGCGGTGACTTCGCGGAAAGAGTCCGTGCTCATCCGCTTTACCGCAAATATCCGGAAAAGGTTTTTTTGTTTGATTCGGCGGATTTTCTCCGTCCGGTGCTGCCTGGTGTGTATGCATCACTGCACAAGAAACATTATTCGCCTGAGCATACGCGAACCGGGTTCTACCTTGTGCCCGAAAATCCCCTGATCACCTATCGTCCGATTACTGGCGACGAAAAATACCTTGCGGCCTTCGTAGGCTCGGCAAATACTCATCCCGTGCGGGACGGATTGTTCCTATACAACCGCCCTGACATCCATGTGATGGATAGTTCCAAAGAGAGCTACAACATTCGTTATCACGGATCGGCCGACGAAAAACAATATTTCTGGAAGCGGTATGCAGATTCGATTGGTGACGCATTGTTCAGCTTGTGTCCGCGCGGCAGGGGACCCGGAAGTATCCGGCTTTATGAATCCATGAAGATGGGGAGAGCATGCATCATCCTTTCAGACGAATGGGTGCCGAACGAGGGCGTGGACTGGGATTCATTTGCCGTATTCGTGCAGGAGAACGATGTTGCAGCAATTCCCGCATTGCTTGAGCGATTAAAGCCTCGCGCAAAAGAGATGGGAGAACGAGCACGAGCTGAGTGGGAAAAGTGGTTTTCAGAAGAGGTGCGATTCCACCACGTTGTAGAACAGTGTCTGGAGATGAAGGCCAAACGAAACATGCATGGAGCGATTCGGCGTGTCTACCATTTGCGACACATTGTCTCTTCGCCATCGAATTGGCGTCGCTACCTGATCAATAAGAAGAATCTATATAAGCTGTATGGCAGAGTGTTTTGGTAGCGCCAACCTTCGGCACAGTTTTATGGGTGAAAGACCTCAATGATGCACGCGCCGTGGCTGTGACAAGAAGCTGATCTCCGGCCGAGTACGCTGTGAACGCAAAACTTGTGTGATGGGTACCAAACAGACCGTTAGGAACGGCGGCGAGAGTCGAAACCCTCCTATTTCCCAGCGCCGTCCTGCATTTGCTATTGGAGCTATGCTCATGTTTTCTTCGGGTACCCATAAGAAAGCACGCCGAGGGGACTTATGTCTGAAATCCAGCCTGGAGGTCTACCGTGTACCATAGAGGGACAAGCCCTCAAATTTAAGGAACAGATGACGCCTGACATGATCGACTCCTATTGCGCCTGTATAGGCATGACCACTCTTTCCATCGACGGGGTTCCAATGGCAGTCAGTCTATGGAAAGACAGAAAGAGCAAGCGTTCAGGGAGAAGCCATCAGGGATGAAGCTTTTTCGCGGCCTGCTCCTACTCGGAATACTTTTCGTTGTGATCGACGGTGCGTTGCCTCAACTTCAAATGTTGCTTTTGGGCGGGCGCGTGATTATTGGCCTGTTGCCCCTAAAAGTCTTTATGGCAATCTCTTTGATCGGGTTTGCTCTCTACCGACCGCGCAAGCAACAAGAGGTGCTTACAGTTGTGTCTTTGGCGTTTGCGGGATATCTGCTTGTAGACATCCTGCATTTGTGGTTGGGACTTGAGTTACCAGCAATAGACCTATTCGGAGGGTATTGGGTTTATTACTCGTCATTTTTATTAGTGTTTCTCGCCGGGTGTTCCGCATTGGAAATATCAGAAAAAGGGATTATCCGATTCTTGATTTTCCTGTTTTTCATATGCGCGGCTATAGGGATTGCACAATATCTCACGGGACGGACCCTCCTTCCAACCCGCAGCTCGGATGGGTCGTTTACCGTGGGGGCTGTCGGCTTTCTCGGCGTGAACCGGGTCTTCAGCCTTTTCATATTCCCTGGCACGTTCGGTATCTTCTGCGTTTTCATGACAGGCTTGTTTCTGAGTATGCCCGTCCGAGGAATGCGTTTCGCTGGATGGATTGTCCTTGCGGCCTTAGCGTCTGCGGTTTGCTATACAACGCTCATTCGGAGTTGCTACTTAGAGTTGATCGCTACAGTATTCACCGTTGCAGTTTTGCGAATGCGCCCACGCTCTCTCTTTGCTCCGCTTCTCCCGGTCGCCGGAATCCTCTTGGGACTAGCGGTGATTGCGAAGAATCTCTTGTTCGGAGCTGTAGCAGGAAGCGGCGTAACGGATTCCAGTTCTTTCATCGCTCGACTTTTGGAGTGGAGATACTACGCAGACGTAGCCTTCTCGGGTTCGTTCGTCAATATGATGTTCGGAGAAGGAATCGTACAAAGTGAACGGGTAGCCACTGGATCATCTGTCGCACCAGTAGACAACATTTTTCTGAGCTACCCGCTTCACATTGGAGTCGTCGGGCTACTGCTTGTCTTGGCTTTCTATGTTGTGATCTGGTTAGATTTGCTGGCTAAGGTTAAGAGGCTCAATCGTCCAATCGACATAGCTGTAGCGGCCCTCTGGTCATCTGCCCTGTGTTTGGGTCTATACAGCATCGACATCCCGGCAGTGGCCACGTATCTGCTACTCACATACATCTCATACCCGCGTGAGCCTTCTTCCGTGAAAGAAGCTTTCATAGAAGAAGGCATCCCGGTTTCGGTTACTGGATGATGCGCACGTTATAGACGGCTGCGGTAGGCGTTTCACCTGCGGCGAGGTCCGTACACACCTTGACGGTTACCGTCCCGGCTGCGCTGATGTATGCCTTCCAATAAAAACAGTCGCCCGGATAGGTAACCGAGGTTGCATGAGCATCCATCGCAGTCGTAACGCTGGTTATAGATACTCCGGTCGTTCGCTCGGCATGTGAATAGGGAACAGGGTACGGCGGGGGGCGTGCTATAGAGACTTTAGCGCCATCATAAGTTCGTTTATATTGTGTATATTATTTATTCTAAAAGTTTTATGGCGGAGAGGGAGGGATTCGAACCCCCGATACCCGTAAAGGTATGCCTGATTTCGAGTCAGGTGCATTCAACCGGACTCTGCCACCTCTCCGTGTTTTAATGCTATTTGTTTCTATGCATTACAGGGAGCTTTTGTAATGGTTGTTGTGTTTGGAATGCGCTAGTGTCCGTTCTGGTGTCCATTTCGTTTCGGAGTTTACGGGTAGCTCATTACCATTTGCAGCGTCCTGTGCCCAAGCAGCTCCGTCACCGTGCACAGATCCACTCCGGCCATAACCAGTCTAATGGCAAAGTATGCCAGTTGCAATGCCAGGTATACTCTTTGATTTCGGCCTCTTTGAGTACGGTTGGAAACCAGCCGCGTTATCCCTAAGAGACACCCTTAACGTTGGGCGAATATCTGTCACTTTATCAGGCGGAAGGCACAGCGCTACGCGCGTGGTTATGGGGGGCGGCGGCAGTTCGCGACTTTACGCTTATTCTCAACCCATGAGAGCATGGCAGGCATGAAATCGATTCGACTTGGATTCATCCTGCCAGCGATCATGAGTGCGGCACTCTTTACCGTTGAAGTTCATGGACTTCCGGGACTCCAGAATTCGCAGGGCTCAAGCAACGGATCAACAGCTACGCAGGTAGACGGATCTCACGATTTCGATTTCCTCATCGGCGATTGGAAAGCACATGTTCGTCGACTTCCCGAACGCCTGAAGGGTTCGAACGTCTGGGTTGAATACAATGGCATCTCGAATCATAAAAAACTTCTCGACAGCAACGCTAATTTCGAAGAGTTCGACGTTTCCAGTCCAGATAAGAAACTCCGCATAAAGGCGCAAACGCTCCGACTCTATAACCCCGAATCGCACCAGTGGAGTATTTACCTGTTGGATCTCGACAAAGGTACTCTCGATCTTCCGCCTGTTGTGGGGCAGTTCTATGGAAAGCGCGGTGAATTCTACAATCAGCAAATTTGGGAAGGCCGCGCAGTCCTTGTGCGCTACGTCTGGCTCGACATTTCACCTAAATCTTCACGAATGGAACAGTCTTTTTCGTCAGACGGCGGAAAGACATGGGAAGTTAACTGGATATGTGAGCTCTCACGATAGCATCGCCATCCTTTTTCACCGCCATCCATTGTGTCGAAAGCCATTGGCCGGTTGACAAGAATGCCCCGCGCATCCAGACTCTCGTTATGCGACTGCCCGTCATCTGTCTCGTAGTAGCGAGTGCATTGTTGTGCCCGCCGTCCCGGGCGCAAGTGCCTGTCTTCCAGGTCACTCCCATCCAAAGCTCCATCCGATTCAATATGAAATCTTCGAGGCCCCTGACGGGCAATTTTGACAAATGGAATGCGACTCTAACCTTCGCGTCACGCGACCCTACGTCGGCTGTATTTCAAGTCGAAATCCAGACAGCAAGCGTGCATTCGAGGAACAGCGAGAACGATGACAAACTGAAGAGCAGGGACTTGTTGAACGCCGCGCAGGACCCGGTCATTTCGTTCAAATCCAACAAAGTTGTCCAGACGGGGAAAACCACCTACGACCTTGTCGGCACCTTCACCATGCGCCGTGTTTCTAAGCCGGCAACACTGAATCTGGTAATCGCCGACCAGGGTGGTGGCTCAGGATACGTCCAGGGAGTCGTACCCTTCGACCTTAAGGACTATGGGATGACCAGCGGCAGCAAGATCGATGAGCGCGGCGAGGTCGATCTCAACCTCAAGGCAGAACAGGTGGGCGGACCCGAATTGATTCGCAAAAAGTTTCGGTAACGCGATGGCCGACTATTTCTCTCCACCCGCCACAATGGAATTAGAGGCAGCAAAGGCCGGTGTACCTAGCGGGCCTGTGCTGCCTGAGGTGCCTGCGACACAACCCGCATACTCTGAAGTAATTCACTGGGCGAAGAGTCGCCCATTCGACAAATGGTTTTTCGCCCTCGACTGGCGAACAAGCCGCTACTTACTGATTTCTACATTTTTATCCAGCTGCATGATGATCTTGTTCAGCTGAGGCTTCAGACTCTCTGGCGCCACGGTACTCGCGAGTTTAATTTCCCTGATGGCTGTCTCGAAGTCGCCCGTCGCAAGTGCGATGCGTGCCTCCTCCGTGTGAGCCATCCAGCTATTTGGATCTTTTTTGATCTTCTCGCGAATAGCTTCAGACACTTCGCCATAGTGGAGAAGTTCGTGAAGTCCGTTGACTCGGCGCCTGTCCATGGCAAGTGAGTGATCGCGCGCTGCAAGCGCTTCCTCTTCGCGACCAAGAGCGGTGAGAGAGAGAGCTTCGCGGACTTCACTCTCCCAGAACTTTTCACGGATTGTTTCTTCGGCTTGGTTTTCCGGACCCTCTTCAACAATCTCTTCTTGAACTTCGTCTCTCGAAGGATTTTCAATGTCTTTGGCTGTGCGCATGAATGGGTCTGCGTCTTTTTTGGCAGCGTCTGCGTTGAGCTCGTTGTCCGGAGGCTGTTGCTCCATCGGCGAGGCACTTTCAACAGGCCCATACCGCCAGGCTGCACCTCTGAGATACAGAAGGCCAAAGAGGATCCCCGCCAGTGCCCCGCTCCACAAAAGGCCACTCTCTGTCTGAATCGTGTCGGCATGTTTTGCCAACCGCACCAGCGTGAACGGACTTCGCGGGGCCTGCTCCGCAACCGTATTTACTGACTGACGAACGGGCGCTTGCGCTGTAAGGGGCGGAGAAACCACCGGTGCTGCCACGGGCGAATCTCCCTCCGAAGCAGCCAGATCGCGCAGCATCGCTTCATGCCGTTTCTCCACCACAATTGCCTGTGTCAAACGGGCACGCTCCATGCTCAGATGACTCATGTCGCCTTCGCGGGCATCTACCTTGGGTGGGCTCGCAGATTGTTCGGGGGCATTGCTTGCCGGTCGTATAGAAGCCAGTCTCTGCTCGATGTCAGCGATATCTTCTTTCACCGTCTCCACATCCGGATATTCATCCGTGTAGCGCACACGTAGAGCGTCGAGCTTCTTTTGCGCCAAACTGAGCTGCGACTCCAGCGCTCGTCGCTGCTCGTTTTGAGTGCTCGATAGCGACGCGGCGGGATCAGCTTTTCGCGACGCGCTCTCTTGCGGCTGCACTGCGTTCAATGCGGCAAGCTTCTGATCTGTCGTCGCCAATTGCGCCTCTAACTCACGCAGCAGATCGGTTCGCAGAAGCGCAGGCCGTGGATGCCGATGCGGTTGCACTACAGCAGACGTCACTTGGGGCGAGGGAAGAGGTAGGGAAGGAGTAGATGCAGCAGGCGTAATGACAGGCGAGGGCATCCATGTCACCAGCACATTTGCCACGGCATTTGCTGTTGCTGCGGAAATTGTTGCATCAGCGTCTTCGTAGTTCACGCTCAGCATTTTGGTCGAGGGTTGCACCAACTCCAGGCGAGAGCGAAACTCCGCAGCATCGCCCTTCACGCCAACCTTCGTCGCCAGCCCCGTTATCACGTCATCGCTCAGGATCGATTGCGCAAGCGCTACTGCGGGCTTTGTCGCATGCATGATCCCAGGCTCACCTTGCCATACCGCAGACGCGTCGAACGACAGCACAGCCGTCGTCGCGAGCTTCGCCTCGCCGTACCGCGCCAAGACGAAAACTCCGCCCCCAATCGCAACCGCAATGCCCGCGGCAACGACCTTTTGCCGCAGCGGCACAGCAAGAAAGCGCACGAGAATATTCTTCTCTTGCATGGCTCCCTCAAGATACGTCAAAGATGAAAGGCAGATTTAGATCTATCGAAGTGAAGCACGCGCTGTGGTAACTTCTTCAGTCCGACTGGGAGTCCACCACAACGTGAAAACAGCTATCGTCCGGTCGTTTGTTGGCGTGCCTGCGACCTTGAACTGACGAATTTCAATCTCTTGCGAAAAGCCCAGCCCCATACGGTAGTGCAGGCTTCCATCTATAAATGTACCGTGATATGACTGCTTCGTGACCGGATCGACGCCTTGAATCCCGTTCAAACTTGCTCGTATGTCAACAACCCGATTGAACGAGTGGCGAACGCCCGCAGCACCCGTATTCAAAAACACTGAATGCTCGAAGACGCCATCACTCAGATCGCGGCCCCCGGAAAGATAAAGATCAGTTGATGGCGTAAACCGCAAGTAGAACGCTGCCGTGCCCGTAAACTGCACGCGCTTTCCGCATGAAGTGCTGGCCCCGTTCAGGCCGCTGGAAACATTCAGGCTGGAGTGCATTCCCCATGCAGCGAGCCACCGCAGACCAGCCCCGCCTAAGCTGCAATCAAGCGGACCCGTCTGATGTCCACCGGTACCATAGACGCCAAGCCCCATCCCAGGAGTCAGCGCATGCAGATACTCGACTTTAGCGCGTGCTGTCTGCACAAGGAAATCGTTCGCGTTATATTGCGTATAGGTGTGCGTCGCGCTGAAGTCCCAGTACGACCTCCTGGAGTCCACGTAGCGCAGCTTGCCGCCTTCTTCACCCGTTGTGATCCTTCCGGAATGCAGCCCATACACCACCGTATCGGCCGCGGGCACCCCCGCTTCGCCTACCTGTCGGAAATCAAGCGGAGCCACAACTCGCGCTGCATCTGTTCCATAGGTATTGGTCGCGCTGCCTTGCCACGTCCATCGCGGATTGATTTCGCCTGTCGCGCGGATCGCCGCACGATTCAGACCCACAAGGTAGTCTCCACCCCCCACCTTAAGGACTGCCAAGCCTCCGCCATTCTCCGCCATGAACTGCCAGCGTCGCCGCTCCACTATTCCCGCCGCTGCGCCTAACCCACCATAGGCTTTGCCCGGCATGGCATTGGGAAAGCTGAACCCGCTCAATCCTCCCAGCGTGAACTTGAATGTAGAAGGCACATACTTGGGCAGGTCGACCGTCGCAGCACTTCCCGGCTGCAGGCCCGACACGATCGCAGCCGTATTCCACCGCTCCACAGTGCGAATGTTGGCCCAACAGGGAAACTCCGGTGTTCCTTGCTGCAGCGCAACTGAAAGCGAGTCTCCGCAACTGTTCAACGGCTCGGTGTTGGTCGTGCGCGGATTGTCACTGTCTGCTCGGTGGATTGCGTTGTTGCGATTGGTTCCGCCCTCGTCATCGGAAGCATATCGTGCTTGTGACTGAATCTGCTGCGCAGCTGCCAGCGTCACTACTCCACTGGTAAACATCCAGGGCCACAGAAGAAGGCCCAGTCTTTGGATTCTCATGGCACCACCACTGTATCTCCAGGCGCCAGCTCCACGTTCTGTTGTGGCGCTTGCCCCTTCAGAACCTTCTGATAATTCACATTGACCCGCGCACTTTTATCAGCACGCAAAACATACACTTGCTTTTGCTTCGCAAAATCCGTCATTCCGCCAGCGCGCGACACCAACTGCACCACGTTCATCGCATCCATCAGCGGATATGCACCTGGCCGTTGCACCTCGCCGGTGATGTATACCATCCGGCTGTGAATTTCCTGTACGGTAACTGTCACGCGCGGCTTGTGGACAAATCTTCCCAGCTGCTCCGTCAACGCCTGCTGCACAGCTTCTGGAGTCAGCCCAGCCACATCCACCTCGTTGACCAGAGGCATCGAAACCTTGCCATCCGGTCTTACTACTGCCGTCTCGGTAAACTGCGGTTCTTCCCATACCGAAATATGCAGCACATCCCCCACCCCGATCCTGTAAACAGCAGGCACAACCACTGCGGTTTTCGCATTGCCATTGCTAGGCTCATCCACAGTCCCCTGCGCATAGCAAAGTTGCCCCGCCAACATCAGCAGAAACATGAGCAGGGCACGCCTGCAACGAGGCGAAATACAATCCATGTTGAACATTTGTACGCCTGAACGTTTGATTTGGATGTAGGGTGTTACCACAAACTGGAAACTCGACGTAAAGGCTGTTACGTCTGTTCGACAAATTTGATTACCGAAGTGAGCGATCTGGCATCTCGTTAGAGTAGGCGCGGTAATCTAGGCGCAATTCCGAAAGGCGCTGTGATCGACTGTTTCTGCTGTACCCACTGGGTCCGGACACGTTCTCTCGACCAACTCATTGGACAATCCTCTTTCAGGAGTCAATCTGGTCGCTGTATGATCGCGCTGCTATGAGCATTGCGCTGGTTCCTGTCGTACTTTCAGCGATTGTTTGCGCTGGGAGCATTGCGTCGGGTGAGGATGTTCAACTGCGGAACCACGCGGTGGAGCTGCTGAACCGGGCACAGATTGTGAGCAAGGTGCAGGGCGGTCCATATAACTTTCGCACCGAGGCGACCTTCACTGCGACGGCGGGAGACGGCAGTTTGCAGAGTGGGACCTACACGCGCGTTCGCGGGAGCGACGGTGCGTTGCGCGAGGATCTGCGTTTTGGGGACTACGCGGCCTCATCGATTACGCAAGATGCGCAGCCGGGTTGGACAAGCAACTGGAACGACCCTCCCTATGCAGCAAGAAAGATTCGTGAACTTGTGCCCTACCGCCCCCAATCCTTTGATTCGAGCGATGTCATTGAGCAGATCAAGTCGGCCTCCTACGGCGGGCGGGACGCAAACTGCATCGAGTTTGAAACGATTGTCGGCGAGCAACGGTTGCCAGGAGAGATCTGCCTAGACAAGGCAAACGGCTCGATGCTGGCACTGCGGACCGGCAGCAAATTATGGGAATACTCAGACTATTTCACTATCAAGGGTGCGCTCATTCCGGCTCATGTTGTCTATCGCGAAAGCAACTTCAGCATGAACGCGGATCTAACGATGACGGCGCTGGAGGAGAAGCCGGAAGAAGCTTTTGTTGTTCCGGCGGATTGGATGCACGGCTTCGTGTGTAACCAAGGATCGCTACCTGTCGCAAAGTCTGCGCCGCAGCCCCGCAGCGCAGGCGGTTCAGATGCGCCGGTGACCGATATCAGCGTGCATCTGCTCGTGAGCTCACAGGGAACTGTATTGAATGCGGAAGTGGTGAAACCGGTGCGCGATGATCTAGATAAAGAAGCGGAAAAACTCGCTTCGACGTGGGTATTTGAACCGGGGACATGTAACGGACACGCACAGGACTTCAAGATCGACGTCACAATACATTTCCAGGGGCGATAAAACCGGAAATACCTGGCCTAACAATGGATGAGCGCGCCGAGACTCTCTCTTACCAGGTGTTTAATCCCGGCATGGATCGGCGGTGACTCGGGCGGGGACCGGAACGGCCGGAGTAGCGTGTCCGCAACAGTGGCTGACGGAAACTTATCGCGCCATTTCCCAGTCGTATACGGGCATTTGGCATGTAACCTGTATCCAACGAGCTGAACCGTCATTGGAGGGTAGGGGCGATGCGCATCGCAAGCGTGGGCCATGCGATCTTTGCGGCGACCATGATTGGCCTCGGAATCCTGGGCCTGATCCAAGGCGGTTTCACCCCGGTATGGGCACCGGTACCCGACAGTCTGCCAGCGCGCCTGGTCCTGGTCTATCTCTGTGCCTGCATCTCCCTTGCATCTGGCATAGGCATGCTCTGGCAACGCACAGCCGCTCCCGCTGCCCGCCTGCTGCTTGCCTATCTTCTGCTTTGGTTCTTGCTGCTCAGAGTGCGCGAGATCATCCTCTCGCCCACTTTTGGCGTTTTCTGGCCCGGCTTTGAGACTGCGGTGATAGTGGCGGCCGCCTGGGTGCTGTATCTCTGGTTCGCCACTGACTGGGACAGGAGACACCTCGGTTTCGCCACCGGCGATAAGGGCCTGCGCATTGCGAGAGCACTTTACGGTCTTGCCTCGATTTTCTTCGGCATGGCCCATTTCATCGATCTCAAAGACACCCTCGTGCTGGAGCCCGGCTGGCTGCCGTGGCACGTGTTCTGGGCGTATTTCTTCGGGTGCACCTTCATTGCGGCCGGCGTAGCGGTGCTCATCGGCGTGTACGCACGGCTGGCAGCCGCGCTCTCGGCGTTCCAGATTGGCATGTTCACACTGCTGGTGTGGGTACCCATCGTGGCGGCGGGCTCCAAAGACGCCTCCCAATGGAGCGAGACCATCGTCTCTGCGGCGCTGACGGCCGGCGCCTGGGTGGTTGCGGATTCCTACCGCGGCGTTCCCTGGCTCGCTGTGAACATCGGCCTTTTGGGATATTCTCGTGCGGCCGCCAATCAGCCCATTATGAAATCGTAGTGTCCGGTTGGCCGATAATACGCCCGCAACCCAAGAACGCCTTTCAACGGCTCGAAAACCTCTCGATGAGTGCTTTTTCAGCGACATGACGGTTTAAGCTGGTTGGGCATTGGTCGTGCGATGCTTTCCTAAGTATCGCGTCTTATGCGATGCACGAGGCAGGCGCGACGGTATTGGTGAATCTCATGCGGATTCCGTGCTTCGGCCGCAGGATGACCATCGGGCGAGCTTCGATCGTTTGGCCCGGAGCCAACTGGAAGTCGTATTTTCTGAGCAGATCGCTCAAAATCATGAGGATCTGCAGCATCGCGTAGTTTCCGCCGATACAGCCTCGCGGCCCGCCGCCGAACGGAAGAAAGGTAAAGGGTGTGCGTAGCTTCTCGTTTGTTTTGGTGAAACGCTCCGTATCGAAATTCTCCGGATTCTGCCAGTAGCGCGAAGCATGGTGCGCACCGTACACATACACAATGACCATCGATCCGCGGGATATTACGAGATCGCCTATGCGGTCATCTGCGACAGCCATCCGGTCGATCATCCAAAACGGCGGGTAGAGGCGGAGCGCCTCCTGAATGACCTGGGTCGCAAATTCAAATTTGGGAACGTCGCTGTGACTCAGGGGCGCTTCACCGAGCACGGAGTCGAACTCTTGCCGTACCCTTTCGAGACAATCCGGACGCGAGCTCAAAAGATAAAGAAGCCACGATAGCGCATTCGACGATGTTTCATGGCCGGCAACCAGAAGTTGCATGCTCTCGCTCAGAATGAGCTCGTCGCTCATGCCTTCTCCATCGCTGTAACGCGCATCCATCAAAGTCTGCAGCAGATCGTGGCCACGCGGTTCGTTGCGGCGCTTCCTGATGTATTCAAGCAAAATGGCGTCCGCGCGGGTTCGCATCTCTTCGTGTCTGCGCAGTTCACCCGAGACGGCGAACCAGGGATTCAGATAGGGTTGAAGGGTTTGCCGAACAATGAATTCCTGGACGGTGCAGATGGTATGGCTGACCAGATCGATGTCTTCGTCCTTCAAGCGTGCGCCAAATAGCGATCGGGCGACCATCGCGAAGGTAATTTTCATCAAGTGGGGATAAATATCGATGGGGCCGCTACGAACCTGTCTGTCGAAATCCCGCAGCGACTCGCCAAGGGAGTCCTGCATGATTGAGGACAGCGCATCGAGCTGCTTTCGATCGAAGCCCTTCTGGATGAGGCGCCGCTGCGTGCGCCAGGCTTCTCCGTGGGTCGTGAGAAGACCTTTCCCCAGGAAGTGGCCCATCCGCTTCACTTGAATTTCGGATTTTTGGTAGTTCTCCGCATTTGTCTTCAACACGTGCTGAATGACAGCGGGATCGATGGTAACGATCGCTTCCTTGAGACCGCCCAAATAGAACCGGAATGTGTCGCCGAAGGTCTCGTTGTACCTTGACAAAACCTGCACCGGATTGCGGGCCATTGCGGGAGAATCCGCAAAGCAGCGAAACCGAGAAACGAAGGGGATGGGTGTAGATGAGGTCATCCCCAGCCGTCCTTATCCTTGCCTCGAACCGCAGAAGATTTCATGTCACTTGTAGGAAGTCGTAGCTGGGCCATAGGTAAAAGATAAAACGCCAGAGTCAGTTTTCGTTCCCCAGTTGCTTCAAAAGGATCAGATGATGCCAGATTGCCCGGGTCATGGTGGGGTGCTGACGATAGGGAACCCCAAACTCCTCGGCAGTCTCCCTCACAATTCTGGTCAGCGGAGCATAGTGGGTGTGGCACACGAAAGGGCACAGATGGTGGACGATGTGATGATTGAGCCCGCCCACGAGCCAACCGACAAGCGGGTTTTCCGTCGCATAATCGGCCGTCGTCGCGAAGATGTGATATACGCCGTTGTCAAACTCACCACGGTCCGAGGGAAAGTAAGTGCTGTCGATGGTGTGCGTCGTCTGAAATACGAGCGTTACGGATAAACCGATGACCAAATGGACCAGGAAGAACGCCCATGCGACCAGCAGAGGCGATTTCCCCAGTACCAGCATTGGCAAGACAAGCATGTACGTGAGGTAGAAGCCCTTGCCGGCAAAGAGAACGGCGTATTCGCGCAGAGGATGTTTGGTGCGTTTCAGATATTCGTGGGTCGGGAAGAAAAAGCACTGGAAGTCCCTAAAGAACACGTAGTCAAGAGAGAACAGTGCGTAAACGAGCAGGGCATAGATGTGCTGGAATCGGTGCCATGGCGTCCGGGATTCATAGGGCGTGAAGCGGAAAATGCCGCGTCCCGAAAGCGCATCGTCTTCGCCGTGGAGATTGATGCAGGAGTGATGGCCCCGATGATGGAGGATACGCCACATGTACGAATTGATTCCGCACAGGTCGAAGACATAGTTCAGGGTTTTGTTGACGAGCGGCCTGGACGAGATGGCGTTGTGATTGCTGTCATGGGCGATGTTCAGCAGAAGAAATGTCTGCGCGAGGCCGCCTAAAAGGTAAAGGGCAATAAACTTCCATGAACCGGGCCTGAACGCATACAGAGCAATCCAGCTGCCCCCAAGGACCGCCAGACCTACAGCGATCTTGACCCACATCGTGCGGTCCGCTTTGGGAGAAATCTTCGGGTCGGCAAAAAAGCTGTCCAAACGGCGACGTAAGACTTTCGGGAAGGAAGACGCACCGACCGGTTCGAACATCGGCGACGCTGAGGCTTCCGATGGTACAAGATCCGCCGTCTCCGGCTCTTGAGCGATCATCGCTTCGGTTTCGAACGTCACCGGCGCCTCCGTGGCTCCGACCCGCGGCGAAATTGTTCGCGCGCCGCCGAGAGCCTCGCATTGCAATTATAGTGGGAGCTCTTAAGTCGAACCAAGAAGATCCGAAACAAAGCCCGAGCGCCATACGTCATCCCTGGAAACAATGAAGCATGGCATTATCCAAATGCTTTGCTAACATACAACTATCGATGAAATGTAACGAATGGGCCTCCTGCATGGACCAAAGAAGATCGGCGGAGCTCCGCGAGTCCTTTTCGCGTCCTGTACGACAAAAAGGAGACCATCCGTTCCCCGGCGGGTCGAGCGACGCTTATGCTGAGAAAAAATCGCACCTACATTCCGGCAGCCGGCCCACATTTCAGGTCTGCACTTCGAGACTCAATCGTGTTTCACCTCGCCTGCTGGCGAGAGATATTTCGTTTACTGATTTGCGTTCGATTCAACCCCGGAGGATCGCTGATTGATGGCGTCAATTTTAGGCCACCTGGATAGGCTGGCAGATGAGCACCCGGACAAACTCCTTTATTCGTACCTTGACGTAAACGGCGATCCGATCGAAAGTTACACCTACGCGTCGCTTCTTCACCGAGCGCAGGCGATCGCAGGACATTTGCGGAAAGAGGGTCGTTTCGCGGCAGGCGATCGGCTTCTGCTTGCCTACCCGCCGGGGCTCGAAATGATCTGCGCATTGTTTGGTTGCGTGCGCGCCGGATTGATCCCCGTGCCGGTCTATCCCCCCAGTTCGCGGGGCTTCCAGAGCGCCCTCTACAAGATGGTCCACATCGCAAAGGATTGTCAGGCGGCTGGGATCTTAACGAGCAGAGACTACCACGCATCCCTCAAGACGAATCTGGCGAGAAGTGGCGTCTCGACGTGCGGCGTTGACGTGGATTACATTTCCGGTCTTCCCTGGATCCCGACGGAAGATTTCGTGGATACGATCTCTGAACAGCCGGATATCGAGCCTTCGAAGATCTTGTTTCTCCAGTACACGTCGGGTTCGACGATGGAGCCCAAGGGCGTCATCGTGACGCACGAAAATATTCTGAATACATATGCGCTCGTGATTGACCATCCGGCGCCGGTCGTTGTTTCCTGGCTTCCTCAGTATCACGATATGGGACTGATCGGTTGCTACCTATATCCAGCACTGAAAGGTGGCACGACGTACGGGTTCGCTCCCATGGACTTCATTCAGCGGCCGATCCTGTGGTTCGATGCGATCACGACATACCACGCCACCGCGACGGCTGCCCCCAACTTCGCCTTCGACTATTGCCTGCGCGCCGGTAGGCTCTCCAAGGAGAGCCTGGAGGCTTGCGATCTCAGTTCGCTTCGCGTTTTGATGTGCGCCGCGGAACCCGTAAAGCCGGATACCTACACCCGGTTTCTAGAGGCGTTTCAGCCCTATGGGCTTAAGTCCGAGAGTTTCTATGTCGCCTACGGTCTGGCCGAGAATACTCTGGCGGTCTCACTCGGCGGTCGTAACATCGTTTCCGTAAACAAGCGCGCCCTCGCGCTGGGGAAAGCCCGCATGACGACTGAGGTCTCAGAAATCGACGGGGCCGCGCAGATTGTCAGTTGTGGAACTCCGCTCCCTGGTCTCGACGTGAAGATCGTGGATCCGGAAGGGCATTTCGCTCTTACGCCGGGGCGCGTCGGCGAAATCTGGGTGGCCGGAAGCGGTAAGTGCCTGGGTTACTGGAATAATCCCGAATTGACGCTGAAGCAGTTTCGTGCGCGGATTGTGGATGATACTCCCTATGATGATGGCTACCTTCGGACCGGCGACATAGGCTTTTTCCACGACGGCGAACTCTACCTCTGCGGCCGAATCAAGGACATGATTATTCTCCGCGGGCAGAACTACTACCCACAGGACATTGAGAATGTCGTGGAGAAATCGTCCAGCCTGATCCGGCATAACTGCGTCGCCGCATTTCAGATTCAGGAAGACACTGAACCGGCGCTGGCAATCGTCGCGGAAGTCAAAAATCCCAGGGCGCTTCCCGAAGCACGAAAGATTGCCGCCGCAGTCCGGAATTATCTCAACATGGAAGTGGCGGTGATTTCCCTCATCGCGCCTCGTGCCATCCCGCGAACGAGTTCGGGGAAAATCATGCGCCATAAGACCAAGCAGATGTGGCTGCAAGGTCAGTTCACCGTTCTTTCAGACTTTTCTCGGGAGAAGGAGACCGGGAACTCCCCGTCTGACTCCGACATGCATTCCACTTTTGCCGAATTGAAAGCCAGGTACAACCTGACAGGTCAGGAATCGTACAACCTCGTCGAAGCCGGCTTGGATTCCCTGGATCTAGTTGTGTTTATGCATGAGCTAAAGGAGCTCCTGAAAGAAAAAGGCGCCGAGATGCTGGCGAGGCAGGTGGATATCAGTGTCATTCAGCGTGTCAGCGTAGCCGAGCTATTTGGACTAGCCGAACTGCTGGATAGCGCTCCCGAAGAAGCACTCGTTCATCTGCGTCATTCTCTTGCCGCCTTCCGTGAAGAACAATCCGCGGCGGAGAAGCAGATGATGAACAACGACAGGAAGCTCATCTTCGAGCCTCCGTCGCCTTTGCCCGTGCCGGAAATACCCAAGCCGAATCATGTGCTGCTCACGGGCGGGACCGGCTTCATAGGGCCATTCCTCATGAAGAGCTTGCTGGAACAGACACGGGCCAAGATCTATGTTCTGGTCAGATCTTCCGACGAAACGCAGGGCAAGCAAAGACTGAGAGCTGCGATGGAGTCCATGGGGCCCTGCGGGGCAGTCCTGATGGAGATGTTCGAAGCCCGCGTGATCCCCGTCTGCGGCGATCTAGGGCAGCCAAAGCTGGGCCTGATGCAGGACGTGTGGGATTTTCTCGCGAGTGAAATCGACACGGTGTTCCATAACGGTGCAACCGTGAACTACCTGTTCAACTACGACCTGATGCGTGACGCAAACGTGCTGGGAACCAATGAGGTCGTGCGATTGGCATTCGAGGGAAGGCCCAAAGAGTTCAATTATGTCTCAACTACCTTCGTGTTTGGCTGGGCGGTCAAATCAGTCCT
>Ga0207114_1100_pt2 | contig 24081 bp, 16 predicted proteins | sample Alteio_BWMinHeat_70_FD_153560 | JGI IMG/M metagenome (GOLD analysis project Ga0207114, IMG submission 153560) | Enriched cells from forest soil in Barre Woods Harvard Forest LTER site, Petersham, Massachusetts, United States -... | ecosystem: Environmental > Terrestrial > Soil > Temperate forest >... | reverse complement strand
CCGCTGGCGATGTGGACCAGCGGCCAGCCAAACACCGTCGTTTTCGAGCGATATTCATAGCCGAAGCGGCGCAAAACGTCGGGGGGCAGCTTGCCGACAATCCCCTCTACCTCGGTCTTCACGTCGCTGACGTGCTGATAGCGCCGCTCCGGCTCGCTTTCCAAGGCCCGCAAAACGATATGGTCTAGCCGCACGTCGATTTGAACCTTCTTGGAAGGCGGAGCGAATCGGCCTATTGGCAATTGTCCCGTCAACAACTCGTAAAAGACGACCCCGAGCGAATAAATGTCGGCCCGATGATCGACCTCTAGCGGCTTGGCCATTTGTTCGGGCGCCATGTAGTGGGCTGTGCCCATGACTTGCCAAGGACCGGTCAGCGTGTATTCGGCTGTCTTGCTGCCTAACAGCTTGGCGATACCGAAGTCGGCGATTTTCACCCGGCCACGCTTGTCCAAGAGGATGTTCTCCGGCTTGATGTCGCGATGGACGATCCCTTCCTCGTGAGCGAATTGCAAGGCATCGCAAATCTGCGGGACGATTTGCAAAGCTTCGCGCGGCAAGATGTGCCCCGTACGCAATAACTGCCGCAGATTAACCCCGTCGATGTATTCCATGATGAAGTAGTACAGGTCGCCCGCCTTGCCCGAATCATAGACGGAGACGATATTGGGATGATTGAGCTTCGCCAAAGCGCGGGCTTCTCGGCTGAAGCGCTCGGCGAACGACGGTTCGCGCACGGCCTCCGGCGGCAGGATTTTCAGCGCCACCAGCCGATCCAGCCCGGGCTGACGGGCCTTATATACTGCCCCCATGCCGCCCTGGCCCAACAGCTCCAGAATCTCCAACTGCGGGAAGTGCGGCGCCAACTCCTGCGGCGTCGGAGCGGTGAAGTGCCCCTGATAACCGGAGGGAATATCGCCTTCTCTTGGCGGCCCAGTGGCTGCCGTGGATGTTCGTTCCGAGAGGAGGCACTTGGGGCAGAGGCCTTCGGGCGCGTCGGCCGGCATTCGCGCTCCACATTGCGGACATAGCTTGGTTTCTGTCACTGGCAGTCTCCTTTGCTTTGGAGTTCTATCAATAACAGAAGCAAGGGGCGAAAAAGGTTACAAAGATTTGCAACTGAGCGGTCAGAAAATGTATCGGCTGGCGTGTCGGGCTGGCAGCAAGTTCCGTTCGCCCTTGCCGAAACTGTCGAAACGTACCATCAGCCTCCCAGCGCCGCGAACAACTCCCGGATTTCATTCTCCACGGAATCGCCTTCGTTCAATGTCTTGGCGATTTCCTCGCGCAGTAATTCCCGATAGCGCTTGCGAAACCGGTGAGCCGCGACTTTGGCCGAGCCTTCTGGCATACCCAGTTTCTGCCCCAACTCCCGATAGGAAGGCTGATTCTTCTCTCCCGTCAGGAAAACCTTCAAATGGTCGAATTGATCTTCTTTCCCATCGCGAACGAATTCGTCTCTCAATAGAGCCAGCACTCGATCCAGCAGCGTCAAGACCCAGCGGCGCTCGAACAGTTTCTCCGGCGTCAGTTGGTGAGCCGGCTCCAAACGATAGCGTCTCTCGGCATCATCGATGTCGATGAAAATCGGCTCTCGGCCGCCGCCGCGCTTCTTGGCTCGAGCGCGATCGCGCTCATTCGATAAGAAATGCTTGCAAGCAGCCAAGAGAAACGAGCGGAAACGGCCTTTCTCTTGATCCACTTGGGCTAAAAAATGTTTCTCCAACAGCCGGGCGAAAAACTCTTGGGTCAAGTCTTGCGACTCGTCCGCCGAAAACCCTTGCCGACGGATGAAGACATACACGGGATACCAGTACGTCCGGCACAAGACGGCGAGCGCTTCTTGGGCCTGCGGCGAGGAATGACGCCCCGCCGCCAGCACCACGCTCCAATGGGTCGTGGCGAAACGGGCGCTCCCAGCGCAATTGTCAGGCCGCTCGTGGGAAGCCATAGTCCTGAGCCAAGCGAATAGAACGACAAAGGTCGAGGTCAATCAATTAAATCAATCGAAAAACCAGAACCGCCTCTTCGTCCGAATCGATACGCGACAATTGCTCCCGTCTAAAGACAAATCGAGTTTGGCCCGAACTAGGCTACGCACTCCAACAAGCGGGAGTCGGAGGGGCGATTGGCGTGGTGTCAGGAAATACGGCGATTCCCCCGCTGAGTTCTAACGAATAGGGAGATTCTTGAGCGAACTCATCTCGCATTCCATATCGGTTTGGATACAACCAAATGTTCGCCTCAAATAGGGTCACATGTTGTCCGAAAAGCCGAATGCGACGGAGTGGCGGCAATAAACGCGGATTGACCCGCGCCCACTGCATCAGGTGGCCTTCCCGGATAGAGAAATTATGCGTATGACCGGTGTCGAGAATGGCCGGCAGTCGCGGCGTCGTTGGCTCAAGTTCGCCCTGAGCGCTTTCCGTAACGCTGATCCAAACGATGATTTGATAGGCTCTAACGGAAACCGGCCCGCCAGGAAACCGAATTTGAGTGGGTTCTCGAAAAAATGGAAGTTGGCGGAGGATACGCGGCACAAGTGGGCTCCATCAGAAACGCCTACAGGTCCATTAATTCCTCCGGATCACTTTCATCCGGCAAATCCGGCATCACACACATAACGATGAATTCATCGATTTTCAACCCGCGCTCAAGGCATTGCTGATAAAGAGGAGTTTTTGTCTTGGCGAAACCAATTTGACAATCTCCATGATAGGCAACCCACTGTCCATCTAGCCTTTTCATTTGCAGTAACCCTGGCAAATCTCGTCGAAAGGCTTCCATGGAGCGTTGAATCATAGGCGGGATGTCATAGTTCAGTTTTGTAGTGCTGTCCACGTTGGTGGAGGAGTTAACGGCCGAACTCTCGGATTTAGAATTCATTGGTGGGAGCCCTTAACCTACGCCTTGATAATATCCCTCACCGTCATGCCGCCGGGAATCATGGGCAGCACGTGCTCTTGATACGGAACCAAGACATCAAGCACGTAGGGGACCTTGCTGTCGAGCATCTCTTCGAGAGCGCCGTCGAGGTCTTCCTTGCGGGTAACGCTTCGGGCGCCACAGCGGAAGCCCTTGGCAATGCTCACGAAATCGGGGTACGGCTCCTTGTCAAAGCCGGCGCCCAAGTAAGTGTGAGCTCGGTTGCCTTCGAAAAACCGGTCTTCCCATTGCACCACCATCCCCAAGTGCTGATTGTTGAGCAGCATCACCTTCACGGGCAGCTTCTCGCAGTAGGCGCAGGCCAGTTCCTGGATGTTCATAAGGAAGCTACCGTCGCCGTCGATGTCGATGACCGTCTTGAACGGATGGGCCGCCTGGGCGCCGATGGCGGCCGGCAGGCCAAACCCCATTGCTCCCAGCCCGCCGCTCGTGAACCAGGTCCTCGGCGTGTTGAAATGGTAATACTGTGCGGCCCACATCTGATGCTGGCCGACCCCCGTGGTAACGATCGTCTCGGCCAGCCGTTTTCGATCGCGGATAATCTGCCACAAGCGCTCGATGGCGTATTGCGGCATGACAGCGTCCTCGCGGTCATTGTAACGAAGCGGTTCCTGTTCGCGCCATTCCTCGATTTTCCGAATCCATTCGCCATAAGGATTGCCCTTCGTCGGGGCGAGCCGAGGTGCGTCAGCACCCGGGTGCTGACGCACCTCGGCTCGCGCTTTGGCGGTTTCTTCATCCAGGATTTGAATCAGGTCCTGAAGCGCCAGGCGAATGTCGCCGACAATGGGGAGGTCGGCCGCCTTGTTTTTGTTGATCTCCGACGGATCGATATCGATGTGCACGATCTTGCCGTGCTTGGCGAACTCGCTCACCTTCCCGGTCACACGATCGTCGAAGCGGACGCCCAAAGCCAGGAGCAAATCGGCCTCGTTGATGGCGTAATTGGCGAACACCGTGCCGTGCATGCCCAGCATCTGCAGGCAGAGAAAGTGATCGCTAGGAAAGCCGCCCAAGCCGTGGACGGTCAACGTTACCGGGATGCCGGTGCGGTCGACAAAAGCGCGGAGCTCGGGAGTCGCGCCGGAGGCGATGATGCCTCCGCCGGCGTAAATGATCGGGCGGCGACTAGCGCGGATGGCCTGGAGAACCGCTTCCAACTCTTGTCGGCTGGCCCGGCGTTCCGGCCGATAGCCAGGCAAGTTCATCGGCGGATCATAATCGGCCACCAGCACCTTGTTTTGGATGTCCTTGGGAACATCGACGATGACCGGCCCCGGCCGACCCGTGCTGGCGATATAAAATGCTTCCTTCATCACTCGCGGCAAATCCTCGGCTCGGGTCACCAGGTAATGATGCTTGGTGATCGCCCGGCAGACCTCGATGATCGGGGTCTCTTGAAACGCGTCGGTGCCGATCACCGGAGTGCTGACCTGGCCGGTAATCGCCACCACGGGTACGGAATCCATCTTGGCATCGGCCAAGCAGGTGACGAAATTGGTGGCGCCCGGTCCGCTGGTGGCGATGCAGACGCCGACCTGGCCGGTGCTGCGGGCGTACCCCTCGGCCATGAAGCCGCCGCCCTGCTCGTGTCGCGGCAGAATCGTCCGCAGCTTGGTGCGAAACCGCGTCAACGCCTGGTGAATCGGCATGCTGGCCCCGCCGGGATAGGCAAACACCACCTCCACCCCGTGATTCACCAGACACTGCACCAAAATATCCGCCCCCGACTGCGGCTGGTTCTCCATTGCCATGATCCGAAGTATCTCCAAGCTTTAGTAAGGGCGAAACCCGAGTATGAGCGATTCAAGTTATGTAGTATACACTATCGAGGGAAGTCGTTGCAGAGACGTCCGAGTGGTTTCGAGTTCGGGAGTGTTTGCACCTCTGGTGGGGGCCCTGGTCTTCAAAACCAGTGGGCGGCTTGAAGAAAGCCGTCAGTGGGTTCGATTCCCATACACTCCCGCTTTGTTAACTGCCGAGCTTTTGTTGGTTTTGGTCAGCACAGGTCGCCATGAATCGTTCCCAAAATGTGACGACTGTTTCGGAGCGAAGGCCAAAGGGCATTTACAAGCACGTGATCGCTGCCGGGGCCGAGCGATGGGTGTTCCGCCGGTCGACAGCGTTCATTGCTATCATGCTCGGCGTGTTTATGGCAGCTGGCATATTCTTGGCCTTGATTCCTCTCTCCTTTTTGAAACCAGGTGTAGCCGAGATATGGCTCGTGATCGTCTCAGTCTTTCCTTTCGGGCTGAACTTCTGGCTTTTTCCTTGGCCCACGGATTCTATCGTCCTCGAAGTTGATCGCGGTGGGCGTGTGTGCTTCGGCGGTCGGCAACTGTGTGCTGCTGGAACCGTGCGGTCCGTATTCATTACCACCAAGAGAGCCAAAGTTGCCGACTGGCAGACGTATTTGCGGTTGGAAGATGGCACATTTGTATGCATACCTCCGCCTTACCTCGGGGACTTCGAGCTCGGCGAATCCGCCTGTCCGTTGGGCGAAGAGCTCGCCAAGGCGCTCGGAGTGGAACTCAAGGAATCTGCATGACACGGTAAAGTATTAAAGGCCGAGCGGATGCTGTTGAACTACTCAACCTTCTTCAAGAAATCCAAGACACTCTGTCTATATTGCTCCGGGTCCGTCTGAAACAACTTCATATGATCGGCTTCTTCGAAGATAACCAAATCCGCGTGGCGCTGAATCCGCCGGTAGATAGCATTGGCCTCCTCAGGACGGGCTCGCCGGTCCCCTCCGCCGGCCAGGATCAACACGGGAATGTCCCCAGGAATTTCTCCAGCCGCCTCAATCGGGGAAATCTTGTCGACATTGGGGAGCACCAGAGGTGAAACCGTCAGTAAACCGAGGTATGCAACCCGGTCAAGCGGTGGAGACAGGTAAATCTCCGTCCGATTTCGCACGGCCGTATGGAGGTCTTGATAAGGGCATTCCAGTACATATCCGCTGACTTGGTGGCCGAGGTCTTTGGCTGCGAAGATTGCCGCCGCTGCTCCCAAGGAAGAACCCCAAACCACGACGGAGCGCCCCTGATATTTCTCCGCCAACCAACGGACCGCGGCAGTCACATCCAACCGAGCGCTGTAACCAAGATCATTCACCTGCCCGGTCGAATCCCCATGGGCGCGGAGACTAATCATCATCACGGGAAACCCGGCTTTGGTCAGGAACGCGGCTTGCTTCAAGCAGTCTTGGCGTCGCCCGCCGTTCCCGTGGAGCAGCAGAACGAAGGGTCGATGCTCAGCACCATCAATGAACCAGGCCCCCAGTTCTTCCCGATCGTCTGTGGCGATTCGGAAAGACTCGATCTTTCCCCAAGTAATCGCGGGGACGGGTTCGGGAAATGGAGGTCGATGACGTCTCGTGCCCCAATAAGCAACGCCATAAGACGACAAGAGCCAAAGAAAGGCGGCTACCAAAAACAGGAATAAGGCGGCCCGGAATCGCTTCCATCGGGCTTTTTTCATCGGCAAATCTTGCCAAGTCGGTGGAAAGAAGTCCAGATCGATCACGCTGCCGGCAAAACGTCCATTGGAACATCGCCGGCACCAAGTGCCGCCATTATGCTATTTGATAGCCGAAGGCAAAAAACCGTCAGCGGCTGATTTATTCGGCCGCCGACGTTTCTCTTTCTCATGTAAACAATCGATCCTCTTACTTCGCATGCCCCGCGTGGGAAGCGCTGGATTTGTCCTTGCGGCCGATGGTGGGCTCGCCGCGGTAGCCGAGATGCGAGGCGCCGCTGACGGAATAATCGAGCTTGGATTTGGCGTTGACCGTGGCGTGGGATGCGCCGGACAAGTGGACGTCTGCGCGGTCGACGGAGAAGTCGCCCAAGTCCAAATGGCAAGCGCCGGAGACGTCTAGCTTGGCCTCCTTAGCCGACCCCGTCAATTTCATATGGCTGGCGCCAGAGGCCTTCAACATGATTTTCTTGGTTTCCAAGTTTCCTTTTAACCCGCTGGCGCCGCTGACTTCGATGCTGACCTCAGGGCTTGCCTTGAATCCACTGACCGTTGCCTTGGCGGCGCCGTCGATCTTCAAATTTCGCAGCGACGGCATCGTGACCTTGGCCTTCAAACGCTCCTTGGTGTGGAAAGATTTGTTCTTGGAATCCAACGAGAAAGCCAGAGTCGAGCCCTCCTTGGCCGTCTTGATGTAATCAAACAGGTTGTCGTCGGCGGTGACCGAAACGTGAAAAGCATCTCCCTGGATAATCTCTACCTCGAAGATCGAGCGAATATCGACGGAATCAAAATCGGCAATCTTGAATTCCTTGGTGAGAGCCTTGCCGGAGCCGACGATTTGTTCTCGATCAGCGTCGGTATATAAAGCATCGGCCGGCGGCGTGGTCGTTTCCTCCTCCGAACGGACAGGGTCGTTAATTACGCCGGCCGCCGATATGGCGACACTTCCCGCGTGCTTCTTCGCGGTTTCCTTTTCAGAGGCTAAAGCTGACGTCAACGAAACTAAACCTTGGTCGGCGGCCAGAGCGTGGTAAACCGATAGGCTGGCACCAGCGACGGTAAGTCCGACCGCCAGAACAACGGTGGTCACGATCTTGGCTTTTGTGATCATCATGGTCTTAAGAACTCCTTCGGATAAGGCTGTGACTTTGGCGGAGACGCACGCCGCCCCCTGTCCGGCGACAATCATGAGGGATGCCTTCACGGTCCCTGCCAACAAAGAAGGCGGCATGCTGGCCGAGGCAAGATTTTGTCCGAGCGCGGCGGCCAGGACTCCACCGGAAACAGTTATCCCGCGGCGAGTCAGTCGTTTGGCCAGCATGCCGCGCGCCCGCGCCAATCGGCCGGACAATGTTCCCGGCAGCCAACCCAGCTGCCGGGCGGCCTCTTGTCTCGATTTACCCTCCAAGTCGCAGAGCACGATCGGCACCCGATACTTGTTCGGCAAATGATTCAATTCCTCGTCCAAAAGGGGTTGTAAGTCTTGCCAAACATTTGCCACCGGACCGTCTGTTTGCCGCATGGGATTGACCTGCCTTTCCTTGAGGCGTCGCCGGGCTATGGCGGTCTTGGCGCCCAGGGCGGTCCGATAAGCGACTCCAAACAGCCAATTCGCCAGCATGTCGCGCGGCCAGATGGTAGTCGCCTTGCGCGCGAACACCAGAAAGGTTGCTTGAAAAGCGTCCTCGGCATCCTGCTCGTGCCGAAGTACGCGGCGACACACCCCTAGCACCATGGGACCATGCCGACGCAATAAGGCTTCGAAGGCAGCCTCCTCGCGCCCGGCCAGAAATCGCTCCAAAAGCTCGCCGTCCGTCATACCGGCAGAACTACCGACGAAGACCATTCGGCGAAGGTCTCGAGCCAGATTCGTCACCAGCGTCGAAGGCATTGCTATCGCTCCTGATGTCTGCCAACTCACCACTCACCCGATATTAATATTGGCGCCAACCCGGCCGGCGCGTACACGATTTTCGCATAGGCCGGTTTGGGCCGAAGGTTATAATGAGTTTTTCGAGAATGGCGCATTAGGATTTACATTGCCCATCACAGACTTCCCTAGTCTTTGAGACCTAGGAGTCTTGGACATTGAATAAAGATCTCATGGATGGACAGCATCGGATAACTTGTTTCAAGGAGACGTCTGGTCCCGCTTCTGGGGCCGGCGTGGATCTTCGTCCTTATGGCCTGAATCCGGGGTTGGTCCACGCCAATCTATCTCCGGCCGCATTGACCGAAGTCGCGGTTCGCCGAGGCGAGGGGCATCTGACCGAAAAAGGCGCCCTGACCGCCCTCACCGGTCTCCGCACCGGCCGGTCGCCGCAAGACCGGTTTGTTGTTCCCGAACTTGCTCGGGCGGACGATATTTGGTGGGGGTCGGTCAATCAGCGGATGGAAGGGACATCGTTCGATCGGCTGTTAGAGAAAGTCCGCAGTCATTTTCAAGGCCGCGAGCTGTTCGTTTTCGATGGCGGGGCTTGCGCCGATCCTGTCTATCGGCTTCAGGTCCGGGTTATTGCGGAAAAAGCCTGGCACGCCCTGTTCGCGCACAATTTGTTCTTGCGCTTGTCGCCGGAAGAGCATGCCCGCTTTCAACCCCAGCTGACGATCCTCAACGCCTGCGACCTGCGCGCGGACCCCGCCAGTGACAAGACCCGCAGCGAGGCCTTTATTATTCTCAACCTAGAACGGCGGGTGGTGCTCATCGGCGGCACTCAGTACGCCGGCGAGATGAAGAAAGCGGTCTTTTCGTATTTGAATTATCTGCTGCCGCAGCGAGGCGTGTTTCCGATGCACTGCTCGGCCAACATCGGACGCGCTCACGGGGCTTCGCCAAGAGCCGGCGACACTGCCCTATTCTTCGGCTTGTCGGGTACGGGCAAGACGACCTTGTCGGCCGACCCGGAACGGCGGCTCATTGGCGACGATGAGCACGGCTGGTCCGATCAAGGCGTGTTCAACCTCGAAGGCGGCTGCTATGCCAAAACCATTCGTCTGTCGCAACAAGGCGAGCCGCAAATCTGGAACGCCATCCGTTTCGGCTGCGTCCTTGAAAATGTAATCATCGATTCGCACACGCATCGGCCGCAGTTCGACGACGAGCGCATCACGGAAAACACTCGCGCCGCTTATCCCGTCGATTTCATCGACAACTGCGAGCCCTCGGGACGCGGTGACCATCCGCGAAACATCTTCTTCCTAGCCTGCGATGCTTTTGGGGTTTTGCCGCCCATCAGCCGGCTCACGCCGGACCAGGCAATGTATCATTTCCTGTCCGGTTACACGGCCAAAGTGGCCGGGACCGAGACCGGCGTTACCGAGCCCAAAGCGACTTTCAGCACGTGTTTTGCCGCGCCGTTTCTACCGCTGCACCCCGTCCGATATGCGGAGATGCTCCAGCAGCGCTTGCAAGCGCACGGCTCGAAGGTGTGGCTGGTCAATACCGGTTGGACGGGTGGTCCTTTCGGCCGGGGCAGTCGCATGAAGCTGAGCCACACCCGCGCAATGCTGCGCGCTGCCTTGCGAGGGGAGTTGGACGGCGTGCACTTTGCCGCCGATTCGATCTTTGGCCTGCAGGTGCCGCAGAACTGTCCCGGGGTCCCTGACGCGCTGCTTTCTCCGCGTACTACTTGGCCCGATCCAGCGGAATACGACAGCCGGGCTCGCCACCTCGCTGCTCTGTTCCAACAAAACTTTGCTCCCTTTGCCGCTCAGGCCACCGAGGCAGTTCGTCAGGCCGGCCCGCGAGGATGACGAAGAGGTCCAACAGGAGGCACAGAGAGTCCAAGAATCCTTCTGTTCCTCTGTCTTTCTCTGTTTCTTCTGTTCCCTCCTGTTCCCGCCTTTCTCCTTGGCCTTTCAAGCCGAACTTGTCGCAAAAATAGACCGTAATAATATGAGATTACCCGTTAGCCGGCTCATGACCGGCATTTATGAGCCGCGAACGAGCTGCATGTCTCGATGGCTTGATTGATTCCCGCACAGGATCGGCGCGATGATTGAGGTTACTCATCTCACCAAATACTTTGGCCCCGTCTTGGCCGTTGACGATATCAGCTTTCGGATTGCCCAAGGGGAAATCGTCGGTTTCCTCGGACCGAACGGCGCCGGCAAGACGACTACCATTCGCATTCTGACCAGTTACCTCCCGGCCACCAGCGGCATCGCCCGCGTCGCCAACCACGACGTCATGAAGGAATCCATGGAGGTCCGGCGAGCCATCGGCTACCTGCCGGAGAGCGTGCCGTTATATCCTGAGATGCGGGTCGAGGAATACCTGCTGTTTCGAGCGAAGCTCAAAGGCGTGGATCGGAAAGCCCGGCCCGCCAGGCTTGATTACTGCCTGGACCGCTGCCGGATTCGGGAAGTGCGCCGGCGGCTGATCGGCACGCTGAGTAAGGGTTATCGTCAGCGCGTTGGGCTGGCCGACGCCATGATCCAAGACCCGCCCATTCTAATTCTGGATGAGCCGACGGCAGGTCTGGACCCGTTGCAAATTCGCGAGACACTAAGCCTCATCAAGGAACTGGGCGACCAACACACGATCCTGCTCTCCACCCATATTTTGTCGGAGGTGGAAGCCGTTTGCCGCCGAGTCATCATCATCAACCTCGGCCGAATCGGCCTGGATAAGAATCTCTCCGAGCTGGCGACTGAAGCCGCCTTCATTGTTCTGGAAGTCCGCGGCCCGACCGAAAACGTGGCCAACGTCCTCCGCACCACCGACGGCGTGGCCGACGTCAATGTCAGGACAATGGGAGACAGCCTGGCCGGCTTTGAAATCCGCACGCACCAGGATCGCGACTTGCGCGAGCTGATTTCGCAGCGCGTGGCCAAGAACGGTTGGACCATTCGCCGCCTCGACCTGGTTCGCCGCAAGCTCGAGGATCATTTTGTCAACGTGGTCTTGCATGACGAAAAGGAGCTTTCCAAAGCGGAATCAAACCTAATGGCTGGATAACCTTGTATCTTGAATCAGCCCGACGCGCTAGCAAGGGCGGAGCTTGCTAGCGCGTCGGGCTAGCCCAAAGGTTTTTCTTTACGTTTCGCGCCCGATGAGTAACTAGTGGAATGGACAACCTAGAAACCGAAATTCGAGAAGACCCTGGCACTTACCGCGAGCGCGCCCCGTCGCTTTTGCGCGAGGATGAGCCGAGCTTCCCCCGAATCGTTGGCATCGCGAGCCTGACAGTCGCACTATTCGGCGTCATGGCCATCGCGGTGACGCTATCCGGCGGCAAAGGACCTTTCGGTATTGGCTGGGGCAGCTTCTTTCTCGCCTGGGGAATAGCGGGCTTGCTCTTTCATGCAGCGGTCGACAAGGACTTGCAAATTCGCCGGTCATATTCGCTTCTAGGTGTCCTATTACTCATTGCCGGGGTCATCTTTTCAGTCATTCGCTTTCAGGAACACACCGGCGGATTGTTCCTGGTCGGCTTGGTGTGTTTCGTATTCGCCTTGTTATTTCTCCTGGCCGCGCTAAGACACGAAACCGACGACCTGTGGCGAAACCGGCTCGTGGCTGTGGTCGGCGGCGCCGGCGCCATAGCCGCGCTAACCGGCTTCATCGGCAGCAATATTCGCCAGGGTGAGTTTCTTTATCCCTACGGAGTTTTGTTAACCCTGATCGGAGCTTTTTACCTCTGGGCTTTTGTCGGCTTGCTCGGCAGCGATAGCGAATGGGGCTATCGGACCGGCCAGGCGATCGGCGTGCTGGGAGCCGTGGTCTTTCTGACCGCTTTCGTTCGATCTTTGTTTCCCGGCTATCTGGTTCCGACAGGATTTATCTTAATGTGCCTCGGGCTGTTTTACCTCGCTTCGTCCGTGGCCATCTGCTCGGATCGGCCCGTGGTAATTCTCACCCGCCGGGAGTTGGCGGCTTTTTTCTATTCGCCTATCGCTTACATCGTCCTGTTGGGGCTGACCTGTGTGGCGTGGGTATTCTTCTTGATCTTCCTCGGGCAAATTATCCAAGGGACGACTGGACGAGCCGTTCCCATGATCGAACCAATCGTCCAGCGCTACATCTTTGGCTTTATTCCAGTCGTTCTTCTGATCTTTGTCGTGCCGATTTTGACGATGCGGCTTTTGAGCGAGGAGAAAAGGACCGGCACTCTTGAAGTTCTCTTGACCGCGCCCGTGAATGAGACCACGGTGGTCCTGAGCAAATTCTTTGCCGCCCTTATTTTTCTGCTTTTAGCCTGGTTGCCCTGGGGGATGTTTCTTATCGCTCTGCGCGTCGAAGATGGTAAGCCGTTTGACTTTCGACCGCTGCTCAGCTTCATGATCGCCATGGCATTCATGGGCGCCGGGTTTGTGAGTATGGGATTGTTCTTTTCCAGTCTGACGCGCAACCAGATCGCCAGTTCGGTTTTGTCCTTCGTTGGCATGATCCTACTGACCGGCTTGGCCATCCTCAAATGGGATATCGAACAAAGCTCGCCTACCAGTCCATGGATCACTCTGCTGGGCCACATTTCCTACGTGGAATTATGGTTTCGATCATTAGAGGGACAGCTCAACCCTCGGTTCTTGGTCTTTCATTTGTCGGCCGCCATCCTGTGGGTCTTCATGACCATTAAAGTGATGGAATCTCGCCGATGGAGTTGAACCGCCGAGTTTTTCGTTTCGCGACCGGAGAATGATTCATGGCTTCCCCGATACCGGAAACTTCAGCCGATTCATCCCGTGGACCGCTACCCGCTTTAGCTCGCAATCGCAAGCAAACCAGCTATGCTTTGCTGGTCATCGCGGTCCTATTCGCTCTCATTCCTTTGTGGATGGTCTATCACTACAAGTACGCAGCCGCCAAGGAGGCGGAAACGGCTGGTGCGGAGGAGAAAAAGACAGCGGATCAAGCCAAACCAGCGCCGGAAAAGCAGCTGCGATATCTGCCGGTCATGATCTGGGGCGGCGCCTTGGCCTTAATCTTCATGGGCGCCGGCGTCTGGTATTTGTTGAGCGAGGAGACCGGCGCTTGGAATGCGGCCGATGCCACCCGGCTCATGGTGCTGACCATTGGCGGACTGTCCGGGCTGGTGACCGTCCTCATGATCGGCTTGGCCCTGCCTTATTTCGAGTGGTGGAACGTCTTCATCGGCGGCGTGGAATCCTGGCGCAAAGAATGGTGGCGAGTTGGGATCACGATGCTCGCGCTATTTGGCGGCCTGGCTTTGATGTTTGTCAGTTTGCAATTGGCCCGGACCGACGAGCGCTCCAGCCCCGGTTTGCGCCGGCTCCTGTATGGTTACAACTCCGTGCTCACAGGCCTTTTGGTCCTGGCTATCCTGATCGTCTTGAATGTTTTGACCTATGTGCCTTTGCCGGCTTGGGGCAGCTTCTTTAGTAAACCGGGCGATTGGACCGCCTCCAGCTTGTACACACTGAGTCCCGCCTCAAAAAATCTTCTGGCCAGCATTGATCAGCCGCTCAAAATTTACGTTCTGTTGACCAAGGGGGATCCGTTTTATTCCGAAGTGGAAAACTTGATGGGCAATTGCCGCGCGGTCAACCCTCGCATGGAGGTTGAATATGTACCACCTGACCTGCGCCGAGCCACCGCCCAGGAACTTGGCAGGAAATACGCCCTAACGGAAAGCATGGGAGTTTTGGTCGTCTATACCACCAAAGAAGGCCGCGACGAGCATGAGTTCATTCCACGCGATGACCTGGGAACTGCCGACCGAATGTCGCCGGACAAATTCAGTTTCAAGGGTGAAGACGAGCTGATGAAAAAGTTAAGGCTCCTTACCGAAGGGAAATCCCGGGCCACCGTGTATTTTGCCCAAGGCGACGGTGAGCTGGATCTCAATGACAGTAGCACTGCTGGTCCTGACCGTGGCTTGGGAATTCTTCGCGATCGCTTGGAACGAGCCAACTATCAGATCAAAGAACTAGCCCTGCAAAATCCAACCTTGGATCGCATTCCGGAGGACGCCGCGATAGTTGTGATTGCCCGGCCGGCTCGTCCCTTAAGCTCAAAGGCGCTTAATGCCTTGCGCTCCTACATGAATCCCACAAGCAAGGATGCCAAGAAGGGCAAGCTCGTCATTCTTTTCGACGTCGTCACTGGCAGGGATCAAAACCTTGTGCAGACCGGTCTGGAGAATTTCGTCCAGGAATTCAACGTGCGAGTCAACAATGATCGGATCTTAGCCATTCGCAGCGACCCCCTGCAAACCATTGCGCTAGCAAACCCGAACGCCCGCAACAGCCTGGCACAGGCCTTTGCCGGCGAGTCCCCTTACGTTTTTACGGACGTCCGTTCTCTCGATATCCCCTCTTCGCAGCCGAATGCCCCCTTTAATCCTTGCACCGCGGAAGCGCTTTTCCTGGCAGTTGAGCAAAACATTCTCATCGAGTTGCCCCCTCTGCACAACGATCCGGTTAGCTATCTGGAAGGACTTCTCAAGGGTATGGAAGTGGATAAGGAAAAACGCAAAGAACTGGAAGCGATGCTTGCCAAGAAGCCGCCGGCCGTAGCGATTACGGTGACCCAGCCCAGCGAGCCGGAACCTTCAGGCGATCCTCATGCCCGTTTGCGCGGAATGAAACAGGAGCCTAGGTTAGTGATTTTTGGCGACGCCAGTTGGGCCGCTAACCAGGGCATCTCTCGGCAAAATAGCGGACGGTTCGAGTTATTCGTCAGCATCCTGAATTGGCTCCGCGAGAGCCCGGAGATTGGCAAAATGGCGGACGAAAAAGAGCGGAAGTTCTATAGCTTGGGAGCTACGCCCGAAGGGATTGTCCGCCTCGAATGGCTGCCGGGATTCTTGATTTGTCTGACGATTATCGGCCTGGGAGGCGGCATCTGGATCGTCCGCCGCCGATAGGCTAGAGAATTGCAAATTGCAAAATGCAAATTTCAAATTTGCCATTTGCAATTTGCAATTCTGACGCGCCGTCGATTGCAGAAATGGAAGTCACAAATTCCAATCCGGTGGATATTTCATGAGCTTCAAAACCACCTACATCCTTTTCGGCATTCTGGCCGGCATGTTTCTCTTGATCGTCCTGGCCGTCTGGCTTGGGCCGGCCGGCACCGGTGACTCCACTTTCCTCCTGCCCAGCATGCACAAGAAGGAGGCCGTCAAGACCGATGACATCAACTTCGTCGAAATTGATCGCGTCAAGCCGACGAAAGAGAAGCTCGTTTTCGAGCGCGATCCGAACACGAAGAAATGGTCGTTGGTCGAACCGGAAAAGCTGCGCGTCGACAAGCAAGCGGTCGATCGGCTTGTCAATCAGGTTTACGACGCCCGACGCTATGAGCTGGCGGATTTGACGTCAAATTTGAAGGAATGGGATCTCGATCCGCCGCAAGCGACGATCACGCTCAAGAAGGGCGGTCAGGAATGGAAGCTAAACCTGGGCCGGCAGCGGGAAGGAACGACTTCCGGGGTGGTGTACGTCACCTCCTCCGATGATCCGAAGGAACCGAAGGCCGTGCGAAAATCCGAGCTGGACCTGGCCTTCAAGGGCCTCGCCGATTTCCGCGCCAAGGATTTGCTGACCGAGAGTTCGCTGAACTTGCAGTCCGTCAAACTGCAAAAAGAAAAGAATCCGCCCATTGCCCTTGAAAAAGTGGCCGAGCGGCGCTGGCGCTTCAAGGAGCCGGCCAATTACGGCTTGGCCGATTACGAGGGCGAAGTCGCCGGAACAGGCGCGCCGGCCAAGGGCGCCCACGATCTGCTCGACGCCATCGAGCACATCCGCGTCGAATCGGACGACGACTTCATCGAGGACCACGCCGCCGATTTAGCCCGGTATGGTCTGGAGGACAACAAACCCGTTGAGTTGCGCATCGAGGTGACTCAGCGGCCGGGCAGCCTGCAGGGCGGCGACGAAAAACAACCGCCGGTCCGCTCGGCCTTGCTCGTCGGCAAGAAAGTCGAAAAGAAGGCCGAAAAAAAACCGGACGAGAAAAAGTCCGGCGACGAGAAGAAATCCACGGACAAGGACGCCAAAAAGAATGACAAAAAGGAGGCCGACAAGCACGAGGACGAAAAACACGAGCATAAAGAGGACAAATACTACGCCCGGCTGGAAGGCGAATCAGCCATCGTCGCCGTGACCGCCAAGAGCCTGGAGCCGGTGCTCAAAGTAGTTCAGAACCCGGAATCGCTCCGCAACCGCGACCTCGTGCAAGAGGACCAACTTGAGACGAAAGCCGATGCGGTCAACATCGAAAACCCCGCCAGTCTAATTAAACTCCGCAAACAGCAGCTAACTTGGGAGATCTTTTCCGGAAGCAGCTCGGACCGAAAAGCGGACGATGGGAGCATTCAGGGGCCTTCCGGTTTGCTGGCCACGCTCCACTCCAAACACCAGGTTGAGTTCTCCGACACAGTCAAAGAAGCCGACATGGGCTTGGCCAAACCGGAAGCCACCGTCAGCCTTTGGATCGAGGGCCTTGAGAGAAACCCCAAGCGGGAGCCTAAAACCTCCGACAAGAAGGATGAAAAGAAAGAAGAGAAAAAATCGGACGAGCCGAAACTGAAGACAGACAAACCAAACGTCAAGCTCACGTTCGGCAAGCGCGACAAGCTCGGCGGCAATGATATCGTTTACGTTCGCCGCGAGGCGGGCGACGAGAGAGCACTCGTGGCGGTTCCCGTAAGCGTTCTTGATAAGGTATTGCAAAAGCCGCTAGCCTATTTCGACCGCACCGTGCCCTCCTTCCCCATCGATGGAGATGTAACCAAGCTGGTCATTGAGCGCGGCGGGCAAACATTCGAAATCGAAAAGGAAACAAAGGAGAACAAGGATCAAGGCGGGAAGGAGTTGAAGGAGGTACCTGCTCCGGCGTGGAAGCTCAAGAAACCTACCGACCTTGCCGGTCGCACGGTCGATGGCTTCACTGTCAGCACCATCATCGACGATCTGCGCCTGCTCCGGGCTAGCCGATTGGAGACGGAAAAAGCTTCCGAGGCCGAACTGGATAAATTCGGCCTAAAGTCTGCGCAAATCAAGGCGATCGTGACCGTTCAGGACAAAGACAAGAAGACCGAAGAGTGGACATACCTGTTCGGCAAAGAGACCCAAGGCGAGGTTTATGCCAAGCAAGGCAAACAGGATCTGGTTTTCGTCGTGTCCCCGTCGGTCTTGAAGCCTCTTCAGAGCGAGCTTTTGGACCCGACCGTATTTCATTTCGAACCGAGCAAGGTCAAGGAAATGAAGGTGGAAGGCTGGAAGAAAGCTCAAGGCTTTGCTGTCACCTTGCAGGCTGTCCGGAAGGATGCTCAGAGCTGGACCGTCAAGTCGCCGCCGGAGTTTGATTTAGACGATGCCCAGCTCAACGCGCTGCTCATGGATTTGTCTAATCTGAAAGCGGAGCGTTTCATCGTTCGCAAAGGCGTCGCCAAGCCCGAATACGAGTTGGGTGACAAAGACCGGGCCTTGCTCATCACTTTGACGCTAGACGGAGAAAAAGCCCCGCTCACCCTGACCATCGGCAAGCTTGATCCGAACGCAAAAGCCTATTTCGCCCAAAGCAGCAACTTGCCGGGCGACGTGTTCTTGCTGCCGCAGTCTTTATTTGAAAAACGACTATCGGGCGTGAAGTCATTTGGCAAGCATCCCGAGCCCGCGAAATAGGAAGGTTCGGCAATGTTGATTTATCGGTTCGCGCTCGCCTGATCCGACGTTAGCCGGTTCAGGCAGCCGCAGAAGTTTTCGATCGCATGTCGGCCAGTTCAATAGCTTCGCGCAACACCTTCAACCAATCTCGGGCGGCCTGCTTCCACGTCCTTGCCCAAAGAGCCGGAGCCGCGGCTTGCTGGCATAATCTGATTCCCTCACGGTCCTCTCGAATCCTAAGGATGGTCCGAGCCAGATCCTCCGGATCGTTTGGATCAAAATAGAGCAAGGCATCGTGCATGGCTCGATACTGTTCCACGAGGGCCGGGATCCGCGAAAGGGCCACCGGACATCCCCGTTGCAAGGCTTCGTAAACGGGAAAGCAGACTTCCTCATATAAGCTGGGCAGAATCGTGGCCAGCGCGTTTCGATAAAGCGCGTCCAGCTCAGCCCGATTCACGCAGCCCAGCACATGAACGCGCTCCGCCAAACCGTTTTCGCTTATGACTCGACTCAACTCCTGAGGAATCGAGTGAATCCCGGTGAACACCAAATCCAAGTTATGGGTATCGTGTTTGTCGCGGAGCAATCGCAAGGCCTGGACCAGAGCGGTGTGGTTCTTATAAGAGCGGAAAGCCGCCGGATAGAAAAGATACGGCCGAGTCAGCCTGGCTGATTCTCCCAAGGCCGTTTGCTCCGCGGAAGACTCCGAAGAATCCATCGGTGGGGCCGGCCGAATCACCCGAACTTTCTCCGGGTCCAGGTGCAGAGTGCCCAGAAGATCGTGATCTCGAATGAAACCGGACATGCACGCACAAATGGCCGCCTCGGCGGACCGCGCAGGCACCAATTGTCCCAGCTCTTCAAGGTCCCAGCCCGGAACCGCATCGGGATAATGGACATGAACAAGATCGTGGATCACCAATACGGAAGGAAATGCCAGGCGATAATGAAGCCGAAATGAGGGGATTAGCCAGACGTCGCACTCGGCAGATTCGCGCACCGCCGTTGGATCAAAAACAAGAGCCAGCTTTTGCCAAAGTTTCCGAAAACCGCGCAAGCGATTGAATGGGCGCGCCAAGAATAAAAAAGTTCCCCTGCGCAGATTTGCCAAAAGAGAAAAGGCGGCGAGCGCGACGCTTAGCAGATAGGCAAATGGCAAAGAAAAGTTTTCTCCTCGGACCTGGTTTCTTAGCCAGTAGACGCGTCGTTCCAGGCGGAAAGACTTCTGGCGAGTCCAGGCGATCCATCGAATGCCGGCTTGAAAGAGACGGGTTAGCCGGGGTGATTGAGTTATGGTCGGCCAGATTTCCGGAACGACGCGCAGTCGGCTAGACGGACGAGGGACCAGGCTACCAGCCATCTTCTGATCGCCGGGGCGAACCAGCAGGACCACTTCGACTGCCTCGTCCAGCTCCAGCAACCCGCCCACCAGGTTGTAGACGAAAACCCCGATCCCTTCGGTAGGAGTAAGTGTCACCCCGTAATCGCACCAGATTCCAATTCGAATCGGCCGAATCATCCGAATCCCCTTGCAAATCAGGCCACCTGATTTTGACCCTCGACCCAAGCTTGTATTTTGGCCAAATTGATGGGCCGAGTCGGAATTGTCGAACAGTTCGCCAGATCAAGGAGACCGACCAGCTCGCGCTCGTTCTTTTCGTGAAAGACAAAGCCGAACTTGCGATAGACATGAACCGCCCGTTCATTGCTCTTGAAAACCGTCAGCCGAAGCTGGGGCGCGCCGTCCGATCGACTCTCCTCAACTGCATGCGTCAGGAGCGCTTGACCGAGGCCTACGTCTCTAAGGGCCGGGTGATTGCAGACCCCGAAGCTGGGAACGGTGTACCCCTCGTCCCAGCCGCGCAGCATCATGTATGCGATCACATGGTCCTGATAGCAGGCGACATAATAGCGATCGCGGCAGACTACCACGCGGTGGCAAAGCTCTTCAGCCAATTCACAGGTGAAAGGGTGGGGATGAAAAAAGCGCACCGCCTCGGCGTCGGCGGCGACCGCGGTAAAGAAATTGCCCAGGGCTGTCGCGTCATCGGCCGAGACTCTGCGAATGACGATTCCGCTGCTCATAGGAAACGCCCTAGAAAAACATAGCGTATGAATACTCAAAGTAAGTTGGACCCAACTGCTTACTTCGTGCGCGGTTCCTACAAAGGTCATGCGGCTATGGCCAGCTCGCGGACGAGCAGCCCCCGCAACAAAGTGGCAATCAGGTTAATATCGGGTTCCTCGAGGTAAGATGACGTTGGTAGGCTGATGCCGCTGGCGCTCAGAGCGCAAGCCACCGGACAGTTAGTGTCGGTTCGATGCTGCCGATACATGGGAAATTGATGGATGGGGTAGAAAAAGGGCCGGGTCTCGATTCCGGCTTGAGCGAGCTCGGCCATCAAAGAATCTCTACGACTGCCATGCTTTTGTCTTCCGACGAAAGTTCCTTGGACACTCATCGCGCCGCGCTCGGCGGGCGAAAGCATGCCGCCTGCTTCGTTGACTAGCACCGAGTACAGCCAATAAACGGTTTGGCAGCGGGGGCCGTTGGGAGGCAAAGTCAGAGCGGTGACATCCTTGAGCCGTTCGTTGTACCACGCGCCAATCCGCCGGCGATCGGCGATCAGCTGATTGACTCGCTCCATCTGCCCCAGGCCGATGGCGGCCGCGACATTCGTTATGCGAAAGTTATAGCCGACGATCGGATGCCAATAGCGGCGGGACAAGTCCATTCCTTGGCCGCGAAGCAGCCGGAGGTTCTCGGCCAATTCATCGTCGTCGGTCACGACCATGCCTCCTTCGCCGGTCGTGATGATTTTGTTACCGAAAAAGCTGAACATGGCCGCTGTGCCGAACTTCCCGGCGGGAATGCCGTCGTAAGTCGCGCCTTGGGCTTCGGCGCAATCTTCGACCACCCACAGTCCGTTGGCCTTCGCCAGATCCAGAATCGGGTCCATATCGCATGGATGGCCGTAGAGGTGGACCGGGATGATCCCCTTGGTTTTGGGGGTGATGAGCCGGGCGATGCTTTCCACCGAAATGCACCAGCTATATGGCTCGCTATCAGCAAAGACCGGTGTGGCGCCGCAATACGTCACCGCATTGGCCGTGGCCACGTAAGTCAGGCTTGGGACGATCACCTCGTCTCCCGGCCCGACACCCAGTCCCAGGAGGGCCAGATGTAAAGCGACAGTGCCATTACAGGTGGCAACAGCATGCTTGCGACCCAAGAAATGCGCGAAACTCGTTTCGAATTCTTCGATGAACCGGCCCTTGGAAGAAATCCAATTGGTGCGCAGGCATTCGTTCACATAAGCAATCTCGGTTTCCGACAGATCCGGGGCTGCGATCATGTATTTCATAAAGCCTTCCAGACTGTAGGACGGATTTTCAATCTGCCCAAATTGGCTCGACCGTCCTACGGCTTCACGCCGCCGTGCGAACGGAAGAATGGACTCCGCGGCGGAGTCCGGCCAGGTCCTCATCGACCATGCGGGTCACTAATTGCTCGAAGGATAGTTCCGGCTTCCAGCCCAAGCGCTCCTGGGCTTTGGCGGGATTGGCCAGGAGGAGATCCACCTCGGCCGGGCGATAAAACTGAGGATCGACGACCACATGTTTTTTCCAATCCAAGCGCACGTGGTCGAAAGCGATGTGCACGAATTCCTCGACGCTGTGGGTCTGACCCGTGCCAATGACGTAATCGTCGGCCTGGTCTTGTTGTAGCATTAGCCACATGGCCCGGACATAATCTCCGGCAAATCCCCAGTCGCGCTTGGCTTGCAAGTTGCCCAGCCGCAACTCCTTGTCCAGGCCGAGCTTGATCCGGGCGACGCCGTGAGTGATCTTCCGAGTGACGAACTCCAAGCCTCGCCGAGGAGACTCATGATTGAAGAGGATGCCCGAGCAGGCGAATAGGCCGTAACTCTCGCGATAGTTCACGGTGATGTAATGCCCGTAAACCTTGGCGACGCCGTAGGGGCTGCGTGGATAAAAGGGCGTCGTTTCGCTCTGGGGAGTCTCCCGGACTTTGCCGAACATTTCGCTGCTTGAGGCCTGGTAAAAGCGCGCCTGGGGACACGTCTGCCTGATGGCGTCCAACAAGCGCGTCACACCCAGGGCGGTGAATTCCGCCGTCAGCACCGGTTGTTGCCAACTGGTGGGAACGAACGATTGCGCGGCCAGGTTGTACACTTCCGTCGGTCGCGTTTGTTCCAGAATCTTGGCCAGGGAGGTGTGGTCGAGCAGGTCGCCTTGGTGCAATTGGATTTTGTCGCGCAGATGCTCGATCCGTTGGAAGTTCTCCGTGCTGGACCGGCGAACCATCCCGCAGACCTGATACCCTTGAGCCAGAAGCAGCTCGGCCAGGTAACTTCCGTCTTGACCTGTGATTCCGGTAATAAGAGCAATTTTTGGGGTCATCGGTGTACTCGGCTTTCCAAGAAGGGTTGGCATCCGGCGATCTGAGCGCAGAATGTCACTAAAGACGGCCCCCGTCATCAGAGGGGAGCCAGAGCCGGCCTTAGGGTATACCAAGTTGGCCGAAAAATGGTCAATATCGGTAGACCCTGACCCCAAAGGGGCCAATAAAGGGTTGAAATTGTCCCGCCAGCGCCAACAATAAACCGGGGAAAGCACTTGTAGTAGGTAGACAGGCCGTGCCAGCCCTGCTACCTACCTACCGTGGGTGATCTGGTTATTTTGGGAAAATTTTACTGGCAGCGCAAGCTTCAAGGAGTTTACAATTCTACTCATAGGGCAATAGATAGACTGGGCGCTCCGAGGCAGGGGTCTCAGTTTCTCTTTCTTGACAAGGGGTTCGGACCAATGACCAGTTACCACCGATTTGGGATTGCCGCCGGCTTTCTCGGCGTGGTCGCCATCGTTACCTGGACGCATGTCCGCGGAGACGGCAGCAAGAAGTCCTCCCTCCAGATCTCCAACGGCAGCATATCGGGCAAAATCACCGGGTTGGAGGAGGACTTAGCCCATTCCAAGTTCAGCGAAAAACGCGTCCTGACCTATAAGAAGCAGGACGGCCAGGAGCTTTTCGCCTTGCAGGTCCAACCCAAGTTAGAGGCGCCCACCGCCCGGCCGCGCGACTATCTCCTTATGGTCGATACCTCTGCCAGCCAAGCCGGCTTGCCCCTGACCTTTGTCAAGAAATTTGCCGATCAACTTGTTGAAAAAGCCAATCCTACCGACCGGATTTCCCTCTGGACTCTCAATACCCCCCAGGCCACTCGCAGCCTGACCGAAGATTTCCGAGCCCGCGACTCGGAAAAGGTGAAGGCCGCTGTCCTGAAATTGAAGGAAGAGTACCCCTCGGGCGACACCGACCTCAAAGAAGGCCTGAAACGAGCGGTGGCCAGTTTCGAGCCGGAGCGCACTCGTCAACGAGTCCTGGTCTATGTCGGCGACGGCATGAGCACTCACAATCACATGTCCGCTGCCGATCGCGCGCGCATTTGCGAAGAGATGGTCAAGAATGAGATCGCTTTCTTCCCCATTCCTCTGGGACCGAATCTGGATCCTCAGAACCTTCATGGCATCGCCAGCGGGACCGGCGGCAAAGTCGTCCGCGTCATGCCTAACGATGATCTGGTGAAGGATACCCTGAACCGCCTGCAAGAGACGCTGGCGGTCCCGATTCTCTATCCGCAATCATTCCAATTTAACGATCAGGTGGCCGAATTCTTTCCGACGCAACTGCCGCCCCTGCGCGCCGATGCTCCAACTCTGGTCCTGGGTCGCTTCCTGCAGACCGGGAAATCTCTGGCTTATACCGTGCAAGGCACGGTGGCGGGCCAGCCCGTCAGCATTTCCATGAACCATCCGGTCGTCGATTCGGAAGTGGACAATTTCTTCCTGGTCGGCCTTTGCGATCAGTGGAAGAGCGCCAAAGACCAGCCGGCCATGATGCAGGCCGACCGGACCCTGGCCTTCGCGTATGAACTAAACCACATGGCCTGTGAGGAGTTGCTCGCTCAAGCTTCGGTGGTTCTGGAGCCCAAGAACGACGCCGAAGCCAAGGCCGCGCGGGTTTCTCCGCTCAAGTTGGATGCGGCC
>Ga0207114_1105_pt1 | contig 24376 bp, 22 predicted proteins | sample Alteio_BWMinHeat_70_FD_153560 | JGI IMG/M metagenome (GOLD analysis project Ga0207114, IMG submission 153560) | Enriched cells from forest soil in Barre Woods Harvard Forest LTER site, Petersham, Massachusetts, United States -... | ecosystem: Environmental > Terrestrial > Soil > Temperate forest >... | reverse complement strand
TGGCACAGCTCATCGCTTTGTCAAAATCCCCATCTATTTGATATATCCAACCCAGGTTATTGAGGTGGTTTATCCGGTTGGTGTCGGCCTGGTCGCTCTTCAACAGAGTCAGAAGAGAATCCGTTTTACTTTGCTGGCTCCAGGACACGAAAGGGCAACAGCAGAACAGTATCCATACAAAAGGGAATTTGGAAGGAGCACTCATAGGCCAGATTGATTTTAGCAACATGGAGATTAAAAGAGGGTATAAGTAAAGCTAGTAAATTATGATTAACTCCCCTTTTCCCTGTTTTTTATGCCTCCTCCTGAATAACTTGTTAATTACTTTCCCTTCTTCTTATCTCCCAACCTGTTAATTTTGCAAAAACCAAAACCGCACCATGAAATTCTTCATAGACACTGCCAACCTTGCCCAGATAAAAGAAGCCCAGGACCTGGGTGTACTCGACGGAGTAACCACCAACCCTTCCCTGATGGCCAAAGAAGGTATCAAAGGGGAAGAAAACATCAAAAAACATTACGTAGACATCTGCAATATCGTAACCGGTGATGTGAGTGCGGAAGTGATTTCTATCGATTATGACGGAATGATCAAAGAAGGGGAAGTATTTGCCAAACTGCACAAACAGATAGTGGTAAAAATTCCCATGACCAAGGAAGGTGTCAAAGCCATTAAATATTTTCACGGAAAAGGTATCCGTACCAACTGCACCCTGATCTTTTCAGCAGGACAGGCCCTCGTTGCCGCCAAAGCCGGTGCTTCTTTCGTTTCTCCTTTTGTAGGGCGACTGGATGATGTCTGCACCGATGGAATGGACCTCATCGCCGATATCCGCCAGATTTTTGACAACTATGGTATCACCACGGAAATCCTGGCTGCCTCTATCCGTCACCCTATGCACATTATTCAGTGCGCAAAGATTGGTGCCGATGTAGCTACTTGTCCACTGAGCGCCATTTTAGCCTTATTAAAGCATCCTCTTACTGACAGCGGGCTGGCTACTTTCCTTGCTGATTCAAAAAAATAAATTTAGGATTTGGGATTAAGGATTTAGGATTTTATGGATCGGGCCTTTTCAAATCCTTCATCCCAAATCCTTCATCCTTCATTTTTCCTTTATGCTTCTCCGCATCAACTCCGAAAACCCCGATCCCCGCCATGTGAAACAGGTGGTGGATTGTCTGCGCGACGGAGGAGTGATCATCTATCCCACCGACACGGTGTACGGTATCGGTTGCGACATTTTCAAGCAGAGAGGAGTGGAAAGAATCTGTAAGCTTAAGAACATTGACATCACCAAAGCCAATTTTTCCTTCGTATGCCACGACCTCGCACACCTGAGCGATTATGCCAAACAGGTCTCCACTCCGGTGTTTAAAGTCATGCGTAAAGCCCTGCCCGGGCCGTTTACCTTTATCCTGGAAGCCAGCAGCAATGTACCCAAGCTGTTCAAGAACAATAAAAAAACGGTGGGCATTCGTATCCCCGACAATCTCATCTGCCGTACCATCGTAAGGGAACTCGGAAATCCAATCATGTCCACCTCTGTTCACGACGACGATGAAATGATTGAATACACCACCGACCCGGAAGTGATCTATGAAAACTTTAAGGACAAAGTGGATATGGTGGTTTCAGGAGGGTACGGAAATATGCAGGCTTCTACTGTAGTGGATTGTACAAACGACGAGTTTAGGGTATTACGCCAGGGCCTGGGGGATTTGGAGGAATTTCTATAAGAAAGTTAGGATTTTCGATTAAGGATTAAGGATTTAAAATAATATTCATTCCATTTCAAATCCAAAAATCCTAATTCCTTAATTGAACAAAAGCTTCTCCCAAGGCTCCTGCAATATCCCCCGCAGTCATCCCTTCCATAGACAAATGCTCTGCCACTATATCCCCTGCCAGACCATGCAGGTAAACACCTAACACTGCTGCTTCCTGAGGTACATAACCCTGAGCCAGCAAACCGGTGATGATTCCGGTAAGCACATCCCCGCTGCCTCCTTTGGCCATACCGGGATTGCCTGTAGCATTGAAAAACACTTCTCCTCCGGGACAGGAAACAGAAGTATTAGCCCCCTTTAGCACCACATACACTCCGTGTTTGATTGAAAATTCCTTCTGCCATACAAAACGGTCGAAGCTGCTCCCCTTCATTCCTGTCAAACGTTCAAATTCTCTTGGATGGGGAGTGAGTATGCTTCCTTTGGGTATAAAAGAAATCCAGGTTTTGTTCTCTCCTAACAGATTTAGTGCATCGGCATCCAGAACCAAAGGATTAGCGCTTTGCTGAATGAGGAGTTTTAGAATATTACCGGTTTGTTTATCCATTCCTATCCCGGGTCCTACCCCTACTGCATTAAACGGATCAAGGTGGATGGAAGACGTGATTGTATTTTTCTCTTCGTCGGCATACACCATGGCTTCGGGTGCCGCTGTCTGCATGATCTCATATCCGCAAGCGGGAATGTGAACACTTACAAGTCCGGCACCGCTGCGCAGACAAGCCTGAACGGCCAGCACAGCAGCTCCCATCTTTCCATAAGAACCGGCCACAATCAGGGCATGTCCGTAATCGCCTTTGTGGGAAAATTTGGCCCGGGGGGAAAGAAGATTAGAGGCAAAATCGGTATTTACATACGCATAAGGAGAAGCAAGTGAATCCATGAATTTTTTATCCAGGCCAATATCCAGCACATGAAAGAAACCAACATACGGTGCCTGATCGGCGAAGAAGAATGAAAGTTTGGGCTGTTGAAATGTGAGGGTATGGGCTGCACGGATCACAGCAGGATCGTTTACATTTTCAACGGGACTATCGGCAAACATTCCCGAAGGAATATCCACAGCCAATACCAAACCCTTCCTTCCGTTTATATGCCTGATCCATTCGGCGGCTATTCCGTCGGCTGGCTTATTCAGTCCGGTTCCGAAGAGTGCATCCAGGATTATTTTTTCTTCCGTCTTTTTGCTTACCACTTCCATGGCAGGAAGTGAAGAAAAAAGATTTAAGTTTTCGTTTTTCAGCGCTTCCAGCTTGTGCAGGTTTTCGGTGTAATCATCCGAGTGCTTGGAAGAAGGCAGGAGAAAAACATTTACGGCAAAACCCTGTCCGGAGAGCAGACGGGCTATAGCCAAACCGTCTCCGCCGTTATTACCTGGGCCGCAATACACTTCAAAACAAAACCTCTCATTCAGAAATCCCAATTCCTGCATGCAGTCAACAAAGGTCCGGGCTGCTCTTTCCATGAGCAGTATGGAGGAAATGGGTTCGTTTTTTATTGTAGCCGCATCCGCTTCGCGGATCTGTGAGGCAGAAAGAATCTTCATGGATGTGCGGCTTTTTCTTTAAGGATTGCATGCAGGTTCATCACCTGGGGGATCAATGCTGTCTCACCGTCATTCACTACCGTATACTGAGCAAATTTTTGAAGTTCTTCGGGAGGAAGTTGATTCCGGCTTCTTTTCAGCACCTCCTCCCGGGTAATCTTGTCCCGTTCAGAGGTCCTTTTTATCCGGAGTTCCTCCGGAGCACTCACTACCACCAACACATCCAGGTGTTTGTATGATCCCGACTCAACCAGTATGGCTGCTTCCTTAATCACATAGGCCGCTTTGGAATGGGTAGTGCACCAATCATTAAAACGTTTCTCCACAGCGGGATGTATCACTCCATTCAGCTTAGCCAGTTTATCCGCATCTGCGAATGCCCGGGAAGCAATGTATTTGCGATCCGGTTTCCCATCGGAGGAGTAAGCTTTTTCTCCGAAGAGTCTGATGACGGCTTCTTTCACTTCCTTGTCCTCTTCCAGGAGAAGGCGTCCTTCCAGATCGGAATTGAAGACCGGAACACCCAGGATGCGGAATATATCACATATAGCGGATTTACCGCTGCCAATACCGCCTGTGATTCCTACTTTGAGTGACATGAAGAGGATTTATTTCCCCTGCTTTTTAGGGGCGCCATTGCCGGGAGCTTTTTGTGGTCCTTTGGGATCTTTGGGAGGTGCAGGAGGCACATACCCGACCGGAAGAAGTTTAATTTCCCTTTCTATTTCTGTTTTGAAGGAACTCTTATCCACAATGCTCAGCTTTTGCGTATACGATTGATAACCGGTAAGCTCTACATTAACCGTGTACACACCGGGGGGAACAATGATCACATATTTTCCGGTATTGGCATTGGGTACATAGTTTCCTACGTTTTCCTGGGTCTTGTCGTTGATTACCGTGATAAACACATCGGGAAAACTAATTTTTTTAGTGGTGTCTGCACACACCACCTTGCCTTTTAAAACGGAATATTTGGGTTCTACATTATTGAACGTAACCCGGTAGATGTCCAATCCTCCCAGGCCTTCTTTACGAATGGCGGAGATGTATCCAAACCTTCCTGTTTCGGAAACACGGAAATTCATATTGTCTTCCGGGGTGTTGATGGGATAGCCCAGGTTTTTGAGATTCGTCCATTTATTGTTTGTCTCATCCCAGTCCATCCGGAAGATGTCGTATCCACCCATGGTGGTATGTCCTTTGGAACTGAAATAAAGCGTTTTTCCATCGGGAGAAACGCTTGGGAAATCCTCATCCAGCTCGGTATTCACATCCGGACCCATGTTAACGGCTTCGCCCCAATGACCTGTAGGCAGCTTATGAGAAACCCAGATATCTGTTCCACCCAATCCTCCTTTGCGGTCGCTGGTGAAATAGATTGTTCTTGCGTCGTTCGTGATGGCGGCCGATATTTCAAATCCATTCGGCGAGTTAATGCTCTCGTCCAGGATATCGGCTTTTTTAAAATTGCCTTTCTTGTCCTCTTCGGCCAAATAAATATCCCCAACCCCTTGCATGTTATCATAATAGAGCAGCATCTCCTGCCCGCTTGCCGAAAGTCCAATCACCTCTTCATCTCCTTCACTGGTATTTATAGGGGGACCAATATTCTTGGCTTTTCCGAAAATACCATTCACCGTTTTGGACATAAAAATTCCGGAAGCATATTCCCCGTTCATCTCCATTACGGCTCCTCCATCGGGGCGTTTGGAGTTAAAAACAAGGAAACTTTCGTCTGATGGGATAAAAGGCCAGTAGTCGTCATACTGTGAATTGATGTTTTTACCCAGGTTTTCAAAAGTCACATCCAATGGAAACTTCATCAGCTCCTTTGCATTGTAGCAGTTTTGAATTTCCCGGTCCACATCTTTCAGGTTGTCGGCACTGCCCTTTCCGCCGGTTTTAAATTTGGCATAAGCTTTCAGGGCATCGTCAAAACGGTAATCAAAAGCATAGGAACGCCCAAGAAGATACATGGCATCGGGCTCATATTTGGTCTCGTGAGTAACCATTTCGAAATAAGGGATAGCCTTTTTACGGCTGATGTTCGTATTCAGATAACATACACCCACCCGGTAGTTATAGGTTTTATTGGTGGGATCTTTTTCCAGAAGTCCGAGATACTGATCCAGAGCCCCTTCAAAGTTGTTGGCTGCAAATTTGTCACTTGCGTCTTTCGGGTCGGCTTTGATGGCGCTTTTTTGCGCGTGAAGAACAGGGGATAAGGAAACGAACAATAGTACACTTAGAAGATAAGCAAGAACCTTCATAAAATCGGCGGTTAAGAAAACAAAGATAATAAAAAGAAAGTGCTGGCAGTCACCCAAGCCGTTTGTCTTAACCTGTGATTTTCAGCACATAAGCCCCCGTACCCAATACCAATAAGCACTTATTTAAGAGGTAACACCACCAGCTCAACCCGGCGGTTTTTTTCCTGGCCGGCTTTGCTGTCATTTGGGGCCACCGGGTACTGATCCCCATACCCGTAATAATTTATTTTAAGCTTTTTCCCTTTCAGGGCCGATTCAAAAAAATCATTTACTGCCCTAGCCCTCTTTTCACTCAGTATTTTATTGGCAGGAGCAAAACCTACATTGTCGGTATGGCCTTCAATAACCAGTTGAACTCCTGTATAATCTTTCAACTGAACAACCACTTTGGAGAGTTCGGCTTTGGCCTCGGGCTTGAGTACAAAAGATCCTGTCGGAAAAAGTATGGAACTGTTCAGGTTTATCTGCATTCCTGTGCCTATGGCTGCTACTGCATCTATATCTGCTCCAGGCCACAATCCTTCGCATTCCTGCTTGAGGTCGGTAAGTTTGATGTAATTGAATTTCTCTCCTGTCTTCACCGAATCGCCAATGTCCACTGCTGCGGTCCCTCCTCTGATTTTGCCTACTTCAATCCATTTCTTACCGTCTTTGGAGATAGAAAGAAGCGTAGGCTCAATAAAGTTGCCTACTTCAAATACGTAAAGGTCCGGACCATCTATATTCACCAGCGCATTATCCGTAAACTTCAGGATGAGGGTGCCTCCACAACCCAGTGTCACAAAGCCACTGGTATCTCCTTTCCAGTTAGGAGGGCCAAGTGCTTCTTTGGGATTGGTATATCCGGTCATCGGCTCCGGATTGCCCACCTGAAAGGACACCACCTCATCAGCAAAAGAGATATCGCCCTGAGGCAGGGTCACCTTACCCCCTCGTCCGTTGCTATAGGTTTTGGGCTGGGGTTGATTCGTTTGGGCGGAAAAGGAAGTTACCAGAAAGAGAACCAAGAAAGTGGAGAAAATATTCCGGAAGAAGAGGGATCGCTTCATACTAAGAGTGCTATACTACAAAAGTACCGGAAAAGAGCCAAGACTCCTCATCTTTCGCACAGATCCTTCACCCCGCCCTCTGGCCAACCCTTCGTTCTGGATGACAACCGTGGACAATTGTCATCCAGAACGAAGGGTTGGGAAGTGTGAAAGGGTGAAGGATCTGTGCGAGGGCCGAATCTCAATGCCAGCAAGCTGCCACATCCACCTTAGCCTTTTTCTTCCTTGATTTCTTCTTGCGGACCAGATTCTCTTCTTTTTTCAGAAAATGGTGCAAAGCCAAACTGGCCTGATGGGTACGAACTTTGGAATGGCTGGATGAAGAAGCCGAAGCGGAGGAGGTACTTCCTGTGGAAAGATGCATATTCAGCTTGGGTATGGAGCTTCGACTCCGCTCAGCTACCGGGGAGTAAGACTGATCATAATTGTTATTATTTTCAAGCAACTGATTCGAATTATTATCATTCGAAACCCTTGCCTGAACCACATTATTGTCGAATGCCTGTTGCTGGATGGGAGCCTGGTTATCAAAATTATTCACATGAACCTGCTCATCGGGCCTGTTCAGATTTTTATTTGTATTGCCGATTGAAGCCGTATTTACCGGATTCATTGCCGCATTGGAAAGGTTACCAACAAGAGCTGTATTGTTGTCATTTATATTTATAAGTTGCTGTGCATTAGATTGATATACAATAGACGCGAAGCAAAAGAAGAGGACGAAAGGGCGCATTCTCATAAGCTGGTTTTTAAGTTTCGGTTGACTATTGGATGCAATAACAAATACTATTCCATAAAGAGATTTGCAATTTAGTATTTGGGGATTTGAGATTTGATTTAATGAGTTTCTAATTCCCTGATTCCAAAAATCCTAAATCCTAAATCCTAAATTCTTAATCCTTTTCCCTATAATTGCCCCTCCTTAAGAACGGAACGAATGAACCACCGAATTATTTTTCCCTTGCTGCTTTTACTAACCTTCCCGTTGATTGGATTAACACAGTCCAAACCACAGGTCCAGATACAGCTGCTTTCGAACGATCAGGAAGGAGACTTGAACCTGAACAAAACGGACTTCTCTGCATGGGCTACCCGTGTGGACAAACTGATTGATACCGTTTTCGGCCTACTGAAGTCTAAGAGCGACTACATGCTCCTGGTGACCCTGCATCCTGATAATGAACCCACACTTAGTCTTTTTTCACGCCCCGCCGGGCCGGAAACGGAATCGGAAAAGATATTGGAGCGGTTTAAAGGAGGCCCCTCTATGAAGACACGTTATGTAGATTATTCCTTTGTATACCTTATCCGTATAAATGGAGGAAGTGGAGAACTGTCTGAGACCTTCTCTCCTGAATTCAAGGACCCCTATATCCTCCAACACGAATCATTTAAGAGGGCCGGTTTAACAGAAAAGCGCACCTTGTTGGTGAACTGGGCCGCTTCCGGAATACTCCCCATCCTGGCAGAATCGGAAGGTAAGGTGGACGAAAAATTTGGGGGAGTGTCTTACATGGGTAAAACACTGAGGACAGCCTTGTCGAAGGACCTGCAAGTCAACATTCCTCAGTTGACAGACAGCTCTTCGGCCTACTGGAGAGGAGTGATGGAGATGAGCCCTGGCAATGAAATCATCACCCTTTCAAAAGTAATGCTGCTCGTAGCCCAGGGCGATTTTGATATGGCCAAGGAGTATTGCGAACTGCTGAGGTTATTCGGGTCGAAGAAAGCACTGGCTTCTTATTACACCTCGGAACTGGCCTGGAGGCTGGAAGAATTCAACAAGGAACTCAATATCCGCATGCAACGTGGCATAGAGCAGCACGACAAAGGAAACTACGACGGAGCCATTGCCGTGTACACAGGTATCCTGAACGAATACCCCCGCTCGGCCTGGGTGCATTACGAGCTTTACTTCTCTACCAATTTGAGGAACAATGCGGTGAAGAAGGATTCGGTATTAGGACTGGAGGAATGGAACAAGGTAAAGCCGGTCATTTATTCCTGCAATCCACTCTACCCTGTTGCAGCCAGGTTGACTACCGGCAAGGATGCATATCTTTTTCTGCGCCGCTCGGAACTGGGAAAACTTTTCAAGGATAAAGACGGCCTTGCCAAAGACCTGATAGAACTGGGGGACATCGCTCTGGATCTGGGAGCCACTGGGTATGCTGCTGAAGTTTACTGGCTTTGTTACAGCCGCCTGAAAAAAGAAGATGTTAATCACAAGGAAATGCTTCCTTATTTCCTGTATGCCCTGGAGAAACTGAAAGTGACAGACATCAAGAAAAATTTTCCTGGCGATTTCGAAAAGGAGTTCTCGAAGATCGACAAAGAGCGCAAGAAACGCATGGAGCAGAGCGCGGCATATAAGGCGTTTAAGGTGAAGGAATAGCTGTGGTCTAAAGAAAATTTAATCATTCGCTCTGTCTCATGCCAGCACTTCTCTCAGCTGCCTTACCTTGGCAATCATCCTCTCCGATTCTTCAAAATTCAAGGTCTGCTGCCCGTCAGATAAAGCCTCTTCGGGCTTTTCGTGCACTTCATAAATAACTCCGTCTGCTCCTGCGGCGGCGGCGGCCAGTGCGATGGCCGGAACATGTTCCCTCAATCCTATTCCGTGTGAAGGGTCGGCGATAACCGGCAAATGTGTTTTTTCCTTGAGTACGGCAATGGCATTTACATCAAAGGTATTTCGGTAAGCCGTTTCATAGCTGCGGATTCCCCGCTCACAAAGCATCAGCCGTTCGTTACCGGCTGAAAAAATATATTCTGCACTTTGTAACAGCTCATCTACCGTACCGCTCATTCCCCGTTTGATAAGCACGGGCTTATCTACCCTGCCCAATTCATCGAGCAGATTAAAATTCTGGGAATTCCTTGCCCCTACCTGAAACACGTCCACATAATCCAGCATTTCCGCGATCTGCGATACCTGCATGACCTCGGTAATAATCTTGATCCCGTACTCCCTGCAAACCCGGCTAAACATTTCAAGACCCGGGATACCCATTCCTCTAAAAGCATAGGGAGAACTCCGGGGTTTAAACACACCACCCCTCATCACCCTTATGTTATTCGCGGACAGATGCGCAGCCACACTCCTCACCTGGGCTTCGCTTTCTATACTGCAAGGCCCGGCCATGAGAGAAAAGTTTCCATCCCCAATCCTAACCCCGTCGCCCAGGTCTATTCCTGTTTCGCCAACTTTCCATTTACGGGAAACGAGTTTGTAACTTTCCGAAACCCGGTGCACATCCAATACTCCAGGGAGGTTTCCAACCAAACGAATATCAAATTCGGCTTTGCCAATGCATACCATATAGGAACCATGCTGGGTTCGAACATCGGTGGCTTTATAACCAATACCATCCAGGTGAGTTTTGATCTCTTGCTTCTGAATCTCGGTAAGGAAGGGGTCTGTCTGAATAATCATGCGCGTAAGTTTTGAACAGGACTGCCCTGCCGGAGGTTAGAAACAAAAATGTGGATGGCACGGGAGAGATCCTTGTCCTGTTCCAATGCTTTTATAAAGGCGCTGCCAATAAAGGCACCGGAGGCCGATTCGCAGGCCCTCGTAAAACTTTTCCTGTCATGTATGCCAAATCCTATGAGGAGCGGGTTGTTCAGATTCATTGACTTTATCCGCTTAAAATATTCCGCCTGCTCGGCCGGAACTTCCTCCTTGACTCCTGTTGTGCTGGCTGAGGATACGAGATAGATGAAGCCATCAGAATTTTTGTCTATCATGCGTATTCTTGCTTCGCTGGTCTGGGGTGTAACGAGGAAGATGTTGGTGAGTCCGTGTTCCCTGAAAAGAGCTTGATCCGATTCCAGATATTCTTCCATAGGCAGGTCGGGGATAATTATCCCGTCTATACCCACCTCTTTTGCCCGGCGGCAGAACTCCGCCTTTCCAAACTGCATGACAGGGTTCAGGTATCCCATCAAAACGAGAGGTATTTGGCTGGACAAGGTTTTACGTATATCCTTTAGCTGATCGAAGAGGAGGTGCAGACTCATTCCGTTGTTGAGTGCTACCTCACTGCTATGCTGTATCACCGGCCCGTCGGCGAGGGGGTCTGAAAAAGGGATGCCGATTTCAATCATGTCGGCTCCGGAGGAGACGAGTGATTCTATGATCAGACGGGTATCGTCTAATGCCGGGAAACCTGCGGTGAAATAAACCGACAGGATCTCCTTTTTGCGTTCGAAAAGTTCTTTAATTCTAGTCATTTTTCTGGTGTTTGATATAGGTTGCCAAATCTTTATCGCCTCTTCCGCTTAGGTTTACCACCACTACTTCTTCGGGGGCGGATTTAAGTTTTTCGAGATGAGCCAGGGCATGAGCGCTTTCCAATGCAGGAATGATGCCTTCCAGTTTACAAAGCAAAAAAGCGGCATCCAAAGCTTCCTGATCTGTCGCGGATACAAACGTGGCCCTTCCGGTCTTGAACAGATTTGCATGTACAGGCCCAACTCCCGGGTAATCGAGTCCGGCCGAAATGCTGTAGGGCTCCGTTATCTGTCCATCCTCATTCTGCATCAGCATGGTCAGACTGCCATGAATGATACCGGGCTTTCCAAGTACCATAGTGGCGGCAGAATGACCCGTGTCAATCCCCTTTCCCGCTGCTTCCACGGCAACCAATTTTACCTTTTTCTCATCCAGGAAATGATAGAACGCTCCCGCAGCATTGCTTCCTCCTCCTACACAGGCTAGCACATAATCGGGGGTTTCCCTGCCTGTCTTGGAATGCAGTTGTTGCCTGATCTCCTTGCTGATGACACTTTGAAAACGGGCCACCATATCGGGATAAGGATGAGGACCAACAACAGAACCAATGATATAATGCGTATCGGTGGGATTGTTTATCCAGTCCCGTATGGCCTCATTGGTTGCATCTTTCAGTGTTTTGCTTCCGCAGGTTGCAGGTATCACTTTGGCTCCCAGAATCTGCATACGGGCTACGTTGGGTGCCTGTCTTTCAATATCCACTTCCCCCATATACACGATACACTCCAACCCCATGAGGGCGCAAACAGTGGCTGTGGCCACTCCATGCTGACCGGCTCCGGTTTCTGCAATGATGCGTTTTTTTCCCAGTCTCTTTGCAAGAAGAATTTGCCCCAGCGTATTGTTTATTTTATGGGCACCGGTATGGTTCAGGTCCTCCCGTTTGAGGTAGATCTCCTTCTTATAATGTGCAGAAAGACGGGAAGCATAATAAAGAGGCGATGGCCGGCCCACATAATCATGCAACAGGGAATCAAATTCCTTTTTAAACCCGGGATCATGCATTATTTCCAGATACCGGTTACGCAGTTCTTCCACATTCGGGAAAAGCATTTCGGGAATGAAGGCTCCTCCAAAGTTACCGTAGTAACCTTTCTCATTGACCTGATAGCTCATCGTTTTGTTTTTTTAAGATTTTAACCAGCTTAGTGAGTTTTGTAACATCCTTCATGCCCGGTTCCTTTTCAAAATGGCTATTCACATCCACCCCTGCCAGGTACGGAAAACGTTTTCTAAGAGCGGGAAAGGTTTTGGCATTTTGTGTGCCTATTCCTCCGCTGAGTAAAAAGGGTTTGCCTCCCTGATAATTGAAAAGCAGGTTCCAGTCGAACCGTGTTCCGCTCCCACCCGGCGCAGCGCTTCGGGTATCGAACAGAAAATGCGAACATACTTTATCGTATTCTTTGGTGATTTCGAAGTCAAAGTTCTCGTCTACTCCAAAGGCTTTGATGATACGACCGTATAACCTTATACTTTCACAAAACTCAGGAGTCTCCTGGCCATGCAGCTGAATGAAATCAAACTGATACCTGGCCATCACCCGGATCAATTCCATCCGGGTGGGGTTAACAAAAACACCCACTTTTTTTACCGTGGGAGGCAGGGCAAGAAGGACTTGTTTATCCAGTACTTCACCGGCAAAACGGGGACTGTCGGGGTAAAAAATAAACCCCATATAGTCCGGCTTCAACTTGCCTACAGCTTTTATATTTTCGGCATCCCTCATGCCGCAGATTTTTAGTTTCATGATATGCTTACACGTTTATTTAATTCTTCCATTTCTTTAATAAGTCTGGCACAGGCCTGTTCAGGACGACTGTCTTTCATAAAGCTTTCTCCTATCAGGAAGCCCCGGAAGCCGGCATCCCTCAATTCCTGAATGACGGAAGCGGAAGAAAGTCCGCTTTCCGAAACCTTTATAAACTCAGCCGGGATAAGCGGACCCAACCGGAGGCTTTGCGCCGTATTTACCGAAAAATCCTTCAGGTTCCTGTTGTTTACTCCTACCACATCCACAAATTCGTTTAATGCGCTTAACTCTTCCTCTTCCCTTATTTCCAGGAGTACTTCCATGCCCAGGTTTCTGGCAAGGAGAGCCATCCTTTTGATGGTTGCGGGATCCAGCACATTGGCAAGGAGGAGGATGACATCCGCTCCTATTGATTTAGCCTCCAGTATCTGGTACTCATCAATAATGAAGTCTTTCCGCAGAATAGGACAATAGTTGAACTTTCGTGCCGTGATCAGGTCTTCATTGCTTCCCCCGAAGAAGACAGCATCGGTGAGTACGCTCAGGGCACTGGCTCCGGCTTGCATATATCCTATAGCCGTTCGTTCTACGGAAACATATTTGTTTATGATCCCTTTGGAAGGGGACTTACGTTTTATTTCCGCAATAATTCCGGCTTTATCCTCCCTCATTAGATATTTACGAAGGGAGACGGACGGTGATTGGAAATAAACTGATTTTTCCAGCAGCTTAACCGGGTAAAGAGATTTTCTCTCCTCTACTTCCTTTTTCTTGTTGGCTATGATCTGATCAAGCATGTTCATGGCTGATTAATTTTTTAAAAACAGTTAAAGCTTTACCCGACTGAAGCGACTCCCTGGCTTCTTCCATGGCAGATCGTATATCCAAATGAGGCCTGACACATTGAATAGCCAAACCGGCATTGGCACATACAACATCCTGCTGGGCTTCCTCGCCCTCGCCACGGAGTATCTTCAAAAATATATCTGCAGACTCGGCGATGGTAGTTCCTCCGTCCAGGTCTTCTGCCCTGTATTCGGGCAATCCTATTTCCCTTGGAGAAAGCAACTGTTCACGGGAATTACTGATGAGTTTAAAATCGGACGTGAGGGAAAGTTCATCGTATCCATCCAATGAATGCACCAATATAAAGGTCTTGTCTGTCTGCTGAAGCAGGTAATGATAAAGTCTGGCCAGCTCCAGGTTAAACACTCCTGTGACCTGATATTTTGGAAAGGAAGGATTTACCAGAGGGCCAAGCATATTGAAAAAGGTCCGCATTCCCAGCTCCTTCCTTGCCGGAGCAACTTCTTTCATGGCCGGATGAAACAAGGGCGCATGGAGAAAACAAATTCCGGCCCTGTCCATCTGTCTTTTTAACGTATCCGGGTCGTTGGTAAATTCATATCCGAGGTACTCCATGACGTTGGAAGAGCCGCTGACAGATGAAACTCCGTAATTACCGTGCTTGGCCACTTTTACACCGGCACCTGCGGTGACAAAACTGGCCAGTGTGGAGATATTAAAAGTGTTTTTTCCATCACCTCCTGTGCCGCATAAATCAACTGTTTCGTCCGACGGCAGGTCAATACGTTTACAAAGCTCCAGCAAAGCATTCCGAAAACCTTCCAGTTCCTCCACTGTAATCGGGCGCATCATGTAAACCGTTATAAAAGCCGCTATCTGGCTTTGGTTGCAACCTCCCTTGGCAATGAGCCGCAAAGCAGAACCAGCCTGTTCTTTTGACAGGGCCTTTTGTTCAAATAGCTGACTGAGGATATTTTTCATAGTAGGATGTGCAAAAGATTGATAAACTTACCTCGTAGCATTTAGTTTTCAAGCCAGTTTCCGATTATTTTTTCTCCAAGCGGAGTCAGCACACTTTCGGGATGAAACTGTACACCCCTCACATCATATGTCCTGTGCCTGATTGCCATGATCTCCCCATTACCGTCCTGCGCCGTTATTTCCAGATCTGCCGGAAATGTCTTACGGTCCACCACCCAGGAATGGTACCTGCCGGCATCAAAATTTTCGGGAAGTCCTTTGAACAACAGATCATTTCCTATCTGTTTGATAGGTGTGGCCACACCGTGGTAAACATGTTCCAGGTTCAGCAGGCTTCCGCCGAACACTTCTGCAATGGCCTGTTGTCCGAGACATACGCCCAGAATGCTTTTGGCAGGAGCATAGGTACGAATGAGCTCTTTCAATATTCCGGCTTCATCCGGAAGACCAGGGCCGGGACTAAGGAGTATTTTGTCAAATCCTCCTATGGCCTTCAGACTTATCTGATCATTCCTGTATACCTCCACCTGATGATCGCTGATCTTTTCAATACAGTGAACCAGATTGTAGGTGAAGCTGTCGTAATTGTCGAATACCAGTATTTTCATTTTATAGTTAGTTGCGTTAAATCGTTTCTGCCACCTGTATCGCCTTTTTCAGGGCAGATAATTTATTGTTCACTTCCTGAAGTTCACTTTGCTCAGAGGAGGACTCTACTATTCCGGCACCGGCCTGATAATACAAACACTTGTCCTTGCTCAGAAAAGAACGAATCATGATGGCATGGTTGAAGTCTCCATTAAATCCGATAAGGCCTATGCATCCCCCATAAAATCCCCGACGGCATTTCTCATAACGGTCGATCAATTGCATGGCCATATGCTTGGGAGCGCCGGAAAGTGTTCCTGCCGGGAAGGTATGACCCATCAAGTCAACTGTGGTACTGTTCTGCTTCAATATCCCTTGCACTTTGGAAACGAGGTGTATCACATGTGAGTAATACTGTACCTCCCGGAAGGTTTCCACATTCACCTGGTCGCAGTCACGGCTCAGATCATTACGGGCCAGGTCTACCAGCATGATGTGTTCTGCGTTCTCTTTGGGATCCTGCTTCAGCTTAAGAGCCAATGCCTCATCGGCCCGATCATCTCCGGTACGTTTAAAAGTACCGGCAATAGGATTGATGGTAGCGATTCTTTTTTTCAAAGTGAGCTGAGATTCGGGCGAAGAGCCAAAGAGTTTGAAGCTTCCGTAATCGAAATAAAAGAGATAGGGTGAAGGATTAACCGAACGAAGTGCTCGGTACACATTAAAATCGTCACCTGTGAAGGACCTGGAAAATTCCCTGGAAAAAACCACCTGAAACACATCTCCCCTGTGACAGTGCTCTTTTCCGGAGGCAACGGCCTTCATAAACTCCTCGTCGGTAAAATTAGAGCGTTCTTCTCCCTGTGCCTGGAAACTATAAGAGGCAAAATTTTTGTTCCCGATTATTCCCTTCAGAAAATCCGTCCCTCCACCGGTCTCGCTGCCCGTATCCTGGTCAAACAAATACATCTCTTCCCGGAAATGGTCGACCACAATGACATAGCGGTAAATCTGGTACAGCATATCGGGTATGCTTCTTCCCTCCTTTTTTTCGGCCTTGAGCTCTATGTCCTCAAAATACCGGATGGCATCATAGGCCGTATATCCAAACAAGGCACATGGACTGAAAGGAAAAGGAAACTCTTCGTGTTCAAAGGAGTTGATAAAGGATTGGAGGATGGAGGGAAGGTCCTTCCTGACGTTTTTACCCGAATGACTCTCAAATCCGCCTCCGGGATAAGTGCATCTGATTTCTTCGTTTTCAAGTCGTATACCTGCAATGGGGCAGCAACAGATATAAGAATAGCTATTTTCATTCCCGTGATAATCGGAACTTTCGAGAAGTATGCTGTTCGGAAATTTATCCCTCAGTTTAAGGTAGATACTTACCGGGGTATAGGTATCGGCAAGCATCTTTGAGTAGGAGGTTTTCAGCTTATACTTTTTCATCTGATCGAAACGGAGTTAATAAAAATAAAAAAAGCCTGCTGAGAACAGCAGGCCCGAGGGACTTATCTTAAAGTTTATAACAACTCAAGCTGTTCTCTTTGTGAAGGAAACAGGCCACCAATTGTTGTTAGAAATTGTTTTCATATTCATTATTACTTACTGTACAAATAAAGGGTGTTTTTTTGGCATTTCCAAATTTTGTGAAAGAATCACGGAATTATCTATTCTGATTCCGGCAAAGGAGGGGTGGCGGGGTTCCCCTCTTCTGCGTTCCTTGCTTTCTTTGAGGTATCGGTCGAGCCCAAACGCCAGGTGAGGGAAAGGGTTCCGATGCGGGACTCCCTCTTCTTCCGGAAATCCTGGGTAAATTCAGAGCTGGAGGTATAGACTTGAGTATGAAGCGTGTTAAAAACATCATTTACAGACAGGACAAGAGACATTCGATCGTGAAGAAAATTCATCCTCAACCCTGCATCCATAGAATACTGTTCTTTAATCATACCCTGACCGGTTGGTGTGGGTGCATAATACACACCGGCGAGCTGAAAGGTTATCTTTTTGGTAAGATTGATGTGGGTTGTGAGTTTCCCAAAGCCTGCATAACCCTGAACATCCAGCGAAGGGTCGATGTTATCTCCATTCATTTGCGTATGATAGAGATTCAGGTTTAGCATAAACCCAAACCCTTGAACGGGATCCACCTTGCAGATAAACTCTGCACCTCCGGTAGTGGAGTAGTTCAGGTTCTGGTATTTTCCGGAAGTAGCCCCGGTGATGGTATCGGTAATAATCCGGTAGAGCTGTATTGCTCCGCTCGTGTACCGGTAATAAAGTGTAAAGTTCAGGGACATCCTGGAAAAATACCTCATCCAGGAAAGTTCTGTACTGTGGGTAAACTCCGGGTTAAGATTTGGATTTCCATACCTCAGATTAAGAGGGTCCGTATAATCCGGGAAGGGGTTCAGGAAGCGAATGGCCGGTCTGTTGATGAGCCGGCTGTATGCAAAACGGAATTCCTGATTGGAAGAAGGCTTGTATCGTATGGTGGCACTCGGAAAAAAATGCAAATTGTTTTTGCTGTAATCTATTCCGGAATGTACCAATCCGGCATCACTTGTAACCTCCTCTACCCTGCCCCCGGCCTGCAAAGCCATTTTCTGATAACTGCGGGAAAGGACAGTATAGGCTGAATAAATCCGCTCCGTAAATGCGAAACTGTTGGTAAGTCCGGTATCACTCTTCCACGCCCCGGAAGGAAAATCATAGGCCTGAAAAGTCAAATCGTTCCGGATTCCCCGTTCATTGAACTTGATTCCGGTTTCCAGCCTGGTGATGGAATTCAACGGAATCAACAAATCGGCCTTTATAAAATAATTTTGGGTTAGCCATTGATTCTGTATATGCTGAACGAGAGGATTTGCATTCAAACGAATACCAGCCGGAGTAAAGTCGGTTTGCCCAATACTGTCAGCAACCTGATTTCTGTTTTGATTGCCGGCCATTTCCACTGTAAACAATTTATCTGAATGATCGAATGAGCGGGTATACAAGGCTGTCAACTCCCCTCCTTGATCCAGATCATTGCCATACATATTTCGATACGAATATTTTGTCAGCTGTTGGTTCGCGTCGAGAAAATGATAGGAAACACTGTCATTATCCAGGTCCCTGTCTCTGTTGTAAGCAGCGGTTAGGGAAAGAGTGTTGTGTGCATTAAAAGAATAATCAAGTCCGGCTTTAAAGAGGTGAGTTTGTATGGTTCGAATCCCATCTGAATTCTGGTTTGTATAGGACCGGGAGAGCATCAGAAGATTCTCCCGGTCTGTATATCCCTTATACCATTTTTGGGTGTAACGGTAGCTATAGTTCGCATAGACATTCAGCTTAGCCGTTCTGTGTCCAATAGAAACCGAGGCATTGCCCTTTAGAAGGGTACTGTAGGAAACGCCGATTGAAACACTTGTGCCGGGGGCTGCATTTTTCTTAAGGACTATGTTTACTATTCCGGAAACTCCATCCGGGTCATATTTGGCCGAAGGGTTTGTGATCAATTCAATCCGCTCGATGGAACTGGCAGGTATCTGATCAAAGATGGCAGTCCGGCTGGATGCAAGAATGCCTGACGGACGACCGTCTATCAAAACAGTCACTGTTCCGCTTCCCCTTAAGGTTACATTTCCATCTATGTCTACCGAAAGGGCGGGTATGCCTTTAATCACATCCGTGGCACTTCCTCCTTTGCTCAACAGATCGTTTTCAACCTCAAACACTTTCTTTTCAATACCCAGTTTGAAATTATCCTCATTTCCTTTTACCACTATTGTCTCCAGTTGCTTTCCGGAAGGAATCAGAACGATAACGCCAAGAGAGAACCCGGGTTTGTTCAAACCAAGCACCACCGAATCACGAAAAAAGGAGGCGTAACCCATGTACTTAATCTTAATCTTGTAATTCCCCGGCGGAATCTGTTCGATCAGGAAGTTTCCGTTTTCATCACTTAGTGCTCCATTGACAAGAGAGGAGTCAGCCCCTTTCAAAAGTGTGATGGTAGCAAAGGAAACGGGTTCATTGGTGCGGCCATCCCTGATCTTGCCTCCAACAGAGCCTTCAGGCAGAGGATGTTGTTTTTCTTCCTTCTTTTTTTCCTGGGCAGTCACGTCCGTCATCGAAACAAAGATCGTTGCCAGTATAGAGAGAATAAAATGAAAGGAACCGGATGTGAGCTTCATTCCGGCGTAAAAATAAGGAAATTGGAGGAAGGGAGTATGAACCTTTGGATGAGACCGTTTCAGTTAACTTTCAGTTTTCCGAGGGCTGCTTTTGCAGGTTCAAACTCCGGGTCCAGGGTAAGGGTGTAGCGGTAATCGGCTGCCGCGTTCTGCAACTCCCCCATGAGCTGATAACAATATCCTCTACCGTAATATCCTTTTGAGTTACGAGGCTCGGCAGTTATGGCCTGGGTAAAATAACCCAGAGCCCCGGTATAGTTTTTCTGGTTCACTCCAATCACGCCCAGATTATACAAGGCGTCAAAATTTTTATCGTTCAGGGCAAGGAGCTGCTTGTAAAGGACTTCAGCTCTGGGATAATTTTTCAGGTCTTGCAGATACCTTGCAAAATCGTAAAGGGCTTCGGGGCTTCGGGGTTGTAAGCGGAGAGCGTTCATGTAATAATCTTCGGCCAGGGGATTGTGTTTGACTCCGCAAAGCAAACCCAGTTGAATATAGGCATTGTAGTAGGTATTGTCCTGCTCAACTGCCGTTTGCATGCTGGATATGGCCTTGGTAGTATCTCCGGATTCCTTGAAGTTCATGCCTTTCATAAAATAAGCCTTGGAATTGTACTGATCCAGTTTCAAAGCCTCATCCAGGAAATTGAGTGATTCCTGATATTTTCTGACGTAAAAATACAGTTCGGCCAGCTTCATGATACAGTCTGCATTAGCCGGATCGAGCCGGTGACATCTTTCAAGAGCTGTTTTAGACGCTCCGGTTTTATTCACCATAAAATACAGGTCTGCCAGAGAAAGATAAAAATCTGCCTGAGTACTGTCTATGGATAGGGCTCTGGACATATCGGCCTGAGCGGCATTATAGTCCTTTTTATTCATGTAGTATTTCGCCCGCTTAACATAGAGCTTGGCGTTTCCTGGCGTTTCCCGGAGCAACTCATTAATGGCCTTGAGCTCAGCAGAAATGGTATCAGAACCCGATAGGGCAGTGTTCTTGCTTCCCTTGTTGCCACACGAGCAGAAGAGGAGGGTAAAGAAGGTTCCAATTAAAAGCAGGTATTTCATAGCTGGACGAATGTAAAAAAAATCCCCGGTCATGGCGTACCGGGGATTGTAAACAAAGGTATAAAAAATAAATTCAAAACCTATACCTCTGGAATCAGTTCTGTGAAGGCGCAGCAAGGGCGTCCTTGATTTTGCGTTCTATTTCATCCGCCAGATCAGGGTTGTCGAGGAACACCTGTTTCACGGCATCTCTGCCCTGTCCCAGTTTCGTTCCTTCATAACTGAACCAGGATCCGCTCTTGGCTATAATGTTGTGTTCCACACCAATGTCAATGATTTCTCCCACTTTGGAAATGCCTTCTCCGAAAATGATATCGAACTCGGCCAGGCGGAAAGGGGAAGCCATTTTATTTTTGACCACTTTTACACGAGCCCGGTTTCCGGTAGCCGTATCTCCGTCTTTGATCTGTCCTATTCTGCGTATATCTAAACGTACAGATGCATAAAATTTAAGGGCATTACCACCGGTAGTTGTTTCCGGATTGCCAAACATCACACCGATTTTTTCACGAAGCTGGTTGATGAAGATGCAGCAACATCCGGTCTTGTTAATGGTACCGGTAAGCTTACGTAATGCTTGTGACATCAGACGTGCCTGCAAACCCATTTTGGAATCGCCCATTTCGCCTTCAATTTCGCTCTTGGGTGTAAGTGCGGCCACGGAGTCGATGACAATAATGTCTATGGCTCCGGAACGGATCAGGTTTTCTGTTATCTCCAGAGCCTGTTCCCCATTGTCGGGTTGGGAAATCAGCAATGACTCCAGATCTATCCCAAGCTTTTGAGCATAAGTACGGTCGAATGCATGCTCTGCATCAATAAATGCGGCAATACCACCTGCTTTTTGAACATTGGCAATGGCATGCATAGCCAGAGTTGTCTTACCGGAAGATTCGGGCCCGTATATTTCCACCACTCTTCCTTTTGGAAATCCACCAATACCCAAAGCCACATCCAATCCAAGAGACCCTGTGGGAATAGACTCCACCTGGTCAACTACGTTTCCGGTCATTTTCATGATGGTACCTTTTCCGTAGGTCTTTTCAATCTTGTCAAGAGTCAGCTGAAGGGCCTTGAGTTTTTCCTTATTCAATTCTTTCATGATATCCTTCTCTTTGATTTCCTTCGCTGTGTCTTTCACTTCCTTTACTTTTTTTTCTTCGATCTCTTTGCTCATGGTCGTATGGGGGGTTAGTTGTTACAAGTTAACTATTGAAAATGCTCTGTTTCTCTTTCTGCTTCTTTTTTTTCGGTGGCTGAGCGGAGCCGAAGCCACCGAAGCCATCCATGTTCCTTTCTTCTCCCAAAGTTCAAGAATCTCCGAGTATCTGCAAGAACATACTTTTCAGCTTTATCAACAAAGAGCGAGTCATTCCTGTTAATGATTGTTATAAAAACAAACAATCTAACGGGAGTAAATTACATCTTTTGTAACACAATGCAAATCTTTTTTGAATTATTTTGTCGGAATATTCGACAAGGAGGGAAGTATTTTGGCTTGAAATTTACTATAAATATATTGAGAGTCAGTGTGTTGAGTAATATTTACAGAACTGGGATAATCCACACTCGGAGCATTTGGGACTACGGGCGAGGCAGGTATACCTCCCATGAAGGATAAGCCAATGATGAGCGATGGGTACCTGGGTGGTGGGAATAAATTTCATCAATTGCTTTTCCGTTGCGAGAGGAGTCTTGGCATTTGAGGTAAGACCCAGTCGGGCAGCCACCCTGAAAACATGTGTGTCTACAGCCATAGTTGGTTGGTTATAGACAACGGAAGCAATCACATTGGCGGTTTTCCTCCCCACTCCCGGCATCTTCTGCAATAACTCTACATCCTCAGGCACCACTCCTTTGAATTCGGCTACCAGCATACGGGCCATCCCTACCAGGTGTTTGGCTTTGTTATTCGGATAGCTGATGCTTCTTATATACGTAAAAACTGTTTCCGGGTTGGAGACGGCAAGTGCATCGGGGGTAGGAAAGTCTTTGAAAAGTGCAGGTGTGACTATGTTTACACGTTTGTCCGTACACTGAGCGGAGAGAATTACCGCTACCAGTAATTCATATGGATTGGAATAAACAAGTTCCGTTTCAGCTATGGGCACATGGGAGCTGAACCAATTCAGCACACCCTCGAAACGTTCTTTCCTTGTCATTTGGTGATATCCACCAGTTCCACATCAAATATAAGTGTGGCCTTGGGCGGTATTACACCGGGATGTCCCCGTTCTCCATAAGCCAGGGTATACGGGATAATAAGCTCGGCCTTTTCCCCTTTGTGGAGCAATGCAATTCCCTGGTCCCAACCCTTTATCACCATTCCCTGCCCGAGGTTGAATTCGAAGGGCTGGCCTCTTTCTACAGAGGAATCAAAGGAGGTGCCGTCTAACAAAAAACCTGTATAATGCACTTTTACCTTATTGCCACTCACAGGCATGTTATCGGTTTTGGATGGAGAGAACTCCGGGAGCTTCCTGTCAGACAGATAAATGACCTTCAGTCCGCTGGCAGTTGTCACGGTGTCCTTTCCCTTGGTGTTCCAGCGTCTGATACCTTCTTTCACATCCAGCAATTCCACATCAAATATCAGAGTGCTGTTGGCGGGAATACTGCCGACTGATTGTTGTCCGTAACCCAATTCGGCGGGAATGACGAAAGTGGCTTTATCTCCTACATGAAGCAAGGCAATTCCTTCGTCCCAACCTTTTATTACCTGATGTTTGCCCAGCTTGAATTCAAATGGCTGGTTCCGTTTAACGGAACTGTCGAACACGGTGTCGTTGGTAAGCTTTCCGGTGTAGTGCACCTTCACTGCATCACCTGCCATCGGTTGTATCCCGCAACCTTTTGTTTTAATCGTATACTGCAAGCCGTCTGCCGTTTTCAGCGTTTGGGGCGACTTTACCACGGTAGGTACGCAAGGGGCTGGCTGGTGATGAAACAAAGAGCAGTTCATCAATCCCATGCTTAGTCCGAGGAATAAGAATGCACGAAAGGATTTCATTTCTGATTATGTGAAGCGTTAGGAGAATGAGCTTGAGGGGGACCGGCCGGAGCGTCTTTTACATTCACTACTTCCACATCAAATACAAGTGGTGCATAGGGCTTGAATTGCCCACCGCCGTCGCCATAACCAAGTGAGGATGGGATGATGAGAGTAGCTTTGCCTCCGTTTTTCATGAGTACCAGACCTTCATCCCAGCCTGCAATCACGCGGTGTTCGCCAACCGGAAAATCAATCGGTGTTCCTCCGTGTTTGTCGGAAGCATCAAACACTTCTCCGGATAGAAATTTACCGGTGTATTTGACAGATACGATCTGTCCCGCTTTGATATTGGCTCCCGTACCTTTTTGTGTTTCCAGATAATAGAGACCGGTAGGGGTTGGTTTTGCTTTTACTTTATTGTCGGTCAGGTACTTTTTAAGTTGCGCAGGTTCTTCGGATTTAGCTGCTTCGGCTAATTTTTTCTGCTCCTCCATCATCTTTTCCTGCTCGGCTTTGCGCTTGGCCATTTCCACATCTACGATGGCCTTGGGCTCTATCTTATCCATTTTAACTGTGAAAGTTAACCAGCTGGAAGAATCAATAAATGCCGGCAGGGGTTTGCGTTCCAGCTTCTCAAAATATTCCTTCGCTTTCAGAAGAAATTGTGTGCTGTCTCCCGATTTCATGGATCCCATACAATCAAAAACATCACCGGTGTAAATGGCCTTTCGCATAGGGATCTGAATAGGACCCTGTTTACGTGTATCCAGCAGGGTACAGTCCCTGTCCGACTTACAGATGAGTTGTACAGTCAACCGGTCGCCCATGTGAGCCCGGGTGGTGTCTTTGCTTTTAATCAGTTCTTTGTAAAAGAGCCCGGAGGCGGATTTTTCAAATCCGGGATGCTCGGGTTTGTGGCAGGCAAGGAAGGTTGTTCCAATGATTGCGGCAATCAGGTAATTTTTAGCGTTGATCATAGTTTAGTTTACTTTCATTAATTCCACTTCATATACCAGTGTGGTGAAGGGGGTTACAATTCCTGTACTGGAGCCTTCGG
>Ga0207114_1102_pt1 | contig 25123 bp, 18 predicted proteins | sample Alteio_BWMinHeat_70_FD_153560 | JGI IMG/M metagenome (GOLD analysis project Ga0207114, IMG submission 153560) | Enriched cells from forest soil in Barre Woods Harvard Forest LTER site, Petersham, Massachusetts, United States -... | ecosystem: Environmental > Terrestrial > Soil > Temperate forest >... | reverse complement strand
AGGAAAAAGAGACTCCATGGTGAAAAGGCTAGTATGGCTCGATTCAGCAATAAACGATTTGATTAGATTAAGAAAATTTATTGATAAGAATAACCCCATTGCCACAAAGCGAGCTGCAGAAATTATCAGAGAAGCTGCCATAGATCTTATCAAATTTCCTTTATTAGGCAAACCTGTCAATGACTTTGTAGATTATAGAGATCTATTTATTAGATTTGGATTATCAGGTTACATTTTGAGATATCGAATAGATGAAGAAATTATATATGTAATTCATCTTAGACATGCCAAAGAAATAGAATTTAAATTAAAAAATATTAATATGGATGAATCGTAGTTGACCTTAGTTTCAAAGGCTTCTATCTTATTTCAACTACTAATATTAAAGAAACTATGCACATTTTTTCAACTTTATTGATAATTATCTTCATGTCTTATTCATCTATTGCTCAAGAAACTACTATTATTCCAAGACAAGTTTTATTTGGTAATCCTGATAAAACAAGAGTTACTCTGAGTCATAATGGTCAATATATTAGTTACTTAGCGCCAAAAAATGGGGTGTTAAATATCTGGGTCGCTCCAAGCAATGATCCATTAAAAGCAAAAGCTATCACTGATGATAAAGATAGAGGTATAAGAGGCTATTACTGGGCATATGATAACGAGCATATTCTTTATTTGCAGGATGATAAAGGTGATGAGAATTTTCGTATTTATAGTTACAATCTAAAAACAAATATTGCTAAGCTTTTAACTCCTGAAAAAGGGGTAAGAGCCGGTATTTATGGCTTAAGTGAAAGAGCACCTAGTGAGTTACTAATTGGATTAAATGAAAGAGATAAAAGATATTTCGACATTTATAAACTCAACCTAATTAATAACATTAAAACATTAATCATAGAAAATAATAAATTCTCAAGCTTTATCATTGATGACGATTTAAAAGTTCGTTTCGCTATGTTTACCAATGCAGATGGCAGTGAAGAATATTTTCAATATAAAGATAATAATTGGAATTCCTTTATGAAAATATCGCATGAAGATTCTGCAAATACTGGTCTTTATGGATTTGATAAAACTGGCACTATTCTATATTTATTAGATAGTAGAGATCGTGATACTGCTGCACTTAAATCTTTAAATCTTGAAACTGGAGAGTCGAAGATTTTGGCAGAAAATAAAAAAGCTGAGGTTAGTGTTTTCACTACTCATCCTACTGAAAAAACTATTCAAGCGGTTGCTATTAATTACGACAAGGTGGCTTATAATATTTTAGATGATTCAATTAAAGGCGATATCAAATATCTCCAAACAGTTAATTCAGGAGAAATATTGATAAATACTCGCACTCTTGATGATCATACCTGGCTAATCGCTTATCAAAGCGACATCAAACCAATTCAATACTACAAATATGACCGCGCTAAAAAGAAAGCTGAATACTTATTTAGCAATAGGAAAGATCTAGAGAATTATAAACTCTCACCAATGTTTCCAGTGATAATCAAAGCTCGCGATGGACTAAATTTGGTTAGTTATATTACCTACCCCAACGACATCACCTTAAACAGCAAAATGCAACCTACAAAATTATTACCACTAATACTTTATGTACATGGAGGACCATGGGTAAGAGATAGTTGGGGTTTTGATGCAGTGCATCAATGGTTATCTAACCGTGGGTATGCAGTTCTAAGTGTTAATTTTCGTGGTTCAAGTGGATTTGGCAAAAATTTCCTTAATGCTGGTAACTTGCAGTGGGGGCGCAAAATGCATGATGACCTAATAGACGCAGTTAACTGGACCATAACTAATAAAATTGCTGACCCAAAAAAGGTAGGTATAATGGGCGGAAGTTATGGAGGATATGCTACTTTAGTAGGATTAACCTTTACTCCTGATGTTTTTGCTTGCGGAATTGATATTGTTGGGCCCTCAAATCTTTTGACATTAGTGAGTAGTGTTCCTCCATACTGGGAGCCAATTCTTAATGATTTTAAGAAAAGAGTTGGTCCTTGGGATACTGACAAAGATAAAGCAGCACTGAGCCAAATATCTCCTTTAACTTTTGCTGACAGAGTAACAAAACCTTTATTCATAGCACAGGGAGCTCATGATCCTAGAGTAAAGCAGGCAGAATCAGATCAAATCGTAAGAGCAATGCGCAGTAAAAACATACCTGTTATATACGCACTATATGCTGATGAAGGACATGGTTTTGTCAAACCGCAAAATAGATTATCATATTACGCTCTAATTGAACAATTTTTAGCTAAAATTCTTAAAGGTAAAGCAGAGCCAATAGGAAAAGATCTAGAAGGAGCTAATTTCCTATTAAACGATAAAAATGTGGATAATAATGAAGCTGCAGAAAAAGCTATTATTGAAGCAATAAAATAGATGGGACTATAATAATTATAAACGGAGCATTTCGATAACAAAATTACCAACTAGAGCAGATTATGCAAGAACTCTAATATTTTCGCTGGATATACTCAACAAATATTTCAGGATTCACTTGCTCCTCTTTAGTCGCATTCTTCATTAGTTCAGCAGTAGTTTTTAAGGAACCAATAAGTTCTAATATTACTATCTAAAAACTTATTTAGATTAGCAAAATCACCATTTACAATTTCATTATCAATATTAGAATTTTTCTCTTTTGCTGACTTCATCAACATTGAAGCAATAATTGCTCCGTTAGTATAAGCTGGAAAATAACCAAAAGCTCCCATTGGCCAATGAATGTCTTGCATACAGCCATCTTTGTCAGTATTAGGTTTTATACCTAGATACTCCTGCATTTTATTACTCCAAAAACTGGGCAAATCATCTATAGTTAGTTCACCATTAATTAGCTCTTCTTCAAGCTCAAACCTAAGTAATACATGCATTGGATAAGTAACCTCATCTGCCTCAACACGAATTAAATCTGGCTTTACTCTAGTTATTAATTTATATAGATTATCGTTTGAATATTCTGCTCCTTTAAAACCAAATTCATCTCTCAATAATTTCGATAAAAAAACTGAAAAAGCTTTAGATCTAGCTACCTGCATTTCCCAAAATAACGATTGGCTCTCATGAATAGCCATACCTTTTGCTTTTCCAACTGGCTGATTTTTATATAAATTTGGCAGATTTTGTTCATATAATGCATGCCCTGTTTCATGAATAATTCCCATTAAACCCGAAAGGAAATCCTCTTCTTTATATCTGTTAGTTAACCTAGTATCAAAGGGAGTACCAGAACAAAAAGGATGAGTAGATTCATCTAGTCTTCCGCTAGCAAAATTAAAACCCATAAGTTCCATGATTCTCTTACCAATCAATTTTTGCTGTTCTTTGGCAATTTTTTCAGTTAGTGGCAAAATTTTTGTTGTTTTTTGTCTTTCAACAATTTCCTCGATTAATGTAGGGATCGATTCTCTTAAAACCGAAAATACTTTTTTAATCTCGGAAGATTTGCGGTCTGGATCATAACTATCAATTAAAGCATCATATTTACTGCATTTTAAATAAGTTGATTTAGCTGCTGCCATTTCTTTTACGCAGCTTAATACTTCTTGTAAATATGGTTTTAGCCTTTGATAATCGTTATTTTTTCTAGCCTCTCTCCAAATTAACTCACATTTAGTACTAGAGGAAACATATCTTTTTTGCAAATCATCACTAATGCATGTTGCTTCGAAAACATTCTTCTTAATTCTTTGCAAATTAGCCAATTGCCAATGGTCAAGATCTGCAATTTCTGCAGATGTCTTATTTATTAATTCTTCTAGTTTGCTAGCTTTAAGCCTAGAATGAACAATTGATGTAAGAAGGAGCATTTCTTGTTCTCTGCTTTCCGCTGCTCCTGTCGGCATGTTTACTGCAATATCCCAGTTTAACAGGTTAATTACGTTATTTAATTGAGAAATTTGTAAAATCTCTTGTTCCAGCTCTACATAATTATTCATAATAATCTCATATTTTTATAAACTATAATACATAACAAACTCTATTGGATGGGGTGCCATTTCAAATTGTTTGACTTCACGCATTTTTAATTTGATATATGAATCTATTAAATCATCGTCAAAAACTCCGCCTTCTTTTAAAAATCCTCTATCCTTATCTAAACACAATAAGGCCTCCCGAAGCGAGTGAGAAACATGAGGTATTTTCTTTGTCTCTTTCTCTCCTAGAGAATATAAATTATGATCCTGAGGAGCTCCAGGATGAATCTTGTTCTTTATTCCATCAAGCCCAGCCATTATCATTGCAGAAAATGCCAGATATGGATTAGCCATTGGATCCGGAAAACGTGCTTCAATACGTTTTCCATTCGGAGAATGAGTATATGGAATTCTAATTGCTGCAGAACGATTATGCTCAGAATAGGTCATTAACACTGGTGCTTCATATCCGGGAACTAGTCTCTTATAACTATTAGTAGATGGATTGGTAAATGCATTCAAAACCTTAGCGTGTTTGATAATACCGCCTATGTAATATAAACATAATTCGGATAATTCTGCATAACCATTTTTTTGATAAAAGAGTGGTTTACCCTTACTCCACAAAGACTGATGAGTATGCATACAGGAGCCGTTATCACCATAAATTGGCTTAGGCATAAAGGTAGCTGTTTTATTATATGAAGCAGCTACATTTTGCACTATATATTTAAACTTTTGAATATTATCTGCTGCTTTGGTCAGAGTATCGTATTCAAAACCTATCTCACACTGGGCTTGCGCAACTTCATGATGGTGCAATAACATTTTTAATCCTATTTTTTCTCCTTCTAGGAGCATATCAGAACGTAAATCATGTAGCGAATCCATTGGAGGCACAGGCATATAACCATTTTTAGGACCAGCTCGATGTCCAAGATTACCATTTTCATATTGTTTACCAGAGTTATGATGCGATTCCTCAGAGTCTAAGTAAAAAAACGATGACATTGCGCTATTCTCAAACCGAACATTATCAAAAACAAAAAATTCTAGTTCTGGCCCAAAATATGCCAGTTCAGCAATACCAGATTTTTTTAAATACTCTTCAGCTTTAACAGCAACAGAGCGGGGGTCTAAAACATATCTTGCATTCTCTGTAGGGTCGTAAACATCGCAAATAATCACTGCAGTTAATTCTGAAAAAAACGGATCAAAAAATACGGTGCTAAGATCAGGTTTTAGGAGCATATCGGATTGATGAACCTCTTTCCAACCAATAATTGAAGACCCATCAAAGCGTATTCCATGCTGCAATTCAAACTCGGTTAAATTTATGGTACGATAAGTTATATGATGAAACTTACCTAAAAAATCTGAAAATCTGAAATCAATAAATTTCACATTATCTTCAACCAATTTTTTCAACAAATCTTTCTCTGCTGACATATTTCCCGCCTTTATTAACTGGTTATTTTGCCATAACTCTTGTCAGAAACCATTCTGATAAGAACTAATACCAAGCCTTAAAATAGACAAAAATGTTTCCGTAGATAATGCGGCCCACAGAGTATAATTAATTAATAACTGAGGAGACCACGCAAGTTTTACGCAAAATCACTTCGATATAGTTAATTTTGGAATTTAGTACAATAAATCTATACAGAATTTATGTTATATGCAACTATATAAGATGTTTTTCAAATGAAAAAAGAAATTCGATAACCTATTGTTGGTAGGAAGGAACTACCTCCTTTTTTAAAAAAGAAGACTGATGAGCGGAGCGAAATTAGCCGAAGGATTTGTAAAAACAAGAAGAGCATGTCATTCTAATTAAAAACGTTGCATGTCATTCCCGCGGAGGCGGGAATCCAGTTAATATTTCTGGATCCCCATTTTCATGGGGATGACAATAAAGCACGGGAATGACACTTCTCTTATTTACGCAAATCCCTCTCTCCTTTACAAAAAGAGGAAAATTCTAAGATTTATAAATCAAGCCAATCAAAAGAGCATTTATCTTTGTGCTGACATACCTTTGGCTGCATTTTTTACTGCTGATACTGCTTTGCTAGCATTATCTTTAAATTCACTCCAGGTTTTTGTCGCTAAATCTTTACCTGACTTAGCTACTCCAGCAATAAGGTCTCCTGCGCTTTTTAAGAAATCACCAAATTTTTTAAGAATTGGCGAGCTAGATTTTTTTAATTGTTCAACTTGATCTTTAAAGAATCCTGTAGCTTCGTTTACACCATGCTTAGCTCCATCAAAAAAATCTTTCATCGCTTTTCCCACTGGTTCAAATTCTTTTTTTACCATTCCAGAAAACTTCGTTGCTTCCGGCATAATATCTCTCTTCCAGATTTTTTCCACTAAAGCCAGCGCTTCTTTGATATTCTGAGGTGGGTTTTCATCTTTTAAAGTGTCTCCTACAATCGGTATTGCTTTTTTGATTACTTGATCAGCAAACTTCTTCATAATAATTCTCCATTTTATGTTATTTGCAATTAGATTGGTAATCTAGCAAAAAAATATAATGAAATTTTTTATGATTAGTTTAGATAGAGCGTTGATATTTTTATGCAAACTGTGGCTTTACTGATGACCTCCCGGTTTTACCAACAGTTTTAGAAAATACTGCCATTTTTCCTTCTTTGGCAGATGCTTGGCCGTAATTCCCCTATCTTTGCTTTACTTGCAAGGTTGTACAGCATTTTGATGTTTCTAAAACTATAGAAGTTAGTAATACTTGCTTTTGATTAAAATAAATATATAATAACATGCATAAAACCAAAATAATTGTATGATCCAGTTATTCCAGATAAAATCTAAAGCCTTTCGAAAAGCCCCCAAGGGGAGCAATATATCATTATAATATTTTCATAATTATTCGTTTATTTTAACTTTACAAAAATTGAAAGGTTTTTATGTCCAATAAAATTGGTTTTTGGTCTGTTTTTGCTATCGTTACCGGTAGTCAAATCGGTACCGGTGTTTTTATGTCGCCAGCGGGTTTAGCTCAATATGGCAGTTTTAGTTTGATTGGTTGGTTAATTTCAGGCTTTGGAGCTATCGCTTTATGCTTGGTATTTGCCTCGTTATGTTCACGTTTTCCTGAAACAGGCGGCCCTCATGCGTATGTGAATCATGTATTTGGTCCAACAGCTGCCTTTTTTACAGGATGGAGCTATTGGATAATCTCCTGGGTTAGTACAACGGCAGTTGTTGTCACTGCTATTGGTTCCCTTAGTCCATTTTTAGGCGATGCGCCTGGATCCGTATATTTAACGCTCGAAATTTTACTGCTATTTCTTATTACATTATTAAATTTAAAAGGTGTGCAAGCAGCCGGTAAAGCAGAATTCATTTTAATATTGATGAAATTTATACCGTTAATAGTAATACCATTAGTAGCACTCTGTTATTTTGATAGCAGTAATTTTGTAATCTCTCAGCCAATCTCTTTATTGCCAAAATCTTCTATCTTAAGCCAAGTTACTTTACTTACATTATGGGGTTTCATTGGTTTAGAATGTGCAACTACGCCAGCAGGAGAAGTGGTCAATCCATCAAAAACGGTTCCACGAGCAATAGTTACAGGTACATCGTGCGTTGCACTTCTTTACCTCTTAAATAGTATTGGCATTATGGGTTTAATCCCAGGACAAGAATTAGCAAATTCTAAGGCTCCTTATGTAGATGCCTCGCGAATTATTTTCGGGGGAAACTGGCATTTGTTAGTTTCTTGCATTGCGTCAATAGTGTGTATTGGAACACTCAATGCTTGGATGCTTGCCAGTGGACAGGTAGTTCTTGGATTAGCACAAGATGGATTAATGCCGCAGATATTTGCAAGAAAAAATCGCCAAGGAGCGCCGTTTTTTGGTATTTTAACTAGCTGTTTTGGCATTATCCCCCTTTTAATTCTTACCACTAATACAAATTTTGCTTCACAAATAAATGCTATTATCGATTTTTCAGTAACGGCATTTTTATTCGTCTATTTAGCATGTTGCTTTGCATTTTTGAGATTATTATGTCAAGGAACAAAATTATCATTTTTTGGGTTATTATACGGACTTATAGCGACGATATTTTGTAGCTGGATAATTTATGAAACACCTATTAAGACCCTATTTATTGCTAGTGCATTTGTACTAAGCGGTATTCCTGTCTATTTTCTCTGGTACAAAAGACAAAATTAACTTGCCGCTCAATATGTCGTATAAAAATAATATTTGACTTTTAGCCAAAGATTTAATATTATTTAACTTAGTTTATATATCATGATTATGGTTGAATTTGTTTAACTATCAGGCTAAGGCTAAGGTAGTAAATAAAAATAAGTAAATCATAAATATGTTCTGGTAATAATACCAAAAAAATTAAGTTAATATAATAGAGAAGTTATGTCAACTACAGCAATTAGATCAATTTCACCTACTATAGGCGGAATAAATAAATATGATCAAAATATCTTGCAGTCCGGAAGCCTTACTATTAATGGCAAAAAAATAACTATTCGCTCTAGCGATTCATTACGAATAATTGCTAATAAAATTAATAATAAAAATATACTAGGCGTTACTGCTGAGCTTATTAGCGTTGGTAATAATAAATTTAGATTAGTGATTACTACTAATAAGGCAGCTATCAATATTATTGATAATGCAGGAGTTTTAACTAAGTTATTAAATGCAAAGCAACTAGGCACATCAGAAAATTGTTTGATTCAATTAGTAAGCACTGAAGGCAAAACAGTCAAGATAAATTACAATAAAACTGAAACTGCACCTGCTAGCAATCCATCTGCTTTATCGACTTTACATGAAAATACCAAACAAGATATAGCAGTAATGAAAGCCACTGGTCCTTTACAAGTACTAAGAAACCCTCTTCTAATGGAAGAAAACGATGATGAGCCAGTAAAGGAAAAAGATGATGAGATCGGTGATGAGCATATCGAAGAATATCCGCAGATAGAGGTAGATAAAGATGAACAAATTGATCTCGATCCGCCGCCAGTTGTTATCATCGATCAGCCGGTTATAGAACCTAAAATTAACTATTTACCTCAAGAAAAGGTTGATGTTCATCCATTAAACATTAATTTAGAAAATGAGGAAGTAATAGCACCATATGATTGGAACCAATCTAAGTTAATTAAAGAAGCGTCTATGCTTAAAGCCAAAGAATTTGAAGAAAATTTCCAAGCTAATAATTTGTCTATAGATATTATTGAGTGGGCAGTGAATGCTATTAAACAAGAGGAAAATTTGTCTAATACTGATATAAATAATGTTGATTATGCTTATTTATGCGACACTTTACGTCAAGCTTTATTAGATACATTTGATTTAGATGAATTAACTACCCATTCTAAAGCCATTGTAAATAATCTAAAACGTGATTTCGATAATTACAGAAAATATAGCCCTATTGCTAAGAAACTAGAAATTACAAATGAAAGAGTTGGCGATATTGCGAATCGTATTCGTCATAAATGGAGGTAATAATTACGCAATAATATCAGGATATAATATAGTTTTTAACTGACTGATTTTGTCTTTTAGATATAGTTTGCGTTTTTTAAGTCTTTGTAATGTAAGCTGATCAAGCCCATCGTGATTAGATGATTCGTCAATTATTTGATTAAGGTCTTCGTGCTCACGCACCAGGGTTTCAAGCTCTCTCTTAACAAATTCGTCTCTTGCCAAATTCATGTAACTGTTAGTTGAATAATTATAACTATAGCAATTTTATAGAAAATCCGCAAGTGAAAACTATATTAAGCCATCTGCTAGTGAGCCTTGTTTAATCAAGATCAACTACTCCCAGTATTTTGACTAAACCATTAGCATATTCTTCCTGATCCACTCTGATATAGTTGGAGGTAATGATATACTGCTTATTAGGCCCTTCAACCTTGTAACTTAAACTAAACTGATTTTTAGAAAAGAAATTGTAATATGCCAAATAAGCATCTTGGTTACAGATATATTTACCTGTTGCAGTTAAGTGAAGATCGTCAAAAATTAAAGTATAAAATTTTTGATTCAAATTAGTTTGGTCATGAAATTTTTTTTCAATCTCGCCATTATTATAGAAGTAAGTATATTCCCTATATACAGGTTTAGAAATTATACTAAAATATGTTAGCAGCAAATCCTCGCGGTATAATACTTGTTCTCCTACGTCATGAGAAAATTTTGCTACCCCTTCTATTGTGCCATATTCTCCTAATCTTCTGCTAATTTTCCATTCTCCTACCCATGAGTCAAATATTTCTTTAGTCGATTTCATTCGCTATCCTCTAACGTTTTATACAATGAATATTAACTACATAGTCTCTTGTTAGTTTATCTATATGATAATTAGTGAATATGTCATATGTAGAACTCGATGCATAGGGAATATTATTACGTTTTAAAAATTCCTGTAAACCATCAACGCCAATAGCCATGGCTACAGTGCGTTTTGGTATCGCCGTTTGACCTGGAATATAGTACGTAATTTTAGCAGTCACTACTCCAACTAAATTAGAATTTTTGTCAAGTAACGGTCCTCCACTATTTCCATGCTCAACGCTATCAGTAAATTCTATCTTGGTAAATTTCGTGTCATCATATTTTGTAACATCAATGACTTTTGCCTCTTTAATAACATACTCACCACTTTCTCCTTTTTCCAGAGGATAACCTATTGAAAACAACATATCATCTTTCTTAACTTCAGTATAATTATTGCGGATATAGGGTACATTTTTTGACGGAATATTAGCTTTAAGTAACGCTAAATCCAGCTGATTATCTTTGGCATATAAGACTACTAGTTGGGGCTGAGTTGCTCCTCTAACAGCGATATTAGCACAATCTGAGACCACATGTTTATTGGTTACTATCATTTCACTATTAACAAAAAACCCTGTCCCAATATCAATAGAGTAGGTATGTCCTGGTTCCAAACCTTCAAATCTAATATCGTCCCAACTAGAAGCGGCACAATAATTACTGATTAAGATTAATGACAATAATGCTCGTTTCATCTATTATGTGATTTTATTTTAAATTTTACCAAAAATTGAACAGGTTTAATATTCTAGGCGGTAAACATATATGAGTTTTATTGAAGATTTTACTAATCGTGGTTATTTTTATCAGTGCACTAATTTAGAGCAACTATCGAAATTAATGGATAGTAAAAAAATAGCAGCATATGTAGGATTTGATTGTACGGCAAAATCGTTGCATGCTGGTAGTTTGATGCAGATAATGATACTGAGATTGCTGCAACAGCATGGTCATAAACCAATAATTATTGTAGGTGGAGCTACTACTAAAATTGGAGACCCTACTGGTCGTGATGATATGCGCAAAGTTCTTAGTAACGAAGAATTAGAAGAAAATTTCGCGGGCATAAAAAAATCTTTATCTAAATATCTAACATTTGGTGATGGTAAAAGTGATGCAGTTATGCTTAATAACGCTAGCTGGCTTGAGACAATCAAATGGATAGATTTCCTGCGCGATTATGGTAAATATTTTTCTGTCAATCGTATGCTAACCATGGATTCAGTAAAATTGCGGTTAGAACGAGATCAACCAATGAGCTTCCTAGAATTTAATTACATGCTGTTACAAGCCTATGATTTTTATCATTTAAATACAGTGCATGATTGTGTATTACAATTTGGCGGTAGTGATCAGTGGGGCAATATTATCATGGGTGCGGATCTAATAAAACGCTTAACTGGAATAGAAGCTCACGGTATTACCACCCCTCTTCTGACTACAGCATCTGGTGTTAAAATGGGTAAATCAGTTGGTGGAGCTGTGTGGTTAAATGAAGATATGCTTAGCCCATATGATTATTTTCAATATTGGCGGAATACTGAGGATTTGGATGTTATTAGATTTGCAAAATTATATTGTGAATATTTGCCAAATGATTTAGAGCAATTCAAGAAACTAGCTGCAATTGAAATCAATCAAGCAAAAAAACAGTTAGCACATAGAATTACTGAATTATGTCATGGCAAAGAAGCAGCAAATCTAGCAATGAAAACAGCAATAAGAATATTTGAAGAAAAAAATATCGATGAAAATTTACCAACAATATATGTTTCACAAGATAGATTAAAGAGTGGAATATTAGCATATGAAGTATTGTTTGAAGCTGGTTTGGCTGAATCTAAGTCAGAAAGCAAGAGATTGATCCGTGGAGGAGGTGCTAGGATTAACGATATTAAGATAGAAGATGAAAATACATTGATAACATCGGCAATGATTCTTGAAAGTGGTTTTATTAAATTATCGGCTGGAAAGAAGAAACATATTTTGCTAACAACGAATCAATAGCTATAATGCTGATTTTGGGTGAAACAGGTTTAAATTCGATAGTATTGGTAATATAAATTTTATTGATAGTGGAATTTTGAATTAAACCTTGTGCAATATTGGATAAAACGCCGTGCGACACAAAAGCATCAACTGATTTTGCTCCGTTTGCGCTCAAAAGATCGGCAGCCTTAGTGATAGTTCCTGCAGTATCCACTATATCATCGATAATTATACAATTTCTTCCTGCGATATTGCCAATTATTTGAGTCATATGAGGTTTGTTTTGCTCATCTCTAGATTTATTAATCACTGCTAAATCAACTTTTAAAAAATTGCTAACCTCTCGTGCTCTTACTAACCCTCCTACATCAGGAGAAACTACTACACAGTTTTTATATTTTTTAAATATTGGCTTAAATACTTCAAGTAGAGATAGATTTTGGATGGGTAACTTAAAAAAACCCTCAATTTGACTGGAATGCAAATCGATGGTAAGAACCTGACTGGCTCCCGCTGCTTCAATGAGGCTTGCTACTAGACTGGCAGAAATTGGACCATGATTATAAGATTGATGATCCTGGCGACTATAGCCAAAATAGGGAACAACTGCGATTATTCTTTTTGCTCGTGCTCGTTTTGCTGTATCTATTAACAACAGTAATTCCATCAAGTGGTTATTTGCTGGCTTTGAAGTGGATTGAATAATAATCACTTCTTGCATGTGCATATCACCTAATACTTGTATTTTAAGTTCTTGATCTTCAAAATGGCTAATGATTGTTTTCAAATAATCGCTATTTGTGGCTTTAGCGATACTTTTTGCTAAGATGTTGCTGCTACTGCCGGCGATTATTTTCATGGTCCTCCACACAGCTTTAATGTACCATATTTATTTTTTAGAGCAATCTTTATAGAGTTGGCAAAATAAAAATAACTTGGCTTCATGCGTAATTAACGTAGTAGTTTTACTTTTACAGCTTAAATAATTTTTATGCTCATCTTCTCCTGGAGAGAATTTTGTGCTAACCTATCATGCAAGCAATTAAAATCGATAATTTCTGCATCTTGATCTTGGCAAGTGCAAGTAAAAACATAGCCAAGATCAGTGTGCACTTTTTGAATGCAATTACCGCATATTCCTTTCATCATACATTGCATAGGTGAATTTATGCTACATATCAGTGGGATGTGTTTTTCTTTATTTTTTAAAACTGCCTGCATCATATTGCTAGAACCAATACAAATTATTTTATCAATCTTAGAAGATACTAGTTTCATGCCGTTTATGACATTGCCTTTTATACTGATATCTAAGAGCCGCGTTGTTGGTATTAATTCTTCTTCACAGCACCATATAACCTGATCTGAGCTAGCAATAATTTTATCCATATAAAACACATCTTGTGGTTTTTTATATCCAGCTATATAAGTAACCTTGCAATTATTATGCTTTAAAGCAGCACCAATTGAAAATAGTACTGCGTTGCCTACTCCGCCGCCGATAAGTAATATATTTTTATTGGTATCTATTACGGTTGCTTTTCCCGTCGGTCCCATTAAAGATACCTGTTCTCCTGGAACTAAATAACGACATAACTGACTGGATCCGCCATTTTCAATTATTATTAAAGAAATAGTTCCATTTTCTAAGTCTGTATAAGCACCAGTTAAAGCTAGTGGTTCCATTATATTAGCCGCGTTATCAGAATAATTGAGTAGGCGAAAAAATTGTCCTGGTTGGAAATTTTTTGCAGCTAAAGGTGAATGGATAATTAGCTCTACTATATTATCTGATAAAATATTAACTTTTTGAATAGTACTAATCAGCTGATTATCAAGAATAGTTGTTATATTATTAGCGCTAGTGAATCTAGCAGTATTTTTTAGCATTAGAGCAGAAATATTTTTATAACCTTCCTTAGCACTGGCAAGAGCCTTAACAACGCTACCAGAAAAAGCTGGATTACAATCTCCATATTTAGTAATTTGGATAGCAGTTTCAGGTGATTGAGATTGGTTACCTATTGAGATTAGAACAGTTTTTGCTGCAAATTTGTTATGTTCAAACTCGACCTCTTTAGCATAACCAAATTCATCAGTGTTTATTTTTTTTAACTGTACATTCTCAACAATTTTAACGCCTAGAGCTTGAGCTTGAACTATTTCCTCATAATTAACTTTATAAGCACTAGATAGTTTTAATAAGTTTCTGCAGTAAATGGTGACGCCGCCTATTTCATTTAGAATTTGCTGCTGCTCTTCATAATTTGTGGCTTTAGAAAGTAACTGCGCATGCTCAAGGAATTCAGTCGCAATAATTTTATCTTCTGCGCTAAAATTTTGTTCGATAGAATGTTTTCTTTCATTATAAAGAGCGGCAAATTTTTTTACTTGGAGAGGATAATAGTAAAGCGCCTCTACTGCGGTATCTATTGCCGTAAGCCCTGCTCCGATAATAGCTATTGGCATTCTTATGGTAAGATTAGTAAAACTGTTCTCTAAAAATGCTCCTCCCGATTGCAAGCTCATCAAAAAGTCAGAAGCTGATTTTACACCTTTAGCAAAAGCGCCTTCGATGTTAACCATTCTTGGATTACCAGCGCCAACGCATAGTGCAATGTGATCAAAACCTAAATCTTCAGCTTGCTGCATGGTTATGTTGCTACCATACATAATGCTGCCATATAATTTAAAATTACTACGCCGCTCTAATATTGTTCTAGCTAAAGTTAAATTATTTTTATCCCATCTAACAGTAATACCGTATTCGGCAACCCCTCCGAACCCTTGCGGTATGCGCTGTGATAATTTTTGCTTATAATCCTGCCAATATTTTATTGGGCTAGTTGTGTAGAAAGGAATATTTGAAATTTTCAGACCATCAATTGCAACTACATTATGCCCTTCACGCGATAGATAATGCGACAAACCAATACCAGCAGGGCCTATGCCTGCTACTAATACGTTATAACCGGTGCTTGGTTTTGGCAAAGGATCATCAAAATTTAAAGGGTTCCATTTAAGCATTAAATCATAAATTTCAAACCCATAAGGTAATTCTAGTACTGATGTTAGAATATCCGATTCTACCAATGGGATATTAACCGGATCTTGTTTTTGAAAGATGCAGGCATTAGCACAATCATTACAGATTCTATGTCCAGTAAGAGCCAACATAGGGTTATCAATTATAATAATAGCCAAAGCTGCTATATTAAAACCCTTTGCTTTGATATAATTCATCTCGGAAATTTTTTGTTTTAAGGGGCATCCTGGTTTACTATTTTCAATTGTCTGCAATCCTTTGGAACACGAATCTTTTTCTTGTTTATGGCAGTAAATACAATAATGCGCATTATCTAGTGAATTATCGGTGGTTAAAAATGAATCAAAATAATCGAAACCAACTCGCCGGTTAGCTTTTGCTCGCTCAATTTTTTTGCTGGTAATTAAATTATCTTTATCTAGTTTTTCAGGAAGTTGGAACAAGAAAAGAGAGCTATTATTATGCACTAAGTAAGATGCATATTGTGCCGCTATATCTAGTTCATACATATATTTAATTGAATCTTGCTGCCAGTTAAGTACTTTGTTGGCAAAATTATCTAAAGTAATTTTATCTAATAACCTCTCCAATTCGGCACTTATTGCTATGAAATCTATTTCGGCTAATTTTTCTCGAGGATATTTTTTGACGGCATCACGCTGAACAAATCTTCGTTTGCAGTCGTAAATAATATCAAAATTATTGTGAGTTTGACGTAGTTTGTCCACTTCATTTTGAATACCAAAAAGCTCGGCAATAAAGTCATCTAAAAATGGAGAAAGTGCGATAAGGAAATCAGCTTTAGTTTGGTAGCTGGATTCGTCGTAAATAATTTGATGATTATTTAAATAGTCTATAAAATATTTATGCAGCTTTTTTAGCTTTTCTAGATTATTAAAATCCTCAAAAAAAAAGCCGTATGCTAGTTGCATATTCTCTCACGTAACAAAAATCGCTTAATTCTAGTAGCTATGGTCTTTAATCTGATTTTGATATTCCTTACTCAGAGCCTTTACTGCATATAACCATAATATTACTATTACAAAAAATATTGAAGCAAAATAAGGGGTAGCCTCAGCAAAAGTATATGCAGGTAAAAGTAGGAAGAAAGTCGACTGAATGATACCACCACCAGCCTTACCAAATCTACCACCAATAACGTCTACTGCTGCTTTACCTTTAGACTTCATTTCATCATCAAGCGGTATATAAGCCATCTCTTTAGTTGAGTCAAATAATGAATATTTTGTTGCTTTACTAAGTACATTTTGAGCTGTACCGATAATAGCAGCTAAAGCCATAGGCCCAGTGCCAAAAAATGCTGTGAAATATAAACCAATTGTTTGATCAAATATAAGAAAAGAGAAAAATGCTGTACCGGTTATGAAAATCATAAGAGGGGTAAAAATTGCAGCTGTTGCCCAAGATACTCTTCTTAAGATATTACTACCAACAAGCATAAATAAAATTGCAGCAACACCTTGATATGCCTGGAATTTACCCATAAACATCGTAAGAGCTTCTTGCGTTGGGTATAATTCTTTTAACTTGGCTTTCCATACACCCTCAACTAAATTAATTGAAATGCCGTAAGCTAAAACCAATGTTACCAATAGCCCTAAATATTTGGAAGTAAAGATCATTTTAAAACTGTCTTTTAAAGATAATTTCACTTTACTTTTTTTTGCCGCTTTACTACTCATATCGTACAAATTTGGATCAGTAAGAACATTACGATTAATCCATGCATAGAGGAACATAACTATAATATTACTGAAAATAGTTAAACTTAGTAATGGGGCAAAGCTTTGACCTTCTACTACTATTTTCACATCATCAGAACTCATATCAACGTTTGTGCTAAGAGTATAAGTAATAGCAATAGCCGTAATTGGTAGAGCAAAATTACCAAGCAGTCCAAACATTGAGTAAAATCGTTTTGCTTCACCAGTCTTAGTAATTTGGTTAGCAAATTGCCAAAATAATAAACTTAGCATCATGCTGCCATATAATTCAGCCATTGCATAAAAAACCGCAAAACTCCATTGTCCATAAATTCTGATAAACCATTTAAAGTTAGGATATTCCAGCGCTAATCTTTCAATAACTTCCGGGTTTGGATGAACTAAATCCGGATAGGGATATAGTAAAAAAGCAAAAACTGTCAAAAATACCGTAAAAAATCCTATAACTGTATAGAATACTTTTTGCTGATTCATAACATTACAAAGCTTGGCGTATATAATCATCATGATTACTGCCGATGGTAGCACCAGATATGTTTTAAGAAAGCTAATTGCTTCAGCTCCGATATTTGTTATAACAAAACCATCCTTGATCGAACGCAAGACTGAATAGTCAAAAAGAATACAGAACATCATAGCCGCCATGGGCAAAAACTTTTTATTTTCATGCCATTCAATTGGCCATACTACTCTTCTTAATTCAGAAATATACTTGATAGCATTTTCTTTATTCATAAATTCGTTCATTCTTTTGTTAATATTTCTATTGATGATTATATACCAATAAGTAAAAACGTCAACCTCGGACAGTTAATATTTGTTTACCGAAGGATCAATATAATCCATGAATTTTTATTAATTACCTGAACTGGTTTAAAAGAATGCTTTTGATATTGTATAAGAATGTCGCTTAATTGATATTCTAGGAATCCAGAAAGAATGATGCTAGCATTATTAGAAGCAACTTTTTGAATATCACTTGCCATTTGTATTAATGGGCCTGCAAGGATATTGGAGATAATAAGATCAAAGCTCATTTTGCTATATTTTGTAGGTAAAATATTATCAGGTTGATTTTGGAAAAAAACTACAGATGAGTGATTTAACCTCGCATTCTCCTTGGCGATACTAACCGCTGTTTGGTCAATATCGCAAGCTAAAATCTTAGCTTTGGGCCATATTTTTTCAGCGGCAAAACTTAATATTCCAGTGCCTGTACCAATGTCTAAAATTTTACTAAATGATAATTCTGATAATAATTCTATAGCTTCTATACAACCAGCGGTGGTATAATGATCTCCCGTACCAAATGCTCGGGCTGCCTCAACAAATATGCCAATTTTATCTTTTGGGCAAAGTTCTTTTTGCAATGGTGAACTAATAAAAAAACGTCCGATTTCTATTGGTTTTAAATTTTCTTGATATGATTTTATCCAATCCTGATCTTCAATTTTTTCTCTAATAATATTACTTAATATTTCTAATTGATTTTTTCTAGCGAACTCAAGAATATATTTGTTTATTTTGTTGAGATTTGGTTTGGTGTTAACATAGAATTCAATACACCATATATCGTCAGGCTCAGATTCAACCGTTATTGATTTTATTTCGTATGCGCTAGTACTTATGCGGCAGTTTATTTCCATTTCCTCAAATGCAATCAAATATCGGTAATATGTGGAAAAAGATATCTTATATATATGTTTTGATTGACTGAATACATTATTCATTGTCTAAATATAGCTAGGAAAGTTGTTATTTTTCAGCTAATCTCTTAATTAATTTGTTGATTATAACTTCAATAAATTAGTATACAAGGACACAATTATTAAACAAATAAATATCGGGATTACCTTTTATGATCAAAAAAACATTACTAGCTTTTTTTCTCTCTGGAGCTATCGTTTCTACCGCTCTAGGTAGCTCTCAGTCAAACACTGAAACCGATACTAGCAGTAGCCAATACCAGAAAATTATTGATGAGTATAAAGCTTATGTAGCAAGTATTCCGCCAAAAATTCGTGATGAGGTTGTAGCTTATAGAAAAGAAATAGTTACTCTGAATAAACAAAAACGGGATTTATATCAGAAATTATCGCAGGAAGCTCAGAATTACTTATCTAAAGAGCAAGAATATAAGAAAAAACTTCCGTTGAAACGCAAAAAACAAATTAATTTGCGTGACGATGCTGCAAATGAAAAAGTAAGCCCTAATAGTTAATATAGATATTTGCTTAAATTCACTTTTTAACTAGATTACACTCTTCTGGATCCTTACGCTCTTTTGACATTTCCGCTTCTAATCTTATCCCCCGACTTGATCGGGGATCCAGTATCGCCTCCTTTTATAACAGGCTCTCCTTTAATAAAGGAGAGCGGCTGATGAGAGGGGTGAAATCAGTTGGAGGATTGTCTAAACAAGAAGAGCATGTCATCTCGGCGCAGGCGGAGATCCAGAAAATAGAGACTAGATTCCCGTTTTCACGGGAATGACAATAACGCGAGAATGGCCTCTCGGATATCCATCTAACAAAATGAGTCAAGCTCGCATATAACCCCAAACTTCTCCTTCTTGAAAAAAAGAGAGGTTTTTAATACATTACTGCGTTAGTATATTTCTCTACTACTTCACTTATAGGGCCATCCATAAGAATCTTACCCTTTTCCATCCAAATGCCTCTGGTGCATATATCAAGCATAATCTGCATATCATGTGAAGAGATAACCATTATTTTAGTTTTCTCAATCAGCGCCAGGGAGCGTTTACGAGCTTTTTCTATAAAAGCTGCATCCCCAGCTCCGATCATCTCATCCATAATTAGTATATCAGGAATAACCGAGGTAGCGATAGTAAAAGCCAAGCGTAAATACATGCCACTAGAATAAGTACGAATCGGTAAATCTAAATATTCGCTAAGTTCAGAAAATGCGGCGACTTCTTTTACTTTTTCTCTAGCTTCTGTAAAACTCATGCCCATGAATATACAGCGCATAATTATATTCTCATAGCCACTATTTTCAGGATCCATCCCCATAGCAATATCGGTTAAAGCCGAGATATAACCATCAGTGACGATAGAACCTCCCGTTGGTTCATATATACCAGAAAGAAGTTTTAATAAGGTAGTTTTACCAGCGCCATTATGCCCTATAAGCCCTACTCTTTCCCCTTGATTTATCTCTAAATTGATATTGTCCAAAGCATTAATATATACAGTATTATCAATTGACTTAACTCTTCCACCTATTACACCAATCAATTGATTGCGTACCGACCTAGTCTTAGCGTTATATATAGGAAAGGTAACGCTAGCATTTTTAAGTTTTATATGCGCCATATCGTTCTCTTATAACCAGTAGACTATTCTTGCTTTGAACTTGCTGAAGAATGGAAATGCAATTGCCCATGCTAAAACAGCATATATCAAAGCAGCGATCCAATATTCAGATGCAATTTCTGTACTGAGAAGAGGCTCTCTACAGATTGATAAAAATACTGCAAAAGGATTTAATATCAGATAATGATGGAATCTTTCGGGCATTAAACTAACTTTCCACATCACTGGTGTAACATAAAACGTAATTTGCATTAAGCTGGCTATAATGTTAGGAAAATCACGAAAACGTAAACTAAGAAGAGAAAGAAGCATTATTACTGGCATTAAGAAAAGAGATGTTAGCACAAACCCCAACAAAGACAATAAAGCTACTTTTATAGAAATTGATGCCGCACAAAAAAGAAATACTGGAATTAAAACGATTAGATTGTGAAATAATATAATAAAATTTCTGACAAATAAACTATTAACATATGATAATTTCGGGATATTTAATTCGCGCAAATAAGAAGCTGAAGAAATATACAAATTTGCTCCTTCAATAATGCAACTGGAGATATATGTCCAAAAGATAGTACCCACAGCTAAAAACGGCATATATTCTTTTGTTGGCATTTTAAATAGATAAGACCAAACAACTCCAAGAGTAGCGATATTTATTGCTAAGGAAAGAGTAAGCCAAAATTGACCGATTTTAGAGCGCGTATATCTTTTTCGTATATCATTAATACCGATCATACAAAAAATTCGCCAACTAGCAAAAGAAGCTATAAAGTCACACCAAGCATCTGCTAGATCTTTTTTGAACGAAGAGCGATGATGTGGCTGCAAATTATGAGTCATAATCCTTTTTTATTTAAAATATATGGCATGAAACGTCGATAAAATCAAGCTAATCTTACAAAAGTCAGATAAAGTTTAACAGAATTACTTTGGTAAGAGATGTAAATTTCGCTTGGATTTTTAGTTATTTACTAATAACCTTAGGTTGTATTATAAAATAACCAGGAGTAATGTGGTTTTATATGGATATAGTTATTGTTATAACGTTTTTAGTTGTCAACTTAATCATTGGGCTTTATGCAAGTAAAAATATAAACACTATTAAAGATTATGCTATTGGTAGCAGAAATTTTAGCACTGCAACTATTACTGCTACCATAGTAGCTACCTGGATTTTCGGTAGTTCAGTCTCAATAAATTTATTGGAGACATATAATAATGGCTTATTTTTTGTCTTACCTGCCATAGCTGATGGATTTTCTTTTTTTATAATTGCTTATTTTTATGCCCCCCGAATGAGCGAATTCCTTGGAAAATTATCTGTTGCCGAAGCTATGGGAAGCTTATATGGAAAGCATGTAAGAATAATTACTGCTATTTCAGGAATTATTCCTGCGATTGGAAATATTGCTATGCAATTTTCAATTCTTGCAATTTTACTTAACTATTTATTTGATACATCTAGTAGCTACAGCTTAGTAATTAGTGGTTTGATAGTTATTACTTATTCTAGTTTTGGAGGAATTAAAGCTGTAACTTTCACGGACATGATTCAGTTTTTTACTTTTGGAGTTATAATTCCAATGATGGCTTTTTTAATTTGGAACAGCTTAGATAATACTAAAGAAATATGGAATGTTCTAAATTCAAATCCTCTTTTTGATTATAAAGAAGTATTCAATATCCATAATTCTAGGTTTCTTAGTACACTTTTACTATTCTTATTTTTTATGCTGCCTGGTCTTGATCCCGCTCTTTTTCAAAGAATAGCAATGGCCAAAAACACGATTCAAGTCTCCAAATCCTTTGTTATTGCTGGCGTTATTATTATTTGCTGTTATTTAATACTTGATTTTGCAGGATTATTACTTTTAGCTGACAATGTAACTAATATAAATCAAGATAATATATTGCAATATGTTCTTGATAATTACTTTCATACTGGATTTAAAGGACTGCTGATAGTAGGCATTATGGCAATGATTATGTCTACAGCAGATTCATATATTAATACTTCATCAGTGCTATTTTCTTATGATTTTTGTAGTTCTTTAGGATTAAAATTGTCAGAGCAAAAAGAGCTATTATTGGCTCGTATCTCTTCTATATTTATAGGTATTTCTGCATTAATGCTTAGTTTATTTTCTCACAATTTGCTAGAGGTGATCTTATCTGCTTATAGTTTTTATATGCCAATAGTCTCGGTCCCCCTAATATTAGCTATTTTTGGCTTCCGCAGTAGTAGTAAAGCAGTATTAATTGGCATGTTAGTAGGTTTTATTACTGTATTATCGTTTAAGTTATTTTTCGAGACAGATAGTATGATTCCTGGAATGTTAGCAAATTTAATATTCTTTATAGGTAGCCATTATGTGCTTCGTGAACCTGGAGGATGGGTAGGAATTAAAGAAACAGCTTCGCTAGATACGGTAAGAGTAAATCGCAAGAGGACAATAAAAAGAATTGTTCAATCAATAGTAGAATTCAATCTGTTAAAATCATTTAAAGATAACTTACCAAAAGAAGAAAAAATTCAGGTATATTTCGGTTTATTTTGTGTTATCTCAATATTTTCTAATGCTTATTCATTACCAAAAATTCTGGCAGAGCAATATGCAAATATACTTTATCCAATCTATTATTCTACTCTTATTTTATCAACTATATTTATTACTTATCCACTTTGGTTGCAACGATTTAAGAACCAATCTTTTAAAGCTATCTTATGGAATCTAGCGATTTTTTATAACTTAGCTTTTAGCAGTAGCTTGCTTGTGGTACTTAGCAAATTTAGCTCAATTCAGATAACTATTCTTATGGCAAACCTTATTACTATTTCTATTCTTTTGAGGTGGGAAGTCGCCCTATTAATGATTCTTGGTGGATTCTTTACGAGCATTCAATTTTATAAATATTATATGGGAGAACTAGCTTTAGCTGAGGAGCTCAGCAATTTGCAATTTAAAATAGTATATTTACTCCTTTTAGTATGTAGCGTGCTGATAGCATTTTTAAAACCTAAACAAGAGCAGCAAGCATTATCTGAGCTAAAAATAGACTATTTAGGTAGTAAAATTGATGATCAAGAACAAGAACTGATAAGATCTCAAGAGTTAAAATACGAGTTCTTACGTAACCTTGAACATGAGGTTTACACGCCTATAATAGGTATTACTAGCTTAGGGCAGGTATTATGGGACAATTACGATCAGCTGAGTGAAAAAGAACGTAGGAAAGCTACCAAAGAAATCGCTAAAAATTCAGATAGACTTCGCAGCTTAGTAAGTAATATGGTTGATCTATCTAAATTATCAAGCCTTAGTTATAAGTTAAATATAGAAGAGGTTAATTTAACGGAACTAGTATATGAGCGAGTAGAAATTTGCAAAAAACTATATATTACAAATCAAGATCAAGACTTGCAGCAATTTTTCCTGATAATAGAAGATAATATTACTGCTAATTGTGATAAATATTACATCTCACGGACTATCGATAATATAGTTATTAATTCTATTCAGTACTGCAAGCAAGGTACTATCATGGTCAAGTTAGTCAAAAATAAATCTAATATTGAATTTAGTGTAGAGGATGAAGGAATAGGAATTCCCAAAGAAGAATTATACCATATCTTTGGTATCTTTATAGTTAGTTCTAGGACTAAAACTTCATCAGGTGGACGAGGTATAGGTCTTGCCTTATGTAAAAAAGCAATAAACCTACATGGTGGTGAGATTTGGGTTGAAAGCAATGGTACTAAGGGCGCAGTTTTTAAGTTTATCTTACCAACAATTATTAAATAAATTGTACTAATGCAAAATCCTTTTAAGCTCTAATTCTTGGATGCTAGCATGCGCAAAACAATAATTTTTCACTAGACTTTTTTCGAAACCTATTTATGGTGAGAAATTTTTAGGAGAAAGGCAGGTGAGCACTGCAGAATATATGGACATATTTGAAGCGCGAAGCCAGTTTCGACAACAAAATTACCATCAGAAATGCGTTTCGAAAGAAGTCTACTCGCGACTACCAACAACCTCCAAATACCGCTCATATATAAAAATTGTACCGTCGTCCTTTGGAGGATAAGTATTTAAGTATATATTAGCAAGTCTTTCGATATAATCATCCGCAATATTTTGATCACTTTGACGTAAATAAAGATATTGGGGCAACCCGCTTTTGAGATGCTTCATAAAATTATCAATTCCATCAATTTTATCTCTTGCTGCGGCGCTTACCAAAGAAATAACATGTAGTTTGGCGTCATCTAGCAAAATTTTATATTCTTCAGCCGTAAATCGCTGCGTGGGATCTGTAAAATCTGTAAAATATTCTTTAAATCTTTTACTTTTTGTCAGTTTATCTGCAATGTCAAGTACTGGGTCTGGTCCTTTTGCAGAGAATCTCAGATAAAATTTTCCATCTTTTTTTAATGAACGATATATACCCTCAAGTACAGTTTTCTGATTAGTTATCCAATTGATTGTGGAAAAAGAAACTATAACGTCAAACTCATTTAGATTCTCATCATAAAATGAGCTATCTTCAGCATCTCTAAGCATAAAACTTAGATTTTTAACTTCAATATATTTATTATTAGAAAAATTTATCATAGACTCGGATATATCAATCCCTAAAACCTTACCATTAGGGGTAAATGAAGAAATCCGCGCGGCAATCTTACCATCAGCAGATCCTATCTCTAAGA